>Ga0180436_10001886_pt1 | contig 20210 bp, 13 predicted proteins | sample SS_ome_2_FD_132434 | JGI IMG/M metagenome (GOLD analysis project Ga0180436, IMG submission 132434) | Hypersaline lake sediment archaeal communities from the Salton Sea, California, USA - SS_3_S_2 metaG | ecosystem: Environmental > Aquatic > Non-marine Saline and Alkaline > Hypersaline >...
ATGCCACCTGCCAGGTCTGCAGTCCCTCCCGGGCGAGCAGCCGCACCGGCAAGTATCCCACGAAGCACGGCATCACGACGTGGATCGGGGACGCCTCCGGTGAAGACTGGCGCAAGCGGGGCAGGCACGACAGTCACCTTCCGGCCGACTACGAACGCAACCTTCGTACCTCCGAGATCACGCTCGCCGAGGCATTGCAGGACGCGGGCTACCGGACCTTTTTCGCCGGGAAATGGCATCTCGGCAGCGAGGGATCGTGGCCCGAGGATCACGGATTCGCGATCAACAAGGGCGGATGGGACGTCGGGGGTCCGCGTGGCGGGTTCTATGCTCCCTGGGAGAATCCGAATCTCGAGTCCGGTCCCGATGGCGAGTCCCTCACCCTCCGTCTCGCCCGCGAGACCGCGGAGTTCATCGAGGAAGCAAAGGACGAACCCTTTCTCGCCTATCTCTCCTTCTACACCGTGCACGCTCCGCTGCAGACCACTCCGGATCTCTGGAAGAAGTACCGGGACAAGGCGGTCGCAGCGGATCCCGTCGACGAACGATTCGTCTTCGATCGCCGGTTGGCGGTCCGGCAGGTCCAGGACTGTCCCATCTACGCCGGCATGATCGAAACGATGGATGATGCGGTGGGAATCGTGCTCGAAAAGCTCGATCAGCTCGGTCTGGCGGACAACACGATCGTCTGTTTCACCTCGGACAACGGAGGTGTCTCCTCCGGCGACGCCTTTGCCACGAGCAACCTGCCTCTCCGGGGCGGCAAGGGCCGGCAGTGGGAGGGCGGCATCCGCGAACCATTCTATCTCAGGGCCCCCGGGCTGACCGATGGAGGCATGACGAGCGACGTCCCCGTGAACGGGATCGACTGGTATCCCACCCTCCTCGAACTGGCCGGCGTCGACGTTCCCGCCGGGCAGGAGATCGATGGTGTCAGCCTGGTGCCTCTTCTCGAGGGGGGCGACATCGCGGAACGCCCTCTCTTCTGGCACTACCCCCACTACGGGAACCAGGGAGGCGAGCCGTCGTCGATCATCATGCGGGACGAGTGGAAGCTGATCCACTATCACGAGGACGGACGCGACGAACTGTATCACATCGGGAACGATCCCGCGGAAGCGACCGACATCGCCGATTCGAACGCCGGCAAGGTGGCGGAACTGCGCAAGGAACTCGACGCCTGGCTGGAGGAAACCGGCGCCCAGTTCCCCCGGCCCGATCCGGAGTTCGATCCCGCTCTTCGCGAGGCGCGCTGGGAAAACCTCCGGACGAAAGGGAGGGAGAGGCTCGAGAAACAGCACCGGAATTTCCTCTCCGACGATTTCCGTCCGAACAGGGATTGGTGGGGAAGTGCCCCGGTCGACTGAGACGGTCTCCCGCCCAGTCCGTGACGTCCGGGGGGGCGCCCGCCTCACCGCTTCGCGTCCTTGCGACGGTCCTTGCGGCTACCCTATCCTCCGACAATGCGAGTATTCTGGGTAGTTGTCGTTCTCTCGCTTGGCGCAGGGATCGGCACCGGCGAGGAAGCCGGCGATCACTGGTCGTTCCAGGCCGTGACCCGCCCGGCTCCACCGTCTTTCCCTGGTGCCGGGCACCCGATCGATGCCTTTGTCCGGGAACGGCTTTCCGGCAGCGGACAGGTCGCCTCGCCCACCGCGGAACCCGCCCTCCTGCTTCGCCGTCTCCACCTCGACCTGACCGGACTCTTGCCGGAGCCCGACGAAACAGGCCGCTTCCTTCGCGCTTGGCAATCCGATCCGGAACGTGCCTGGACCGCGGCTGTGGATCACCTTCTCGCCTCTCCCCACTTCGGCGAACGCTGGGGACGCCACTGGCTCGACCTGGGACGCTACGCGGACAGCGACGGCTATCTCGGCGACACACTGCGCCCCTGGGCCTGGCTCTACCGGGACTGGGTCATCGACGCAATCAATGCCGACCTGCCCTTCGACCGTTTCTCGATCGAGCAACTGGCGGGCGACCTCATCCCCGGTGCCGATGAGGGCCAGTTGATCGCGACGGGCTTTCACCGCAACGTCCTGAAAAACACCGAGGCGGGTGCGGACCGCGAGCTCGATCGCACCAAGCGCGTCGTCGACCGGGTCGCCGCCACGGGCACGACCTGGCTCGGATTGACCCTCGCCTGCGCCGAGTGCCACGATCACAAGCACGACCCGGTCTCCCAGCGCGAATTCTTCGAGCTCTACGCCTTTTTCAACAACGCCGAGGACAGGGACCTGCCCGTCACGCCCGACCCGGCGCGATGGCAACCGGTCTCGCTCCCGGCAAAAGGGGACGAAAAAGCGGCAAAGCCCCGCGCGCAGACGCTTGTCGAACAGTCCGGCGACGCACGCCGGGACACCCACATCCACCTCCGGGGCGACTACGCGAGCCCCGGCGATCGGGTCACACCGGGAACCTTGGCGGTCCTCCATCCCCTCACGTCCCGTGCGGACACCGGACCCGACCGTCTCGATCTCGCGCACTGGCTCTTCGACGAGGCCAATCCCCTCACTCCCCGCGTCGCGGCGAACCGGATCTGGCAACACCTCTTCGGGACCGGGCTCGTCAGCACGCCGGACGACTTCGGGACCCATGGAGCCTTCCCGTCCCATCCCGCGCTCCTCGACTGGCTCGCGTCGGAGTTCGTCCGTCTCGGTTGGAGTCGCAAGGCGCTGATCCGCACGATCGTGTTGTCCGAAACCTACCGGCAATCCTCGACCAACCACTATCCCGAGGTGTCGAACGAGTTACTCTGGCGCCAGAACAGTTTCCGGATCGATGCCGAGGCGGTGCGCGACGTCCACCTCTGCGCGAGCGGTCTGCTCTCGCGAGAGATCGGCGGTGCGAGTATCCACCCGCCGCTTCCGGAGTTCGTCACCGCGGTCGGCCGCAGCGTGAAGTGGCCGGAAAGCACGGGAGCCGACCGGCATCGGAGGGGGCTCTACATCTTTCTCAAGCGAACGGTGCTCTACCCGATGCTGACCGCCTTCGATGCGCCCGATACCGCCACCGCCTGTGCCCGGCGCGAACGAACCAACACCCCGATGCAGGCCCTGACACTCCTGAACGATCCCGTCTTCTTCGCCTGCGCCGAAGAACTGGGGCGCGAGACCCATCGCCGGCACGGAACCGACAGCGATGCGGCCGTCCGGGACCTGGTCAGGCGTTGCCTCAATCGCGAGCCGAGAGAGGACGAGGCGGCGACACTGCGCCTGGCGTGGAAGGATTTCGCTAGGGCCGAGGACCAAACCGATCCGGCTTTTCCCCATATCGCCACCGCCCGCGTCGTGATGAACCTAGACGAGTTCATCACGCGCGATTGAGTTCCTTTCGCCGCCGCTCATGTCCCCGCGACTCCTCGTCATTCTGCTCATCCTGGCCGCGCATTCCGCGGCGACAGGACGGGAAACTCCTCCTCCTCTCCTCGCGGGTGCGGCCCGCATCGACATCACGCACCCCGATCATCCCTCTCCCTCCTGCCCGCTCCGGGCGCGAGCACTCGCCTTCGAGCAGCCGGAGAACGGAAGGAGCGCCCTCGTCATCGCGATCGACGTGGTCGCGCTCGCGGAGATCGGCCCGCTGCGGGATCCCTTCCTCGCGAGGGTCCGATCGCGAATCGAGGAGAGCACCGGCATTCCCGCCGATTCCATCATCGTGAACGCGAGTCACTGCCATGGCATTCCCTGTGAGGATGTCGAGGACCGGGTCGTCGCGGTGGCGGAAGAGGCCTGGAGTCGCCGGGTCGCGGTCCGCTCGGGGGCTGGGGCCGGGCACGAAGACCGGATCTCGGAGAACCGGCGGCTCGAACTCGTGGACGGCGGACAGGCGGACGTCCGCCATGCCTACGCGATGCCGGCGGACGAGGACGTCGCGGCCGTTGGACCCATCGATCCCGAGATCGGCGTGCTGCGTCTCGACCGGGCCGATGAGGGAACTCCGCTCGCCGTCGTGTTCCAGTTCGCCTGCCATCCCATCCAGGGAGTGCCGGGAGGCGGAAACACGCCAGACCTGACCGGTTTCGCCGCGCAGGTGATCGAGGAGAATCTCGGTCCCGATTGCATCGCCCTGTTTCTCCAGGGATGCGCCGGCGACATCAACCCGGCGCACTACAAGACCGTGGATCGTCCCCGCGACGCCGAATACCACGGCAACCGGCTGGGACTCGCCACCCTGAAAGCGGCGCGTGCGATCGAGACCCGGCCCGGTTCCGGCTTCCACGTGCGATGCCGCAGCCTTCCCCTGCCCCGTGCCGATCTCTCGGAACGCATCGCCGCGATGGAATCCGAACTGGACGATCTCCTCGATTCCCTGCGGGGCACCAGCCTGAACCTGAAGACCTTTCTTCCCCTCTACGTGAAGTATCACCTCTTCCCCGACGCGCCCTCGCACTATCGCCACCGGTATCTCCAGGACGAGTCGATCGGGCGGGAGGACTGGAATCATCTCGATGCGGTGAACCGGAAGAATCTCGAGGCGTATCTCGCCAACATCCGGACGATGGAGGAAATGACCCGGCTCCAGATCAACCTGGCCCTCCTCGAGAAGCACCAGGCCCGGAATGCGGAGGCGAACATGCAACCGGTCGAGGCCGAACTCATGGCGCTGCGCGTCGGGGACTTTCGTCTCGTCACCTTTCCCGGCGAGGTCACCGTTCCGGTGGGACTCGCGATCAAGGGAGCATCGCCCCACCGATACAGCTTCGTCTCCGGCTACACGAACGGATATCTCTACTATGCCCCGACCGCGGCGCAGCTCCTCAACCGGGGCGGCGCGCAGGAAGACAGCGACTGCCTGCTCGCTCCCGGTTGGGAGAAGGCTTTCACCGCCGCGGCGCTGGAGCTTTTCGATGACCGTTGAGACGACGAGCCATCCCCGTTTCGCATGAGCCCTTTTCCAATCGATTCCACCGCCTGGACGCGCCGCCGCTTCCTGCGCCAGTCCGCCTCCGGACTGGGAACGGTCGCCCTCGCTTCACTCCTCCACGACGACGGACTCCTCGCGGCCGGAGCGACCCGAGCCCCCCATTTCGCCCCGAAGGCGAAGCGTTGCATCTACTTGTTCATGGAAGGAGGCCCCAGCCAGATGGACCTCTTCGACCCCAAGCCGAAGCTCAACGGGCTGGATGGGCAGCCGATGCCGGAATCGCTTCTCGACGGAGTGAAGTTCGCCTTCACCCGCAAGGAGAGTGCCCGGCTCATGGGCAGCCCGCGCACCTTCCGGCGACACGGACAATGCGGGATGCACTTTTCCGATCTCCTTCCGCACCTGAGCCGTCACGCCGACGAGATCGCGCTGGTTCGCTCCATGTATTGCGACCAGTTCAATCACCTTCCCGGCCAGTTGCTCATGCTCTCGGGGACGCCATTCCGGGGTTGGCCGACCCTCGGGTCGTGGCTGAACTACGGACTCGGCAGCGAGGGGCGCGACCTCCCCGGCTACGTGGCCATGACGACCCTCGGACGCGGACTGCCGGGCGGGGCCGCGAGCTGGTCGAGCGGTTTCCTTCCCTCGGAGTATGCCGGATCGCTCTTCCGCAGCGAGGGCAGCCCGGTTCTCAACCTGGACAATCCTCCCGGCATCGAGCGATCCGTGCAGGAGCGGACCATCGCCGCGGTGACGGAGCTGAACCGTCAGCGTTTCGAGGAAGTGGGGCATCCCGAGATCGCGAGCCGGATCAAGAACTACGAGCTCGCCTTCCGGATGCAGTCCGCCGCCCCGGATCTGGTGGACCTGTCCGGGGAATCGGAGAAGACGATCGAGGCCTACGGACTCAACCGGCAGGACAAGTCCGGCTTCGAGGCGTCGTTCGCCCGAAACTGTCTCCTCGCCCGTCGCATGGTCGAGAGGGGCGTTCGCTTCGTGACGCTCTTCCTTTCCACCTGGGACCAGCACAGCAAGCTCGACACGGAGCTGACGAAAAACACACGCATCTCCGATCAGCCCGTCGCGGCCCTTCTCACCGATCTCAAGGAGCGAGGACTTCTCGATGAGACCCTCGTCGTCTGGGGAGGCGAATTCGGGCGCACCCCGCTGGGAGAGAATCGCGAGGGATTCAAGACGGTGACCGGACGCGACCACCACCCCTACTCGTTCAGCCTCTGGATGGCCGGGGGCGGCATCAAGGGAGGACAGACTCTCGGGCGCACCGACGAGATCGGATGGGGCGTGGAAGAGGACCCCGTGCACGTGCACGACCTGCACGCGACCATCCTTCACCTCTTCGGTTTCGATCACGAGGAACTCACCTACCGCTTCCAGGGACGCGACTTTCGCCTGACGGATGTCCATGGTAAGGTCATACGGAAGCTTCTCGCCTGACTGGCAAATCTCGATTGGGCCGCGGCACCATCCTCGGCATCACAGGTAGAGCGGAGCCATCCTCCGCCAGTAGTATCCACGGTGGGCTCGCTCCCGCCAGACGTGAAGACTGTTCGGGACGCCCTTGTCCCAGAGCGACTCGCTCAGGCGGCGATTGTTTTCGAGAAAGGGATCCTCTTCCCCGATCACGAGAACGATGTCCATGTTGCGGAGGTGCCTCAGGATCTCGGGGCAGTCGAGGTTCGGAACGAACTGGCTCGGCATGTGGAAGTAGACGTTCTCGTCGTGGAAACCATCGAGGAGGTCGCCGAACCACTCGACCGGTTCGGTCAGATCGTAGCGCCCCGAAAAGGCAGCGAGCTTGCGAAACCTGTGCGGATGCCGCAAGGCGATCGCCCCAGCGTAGTAGGCGCCGAGGCTGCACCCGTGCGCGATGGTGCACTCGTGGGGATTGACGAGGTCCATCAGTGGAAAGACTTCCTCGAGGACGTATCGCTCGAAGGCGATGTGCTGTTGGAGCCGGTCAGAGGGGCGCTTCCACCAGCAGTAGAATGTCTCGTGGACGAGGCTGTCGACGCAGAAGAGCTGGAGATGGCCCGCCTCGATCTTGTGCGCGATCGATCCGACGATCCGCAGATTCTCGTATTCGTAGAACCGGCCGTCGCGTGTCGGGAAGACGAGAACCCGTGCCCCGGCGTGCCCGAAGACGAGCAACTCCATGTCTCGGCCGAGGTTGTCGCTGTGCCAGCAGTGATATTCCCGGTTCAAAGGTGGGAGAAGTAGGCCTCCAACTCCGTCCGCAGCGCCCATTCTCGTTCCGTCTGTCCCGGATACTCGAAGTGGCCCGCGTCGAGGACGAAGAGACTCTTTTCTCCCGGCAACGCGTTGTAAATGGAAAACTGGCCCGCCGGTGTGACGAAAGGGTCAAACAACGCCAGTGCCGCGTGAACGGGGCGATCGAGGTAACGCGCCGCCGTGGCTGCATCGAAGTACTGCAGGGTCGCGATGGTCTTCTCGTCTCCCCTCCGCCTCGCATAGCGCCGAACCGCCTCCCCACTGCCATGCGTGGGCATGGTCAATCGAAGGGGATGGTTCCCGAAACTGGGCACGTTGAAGTGGACGCGCCCCACCCGGGGCTCCCACGGCAGTGCGAGGGCGCCGATGCCCCCGCCGAAACTGATGCCGAGGTAACCAAGTCGCCCCTCGAGAGCCGGAAAGATCTCCAGAAGAGCGGACACCGACATCCACAGGTCGTCAACGCAACCGCCGTGCAGGTAGGTGTCTCGCGATTCGATTCCGTGCAGGACATGGCGCGCGGGCTCCCGGGGAATGCCCCCCCCTCCGCTCAGGCCCAATCCCCGCGCGTAGGGGAAGAAAAGGACCGACTCGGATGGCAGGAAGTCCGGCGGCGGTTCGTTCTCTTCGACGCCGTAGCCATGACCGAAGATGAGCCCGCGTCGCGGTGGGATTCCATCGGGCTCGTAGAGGACCGCCCCCAGTTCCACCCCGCCGGTGGAATCGAATCGCACCTGGCACCCTTTCCACCCCTCCGGCGCCGGAATCCCGGACCGGGCGATCCGGGGAGCCGGGACCTGCTTCATCGCCTGCTCCCTGCGCTCCTCCCAGAAACTCACGAAGTCAGCGGGACCGTCCGGTGCGCCCACCGCGAGAAGAGTGTCCAGCGAGTAGCCGTAGGTGGGATCGAACGAGAAGGGGTGCTCGAATTCGGACATGATGGGAGGAGGAGGCGGACGCCGGATCGTTCCCTCGTCCGCACCACGCGCAAACCGCTGCACGAATCGGGCCAATGCGGCCGAGACGCCTATGTCCCCGGGCAACGTTTGATCAGTCCTTCGTCGCGTCGGTAATCTTCCGTCGCCACCCGTGGAGACTGTCATCCATTTCGCCGCCCTCCCGGGCCATCTTGCCCGACTGGTAGACGACGAGTGCCGAAGTGAACGCGTCGCTGGCCACCGCGGCGATCGTGTCGTCCACTCTCTCGGCCAGGTCGCGAAGATCATCGCCGATGCGACGAAGTTCCTCGTAGAGTTCGGCGTCCCGCAGGAATTCGGCCTCGTCGAAAGAACGGGGGAGCATCCCGGGCCGCCGGCGAACCAACTCGCGTGCCTGGTCGACGAAACGGCGTCCTGTCGCGCCGGGCCGGATCAGTGCCTCGCGGTCCTCGGCACTGAGCCGTTTCGCGAAGGAGAGCCGCTGCTCGATCGATGCGATCGCATCGCGAATCGCGCGTTTGTCGTCCTCGGACAATTCGCTGGAGACGTGGTCGGTGGAAAGTGCGTCGTTCATGTGGGGATCGGGATCGGATGGTTGAAAGGGTGAATCGGTCCCACCCGTCGAGCCGTGGGACCGGCTCCCGGAGGACGAACGTGCCGCGCCCTCTTCGTCCTCTGACGAACGGCGGGCTGCCTCGGCGGCGCGGGAAAGGCTGGCAAGAGCGGAAGAGCGAAACCGGTCCTCGGGATCCTCGTCCTCGTCGCCCTCTTCGGTATCAGTGGAGCCGGATGAGGTCACGGGACGGACCGGACCGGTGTCGTCGTCGTGGTCCCGCGCACTGATGGACACGGGACGGGGCGGGAGTTCGTCATCTTCGATCGCCCGGGACTCGCCGACGTGCTCGTCCGGGTGGGGGGTGTATGGCGAAATGGACTCCGTGATGGGACCGGATTCCTCGCCTTCCCCGCTCTTTTCGCCCTCGGGATCCTCATCGCCGTCCGCGCCTTCCTGATGGGAACCGTTCGACTGCGCCATCTCATTCTTGATCCGGCGCCCGAACCAGTTTCCCACCCGGCGGTCCTTATCGTTGCGGTCTTCGTCGGCCATGGAGCAAAAATATAAACGATCTGCGAAAGTTTTAAAAATAAAATCGACTAAAATTTCCACTCTTTCTTTGCATTCTTAATTCTCGCTCGGCAGAGCCACCTGCACGGGATGCCGCAGGTAGGCGATCAGGTCGCGCACCTGCCCCTCGTCGAATGCGAGCAGCAGACCTTCCGGCATCATGGAAAGCGGTGAAGTCATGCGGGAGGCGACCTCCTCTTTCTCGACCGTGATCTCCGCCTCGGCCTGGCGCAGGACCAGCGTGCGATCGGTCTCGTCCGCCACGACCCCGGTCACCGTCCGGCCATCCTTCAATTCAATGATCGACATCCGGTAGTCGGCACTCACGACGGCCCCCGGATCGAAAATGTTCTCGAGCAAATAGTCGAGATCGTTCCGGTTCGATCCGGTCAAGTCCGGACCAGTCTCCCCTCCCTCGCCGTAGAGGCGATGACAGGCCGCACAGATGGTCGCGTAGAGCTGCCGACCTCGTGCCAGATCGGCCTGCGCGAGGTAGTCGTCGCTCAGTCTCTCTTTCCACTCAGCCACGAGTTCTCGCTTGGAATCGTCCGATTCGCGAATTTCGCCCCAGACCTCTCCGAGGCGAGCGTCGAGCTCCTCGTCGCCAAGCGCGCGAATCTGCCGGGCGTGAAAAGCGCCCAACCCGTCTCGAGGAACCCGCCCCGCCTCGATCTCGTCGAGAAGGGCTCGGGCCCAGGCAGGGCGGGAAACGAGGATTTCCACGATCGAGGCTCGTTCACCGGAGGGAAAGCGCCTGTATTTCCGCGCGATCGCGACGCCGAGCGCCGGATCATCGAAACCGGCCAGGCCCCGCACCGCGACTCCGTTCAGGACCCGGTCGTCGAGAAGACGCTCGCACACCGCGCGGAGATCCTCGGGCCGATTCGCGATCAACGTCTCGAGGGCGGCCTTGCGCATCGCGTGGTCCGCCTCGCGATCAAGGGCCACGTCCCGGATCTCGTCCAGGGCCCGGCCATCTCCGAAGACCACGCCGAGATCACGAACCAGGGCTCCGACTCGCTCGTTCTCGGTCACGAATGGCGCGCCGGCGAACGAATCCCAACCGGGAGGAGCCGGTGCCTTGCGCCACCCCCGCACGGCCTCGCTCATTCCCGTCAGGACCGCCTCACGCAGGGGGGCTCCCTCGCGCGCGGCCACGGCGAGAAGTTCGCCGAGCGGTTTGGGGTTCTCCTCGATCAGTCCCGTCAGAGCACGGGCCGCCCACCGGATCGTGTCGGGCCAGCGACACGCCTCCACAATGCTCACCACCGCCATCGGATCGCTCTCGACCAGCGGAGACACGCCCCACCAGACCATCGCGGGCAGATTGTGATCGCCGGCATCCTCGCTCCGGGAGGCGAGTGCTCGCCCGAGACGGGCCCTCTGCTCCAGCGGCAGGCGTTGCAACGACGAGGCCAGGGTCAGGCGCACGGGACCCGATGGATCCGCCCCGGCAAGCGCAACGAACTGCTCGAGGAGAGAGTCGTCGAGAGGCTCGGGCATCGAACCGGACCGGGGACCGACGATGGTATCGATGGGATGGGAATCCACGAGAAAGCGAATCGCCCAACACCGCACGAACTCGTCCTCGTCGTCCAGGAGAGCCCGCCATGTCTCCCGCGGTTCACCCCACCCGTGCAGCGCCCACATCGCTCGCAGCCGTACGACCGTCTCGCCACCGGAGAAGACGGTTTCCCGCAGGACCGGGCCCAGGACAGCACGGTCGCCCCCCCCGACCAATCGCCGGCGCAGCTGTCGCTCGAACCAGGGATTCGAGTCGGCGAGAAGGGTGCGGACTCCCTCCGCCGAGAGAGTCTCCAGAGACGTGAAGTCGGGCGCGGCGTCCGGCCCGTGGCGCAAGCGGTAGATCCGGCCGCTCGTCCGGTGAACCCCCGTGTGCTCGTGGCACTCCCCGGCGTCGCTCCAGTCGAGAACGTAGAGCGATCCGTCGGGTCCCTGGCGAATGTCCAAGCCGCGGAACCACTCGTCCTCCGTGACGAAGATGTCCGGCTCGTGACGTGCCACGTAACCCGCTCCCTCGCGCTCGAGGCACTCCACGTTCACCCGCCGCCCGTGCATGTTGATCGTGAGAAGCCGGTCGCGCAACGAGCCCGGCCACCAGTCTCCCTGGCAGATCATCATCCCGCTGTGGGCATGTCCTCCGCCGAAGTCGTCGGCGGCTCCTCCGCGCGAATCCTGCCAGCGCCCCGAGGTGTCGAAGTGCCAGTGGTCGGCGTGGGTGTCGAGCCGCTCGTAGACGAAGGGATGCGGATCGCTGCCGAAGCTCTCCTTGAAATGGGCGCCCGGAATCCCGTGCCAGAGATGCCCGTTCACGGTGTTGATGAAGAAGAGTTCCCCGTGCCGGTCCCAGTCGTGCCCCCAGGGATTCGTCGTTCCATGGGTCAGCACCTCGAACACCCGGGTTTCGGGATGAAAGCGCCAGATTCCTCCCTCGATCGGAATGCGACCGGATTCTGGGGTGCCCGGCACTCCCACTCTGCCCGGGCAGGAGTGCCCACATCGTCCGTAGAGCCAGCCATCGGGTCCCCAGCGCAGGCCGTTCGCGAAGTTGTGGTAATTGCTCTCCGCCACGGTGAATCCGTCGAGCGCCACGTCAGCCGGGCCGTCCACCTTGCCGTTCCCATCCCGGTCCGGGAGGAAAAGGAGTTGCGGCGGACACATCGCCCACACGCCGCCCTCTCCCACCTCGACGCTGGTGAGGAACTGGAGATCGTCCGCAAAAACGGCACGCTGATCCGCCACTCCATCCCAGTCCTCGTCCGTGAAGACCAGGATCCGGTCGCGCAGGCTGAGATCGAAGCGGGTTGCGCGCTCGGCGTAGGTGTAGTTTTCCGCCACCCACATCCGGCCGCGCCAATCCCATGCCATCGCAATCGGATTCCGCACCGCGGGCTCGGCCGCGAAAACCGTCGCCCGGAAGCCGTCGGGCAGGCCGATCATTTTCACCGCCTCTTCCGGCGCCGACGGTTCCCCCTGCTCGACCGGTTCGCTGTTGTGGGGTTCGGGGAAATCTGTCGCCACCGCGGCGATACAGGATCCGAACGCGGCCATGACGAGCGATAAACGCACCACGAAGAGGGAGTCGAATGGATTCATGCGAAGGGATCTTTACCCGATCCCCCGGCATTCCGGCGAGTCCTTTTCCGCGCCGGTCCCGGCCCACTCCGCTGAAATCAGGGCGAGGCTTTCGCCCACGCCTCGGCGAACTTCCGCACGATCTTCTGACCCTCGGCATTCAGCTGAGAAACCGGATAGGGGTAGTCTTTGCCTCCCATGCGAAGGATCGCCGCGTCCCCGTCGACCCGGACCAGCGTGGCGCGAATCGTCTTCCCGCTCGTGTTCGTCCAGTCGCCCTCGATCGGATCGGGCCTCTCGGGAAGCCCTTCCGGTTTTTTCTCCTCCATCGCGGGCTCCTCGTTTCCGACCACCGCCCCGGACTCGATCCACTCCCTCAACTTCTCCATTTCGCGATCGGAGAGGGGACGGCCTTTCCCCTGCGGCGGCATCTTGTCGCCATCGTCCTCGGGCAGGGAAACCATTTCGTGGAGTTCGCTTCCCTCCACGTCGCCGGGCACGATCGCCTTGCCCGCCCCGATCTCGCGACCGATGCGGTCGAGATCGAGGGCGACGCCCCCCTTCGAGCTTCCCTCCATGTGGCAGCGGGCGCACTTCGATTCGAAGATGGGTAGGATGTCCGATTCGAAGTCGAGGGCGAGGGCCGGGAGGGGCAGAACGGCCAGGGCACTGGCGAAGAAACGGATCATCTCGTGGATAGGGCGGTGTGTTCATCAAGGAATACCCCGGCCGGGCGGTAATGTGACAGCGCTCTCCGAGAATGGCGGCCCACGAAAAGCGAGGTTCGTCCTCACCCAATTCCGCAGTTGAACCGCCACGGAAACACCCTCACAGTTTCTCTCACCCCGATCCGAACGATCTCCGCCCCCCTATGCGCGACTATTTTTTCCGGCGTCTCCTTCTCGTGCCCATCACGCTGTTCGGAGTCACTCTGCTGGTTTTTCTCGTGACACGCTTCGCCCCCGGCGGCCCCCTCGAGACCGCCCTCATGGCCGGAATGGTCGGTGCCGGTGGGGAGGGCGGCAATACCTCGCGAGAAGAGGGAGCCGGTCTCGACGATGCGGCCAAGGAAGCGCTCGCCGCCTACTACGGCTACGACCAGTCCGCTCTCCGCGCCTACTTCACCTGGCTCGGTGTCGCCCCGCGGGAACTGAACAAGGTGCAGGAAGAGTTTTCCGAGGGCAAAGACAGCGTCACGATCAGGATTCCCGGAACGGCGACGCAGGTCGAAGTGAAACTCGATGGCACCGCGGCCGTGGTCGAGGGCGACCCCGAACTCCTCGATGGCTGGAAGACCCGCGTCGATTCCCCGGAGACCGTTCAACGGAAGTGGGAGCGGATCAATCGCGGCCGCGACGTGCCGGAATCCTTCTCGCCACGAGCCGTCCTCTACCAGTCCCGGTTCGCCGGCGTGCTGACCGGCTACCTCGGGGAATCCACCCGCTACAACGAGCCGGTCTGGGACATGATGGTGCAGCGCTTCCCGATCTCGATCTACTACGGGGTCATCACCCTGATCCTCACCTACGCCGTCTGCATTCCCCTCGGCGTGGTGAAGGCGATCAAGCACCGCACCGTGCTCGACACCGGCTCCTCCATCCTCGTCTTCATCGGCTACGCGATTCCCGGCTACGTGCTCGGGGCCCTGCTCGTGGTCTATCTCGGCTCCCGCCTGGGATGGTTTCCGATCATGGGATTCGTCGGCGAAGACTTCAACACCCTCGGACTCCTCGGGAAGGTCAAGAACCTGATACACCACAGCGTGCTTCCCCTCATCTGCTACATGATCGGCAGCTTCGCCTTTCTCACCATGTTGATGAAGAACAACCTGATGGACAACCTCGCCGCCGACTACGTGCGCACCGCGGCGGCGAAAGGGGTTCCCTGGCGAACGGCCGTATTCCGCCACGCCTTCCGCAATTCCATCATTCCGATCGCGACGACCTTCGGCCAGAACATCACCCTGTTCGTGGCTGGCTCGATCCTGATCGAGAAGATCTTCGATATCGACGGATTCGGCATGCTGAGCTACCAGGCCGTGCTGGAACGGGATTACACCGTCGTGATGGGCACCCTCGCCTTCGCCGCCTTCCTCATGCTTCTCGGGAACATCATCTCGGATATCCTCGTCGCCTTCGTCGATCCCCGGGTGAGTTTCCGTTGACGTCAGCCCTCTCTCCACGCCCCGCATGCTACGCAAAATCGGTTTCAGCCTCTTCGCGATCGGGATCCTCGCGATCCTGTTCCACCTGGTCGGGATCCGCTTTCCCACCCTGCGCTGGTTCTTCAGCGACGACAAGGAGACCTTCGGCTGGATCGCCTGCTCTCTCCTCATTCTCACCGGACTCGGACTCGCCTTTCTCGGCCCGAAGGATTTCCAGTTCAGTCCGCAAACCAGGCGCCAGATTCAGCGCTTTCGGTCACTGAAGAGGGGCTGGTATTCCCTCCTCTTGCTGGGGCTCCTCGTTCTCCTCGCCCTGCTCGACAACCTCGTCGTCGGCAAGACGGCCCTGGTCGTGCGTTACGAGGGCCGACTCTTCTTTCCGGCGCTGGTCGATCCGATTCCCGCCACGACCTTCGGCTCCGAAGGAGATGGCGAGCCCAACTACCGCGAGTTGCGGGAGCGCTTCTCCGGGGAAGGCGCAGGCAACTGGGTTCTCATGCCTCCGGTGCCGTGGGATCCAACGCTCGATTCCGACGACGAACAACGCACCCGCCTCGTGGAGAATTCGGAGGGGCTCTTCGTTCTCGAGGGAAGCGGAAAACCCTATTCCGGCCTCGCCTCGATCTTCTATCAAGACGCTCCCGACGTGAAACGCCGGGAATGGAGGTTTCGCCGCGGGAAGAAGGACGGGCCCATGGAAGGATGGGATCGCGACGGAAACCAGGTCGAACGCGGCATCTGGGAGGGCGGCGAGAAACGCGTTCACGAAATCGTCGATGCCGAGAGCCTGTCGTCGCTCGACGGAGCCGCCCTCACTCCGATGATCGTGGTTCGCTACCCGCCGGTTCCCCCGTCGTGGAAGGACCGCCACTTTCTCGGGACGAGCACGAGTGGGGGCGACATCCTCGCCCAGCTCTACGGAGGGTGGCAGATCCTCCTCCAGGCCAATGTAATTTTTCTGGTCATCACCTATGGTATCGGGATCACGCTGGGATGCGCCATGGGATACTTCGGGGGCTCGTTCGACCTCGTCGTGCAACGACTCATCGAGGTATTGTCGAACCTCCCCTTCCTCTACGTGGTCATCATCATCGCCTCGGTGATCGAACGCCCTCCCATGCCCGTCCTCGTGGGGGTTCTCTGTGTCTTCTCGTGGATCGGGATGACCTACTACCTGAGAACCGCCACTTTTCGGGAAAAGGCGCGCGACTACGTGTCGGCGGCGCGGGTGATGGGCGCGAGCACGGGGCGAGTCATCTTCAAACACGTGCTTCCCAACACGATCGCCATCATCGTCACGCTTCTTCCCTTTTCCGTGACGTCCGTAATCGGCAGCCTCACCGCCCTGGACTACCTGGGGTTCGGCCTTCCCGTGGAATATCCCAGCTGGGGCCGCCTCCTCAGCGAGGGGGCCGACAATCTCAGCTCCCCGTGGATCGTCAGCGGGGCGTTCTTCGGAACCGTCATCATTCTCGTCCTCGTGACCTTCGTCGGCGAGGCCGTCCGTGAGGCCTTCGACCCGAAGAGATTTACGACCTACAAATGACACCAGCGCGTCACCCATCGGAACATCCTGCGCCGGCACGGCCGCTCCGTCACCTCTCCTGGTCCCTCCCTGGGCTGATGGTCGTCCTGTGCGGCTGCGGCGACCCGACCGAGTTGATGCCCTACGACAACACCGCCGAGGTGCAGGCCCACTACGAGGCGAATCCCGATTTCTTCACATTCGCCACCCCCGCCGACATTCCGGACGATCTCATCTGGGAAACCGGCATGGATCAGCCGGAGATCGGCGACGACAAGGCGAAAAAGGGCGGCACGATGAACCTCGCCCTTCAGAGGGGCTACCCGCCGACCTTCCGCACCTTCGGCCCCGACAGCAACCACTCGTTCCGGGACCAGTTCTACGACAATGTCGAGATGAGTCTCATCGGTCTCCACCCGGACACGATGGAGGTCATCCCCGGAATCGCGAACGAGTGGGCGGTGACGTCGGACAACCAGACCGTCTACTTCCGGATCGACCCCGAGGCCCGTTGGTCGGATGGCGTCCCCATCACCGCCGACGACTGCATGCTTGCGTTCTACATCTTCCAGTCGGATTATGCCAATGCGCCGTATCAGAAGCAATACTTCACCACGGAATATACCAACATCACGAAGTACGACGACCGCACCATCTCGCTGACGCGGGCGACGCCCAAACCGAAGACGCCCTACTACGCGACGATCATTCCGCTTCCCTCGCACTTCTACAAGGAGTTCGGTCCCGACTACCCGCAACGGTACCAATGGCGCGTGAAACCGACCGCCGGCGCCTACGTGATCGACGAGACCCGGACCCGCAAGGGTCGAACCGTGACCCTGAAACGGGTAAAGGACTGGTGGGCGAAGGATCGAAAATACTACAGGAACCGGTTCAACCCGGACTATCTTCACTACCGGCTGGTGCGCACCTCGGAAAAGGAATTCGAATTGTTTCGGAACGGGATCATCGACTTCTTCCTGTTGAACGAACCGCAATTCTGGTACGAGAAGACCGAGATTCCTCCGCTCCACGACGGCTACATCCGGAAGGCGGTTTTCTACAACGACTATCCGCGGGTTCCGCGAGGACTCTACATCAACTGTTCGAAACCCCTTCTCGAGAACCGGGACATCCGTATCGGAATCCAGTATGCGACGAACGCGCAAAAGTTGATCGACTTCGATTTTCGCGGCGACTACAAGAGGACCAACATCTTCTCCGAGGGATACGGCGACTACAGTGAGGCCACGATCCGAGCGCGCCCCTTCGATCCCGCCAAGGCCCGTGAGTCGTTCGCAAAGGCGGGATTCACGAAAAGGGGGAACGATGGGATTCTCGTGAAGGACGACGGGACGAGACTCTCGTTCACGATCAGCACCTACCAGGACCCCCTCACCCGCCGCATCCTTTTGCGGATCAAGGAGGAGGCCAGAAAGGCGGGCGTGGAGTTCCTGATCGAGTCGCTCGACTCGACGGCCTTTTTCCAGAAGGTGATGGACAAGCGCCACCAGATCTGTCTCTGGGGATGGGGCGCTACGCCACCCTACCCGCGCTACTTCCAGAATTTTCACTCGTCGAACGCCTACGACGAGGGATCGGAGACGCCGAAGCCGAACACCAACAACATCACCGTGAGCGTCGATCCGCGTTTCGACGAATACAGTGTCGCGATCCGGCGCGCCACCACCGAGGAAGCCATCCGGGAGAACAGCTGGGCGATCGAGCACGTCATCCACGAGGAGGCCCCCTGGGTTCCGCTGTTCCACCGGAACTACTACCGTTTCGGCTACTGGCGCTGGCTCAAGTTCCCGGAGGACACCTTCAACGTTCGCGTGAGCTACGAACCCGACGAGGCCCACGTCCACTGGATCGACACCGAGGTGAAGGAAGAGACTCTCGAGGCGATGCGAGCCGGGAAGACCTTTCCCGAGGTCCTCGAGGTTCACGACGAGTTCCGAGTGGAATAGATTCCACGCCTCCACTCCGACCTGCCCGCCATGACCGACGCTCCCTCCACACGACCCCTACTCGAGGTTTCCGGCCTTGTCTCCGCTTTCGATACCGAGCAGGGGCGACTCGTCGCCGTCGATGGCGTGGACTTCCGCGTCGATCGCGGCCGCACCCTGGCCATCGTCGGCGAGTCGGGCTGCGGAAAGAGCGTCTCCGCGCTGAGCCTGATCCGCCTGCTTCCCCAGCCGATGGGAAACGTTCTCGCCGGGGAGGTCCATTTCGATGGGCGGGATCTCCTCCGTCTCGACCACAAGGAGATGCACGATGTCCGCGGGAACGAGATCGGGATGATCTTCCAGGAGCCGATGACGGCCCTCAACCCGGTCCACACGATCGGGCGGCAACTCACGGAATCCGTCCTTCTCCACCGGTCCGTCTCGGCGAAGGAAGCTCTCGAGGAAGCCGTCGACATGCTGAAAAGGGTCCGCATTCCGTCGCCCGAGATCCGCGTCGGCGAATATCCGCACCAGTTGTCGGGTGGCATGCGCCAACGGGTGATGATCGCGATGGCTCTCATCAACCGCCCCAAGCTTCTCATCGCCGACGAGCCGACGACCGCTCTCGACGTGACCGTCCAGGCGCAGATTCTCGCTCTCATCGATGATCTGCAATCCGAACTGGGCATGGCGGTCATCCTGATCACCCACGACCTCGGCGTGATCGCCGAGAACTGCGACGAGGTCGTCGTCATGTATGGCGGGCGGGTCGTCGAGTGCGCTCCGGTGAAGGAACTCTTCGCCGATCCCCTGCACGCCTACACCCGGGGTCTTCTCCGCTCCATCCCTCGCCTCGACCGTCCGCGGAAGACGAAACTCCCCACGATCAAGGGGAACGTCCCCTCGCTCGACCGGATGCCCACCGGTTGCCGCTTTTCCACCCGCGCAGACGCCGAACACGACGAGCCAGCGAAGACGACCCGCCCGCCCTTCGAGGAAGTGAAACCCGGCCACTTCGTCGAGACCTGCCCGTTCTGCTACCGGGTTCCCCAGGCATGAAACCTCTCCTCGAACTCGACGACGTCCGCATGCACTTCCCGGTCAAGGGAGGCGTTTTCCTGCGCCCGGTCGGTTCCTGCAAAGCGGTCGACGGAGTCTCCTTCACGGTGGGCGAGGGTGAAACCTTGGGCCTCGTGGGCGAGTCCGGTTGCGGGAAATCCACCCTCGCGAAAACCGCCGTCCGCCTGCTCAATCCCACGGGAGGCCGCATCGCCTTCGACGGGCATGACATCACCCACATGCGCCGGGGCCGCCTCAAACCGCTCCGGCGCGAGATGCAGATGATCTTCCAGGATCCCGCCGAGTCTCTCAACCCCCGCCACTCGGTCGGCGACATCATCGAGGAGCCGCTCGCGGTCCAGAAGATCGGAACCCGCGAGGAAAGGCGCAAGCGCGTCGCAGGACTGCTCGAGCGCGTCGGTCTCAGCGAATCGGACGGCGCCCGCTACCCGTTTGAATTTTCTGGCGGCCAGCGCCAGCGGATCGGCATCGCCCGGGCTCTCGCCCTCAATCCCAAGCTGATCCTCTGCGACGAACCGGTCTCGGCCCTCGACGTCTCGGTGCAGAGCCAGGTGCTCAACCTTCTCCTCGAGCTGCAGGAGGATTTCGGACTCGCCTATCTCTTCATCGCCCACGATCTCGCGGTGGTGAAGCACGTGTCCGACCGGGTCGCGATCATGTATCTCGGGAAGATCGTCGAGATGGCGGACGCCGACGCGATCTACGAAGGGCCCCGGCATGCCTACACCAAGGCGCTGATTTCCGCGATCCCCGTCGCCGATCCCGCCTCTGATCGGGACCGGGCCCTGCTCGAGGGCGACGTTCCCTCCCCGATCGATCCCCCGGCGGGTTGCGCCTTCGGCCACCGCATGAAACACCCGCGCTGGGAGGAAAGCGTCGGCATGGACCTCTCGCTCCGCGAGGTGACTCCGGGCCACTGGGTGCAGCCCTGTCCCTGCTGCACCGACCTCGCCTGAGCGACCTCACGCCACCGGCGACAGTCTCGCCCGGTTTGTTTCAGAAATGTCGAAACATCCGGTTTGCACCCGGTGGGCAATCGAGCGGAACGGTTCACTGGAATTGTCTACCGAAGTCACGATGAGCGATCGCTACGAAACGCGCCGAAAGGTCGCCCAGGGGGGAGCCGGAGTGGTCTACGAGGCGTGGGACACCCAGCTCGAACGTACCGTCGCGATCAAGATGCTGCGGAAGGTGGCGCCGGGCGAAAACGACACCA
>Ga0180436_10001888_pt1 | contig 20207 bp, 29 predicted proteins | sample SS_ome_2_FD_132434 | JGI IMG/M metagenome (GOLD analysis project Ga0180436, IMG submission 132434) | Hypersaline lake sediment archaeal communities from the Salton Sea, California, USA - SS_3_S_2 metaG | ecosystem: Environmental > Aquatic > Non-marine Saline and Alkaline > Hypersaline >...
AGTTTGGCAGGACAAGGTGGAAATGCGTAATGCATACGCCCAATTCTTGAAGCCGGGAAACTGGATGTTCATGTTGGATGGCGATGAGGTTTACAAACCCGATAAACTGTGGCGGGTTACTGAACTTATGAGAAGCCACGATGTTCTCATCATGCAATTCTGGCTGTTCTGGAACTATATGGACGTTATCGGAACAGGAAAGTGGGCAACCTATCCGCAAGAGAGAGTGGTTCGATGGAAAGATGGCTTTAAATATCACGGCACTAACCACCTTCACGTTAGTACCGCCCAAGGCAAACTAGTGAAGCAAGTCTTTCCTTGCTGGAAAGGTCCCGAAAAGATGTTCTACCACTACTCTTGGGTTCGTCCACTCACAAAAATTCGCCAGAAATTGCTGTATTACAAGCACCAATCAGGCAACAACAACGATGCCTATGTTGACAATGTATTTCTGAAGTGGAGAGAGAATTCCAAGAATGTGACAAGCACACATCCTATGGGAGGAGGCGGATGGACTAAATTTCCCGGTGTCCATCCTCCTAGTGTGCAAAAACTAATTGATGAAGGCAAATTGGATTTCGCTATAGAAGAAGCAGTTCGTCATAGTCATAACCAAACAGATCAATAATTTCCCTCTCGCAATCCAACAAATCTTTTTTCAGGGACAACGGCAATTCTGTTCGGATCTTGTTTTCGGGGGTAGAAGCTTTGACATGACGCGGGGGCTCGTTCAGGATCGCTTGCTTCTCTTCTTCTGATATGTCCTCACCCGCCAGTTCCAAAACAGTGATTAGGTCGTGTGGCAAGTTTTCTGTTTTGACCACATAGTCAACTGCTGGGTATCGACCGTCTTTTGTCAACCGGTTCCTGAAAAAACGACTTACCGAGCCGGGGGAGTATTGCACATACTTCTCTACAAAAGTGGCAAAGTCATCATCCTCCAGAAACAACAGATGCCTGTTTGGAATTCTGACTAGCTGCAAAGCACTTCTCAGATGACTGCACCACCTACTACGCAAGTAAGACAATGGATTTCGAACATTAGACCACACAAATCGCCCTTCAAGAATTGCGGGATCTATGTCCCTGAGCCTAAAATGAATTCCTGCGGCTCTTTTGACTGTGGGAGGGTGGGCTTCAAAACTAACTTTGTGGATGGCCGTGTGTTTAAGGGCACTTCGCGTAAAAGTGCCTCCTGTCCGAGGGGTGTGAACAAACACCGATTTGGGGAATACGATTGCCATTACAACTCACACAAAATCCTTAACAGTTTGTCTTGCCTTTTGGCCTCAATCACAACAACGTGCTTCTGGAAGTGATCTCTGACCTCCTCTTCGCTGTACCAGTGATGAACGTGAGTCGGATGGTCAAATGCTTTACCGAAAGGCACAGAAATCAGCATTTTGGCCTTGGGCTTAACGATCCTTTTTAATCCAGCAAAGGCTTCCGAAGGATCTTCGATATGCTCAAATACGTGGGACGACCAAACACTATCGTATTGCTTCTCGGCTGTGTTGGGCCCCAAAGTGACGCATTCGAAAGAGACATTCTTTTTGATCGATGGATGCTGTAGGCCTCGCAGATAATTCGCTATCGCAATCCCGGTTTTGCTGTTGTCGATTCCGTGGATTTTCTTTCCGTTGGCAGCCAGTAAAACATCCGCGTGTCCCGTACCGCAACCGAAGTTCACAATATGCCCATCTATTTCGGGGCTCTCTAGAAGCCTTTGCCATTCAAGGTGCCGCTTCCAGAACTCAAAGAACATGGCCCTTCTTTGTTTTCGGAATCTTTGATAGAAATAGTCCCCAGAGTCATTGATTTCATCAATGATTCTGGCCATATCGTGGGTGTTCGCTTCTTCTACGTTAAAGCGTAATTTTGCCATGCTCCCTCATAGATTTGGGCAATTTTTCAAAGTCGTAAGTATGTACTTTGGACCTTATTTTTTTGCCGCCCCCTTTCCAAACAACAGTCTCTTCATCAACCCATGTGATCCTTCCTGGTTCCCATCCATCGGGAAGCTTCCCAAGAGGTTGGCCTAATTTTCTGGGTATGAGTTCGTAATGTCCCGCCCTTATTCCGTTCAGATGGTGGAATCGAATGTCTTCGGGCGTATGATAACATCCTCGATAACTAGAAGACTTCTTGTGTTGTCTACTATCAACCCACTGATGACAGTCATCATGTTGAGTGGCACAATGACAATCCTCAAAATATCGATACACTCTGGGTTTGTAGTCGCCAATTTCAATTCGATGTAAAAAGTCGGGAAACAAGTCAATTGTTCGTATGTAAAATCGGTCTTTATCTGTCTCTTTCAAGAATTGGTCAAGAGCTAGCAAAGCATCTTCATGGTAGACCTCATCTGAGTCTACCACCAAAATCCAAGAACAGTCGGACGACACATGTTTTAGAACGCTGTTACATTTTTCCGGTTGGTTGAGTAAATTCTTGGTATGCTCATAATGCACTTTGTCTGGGGGCAAAGATTCCACCACACTTTTGACCGTTATGTCGTCGCAGAAAGGATGCGTTTTTGCTGATGTTCTAGTGGGTCCATCTGCAACTAGGATCTTGGAAATAGCGGGACATTCGATTAGTTGTTTGAGAGTTAGGCCAATAACATCACCACTCTTGTATGAACTTACCAATGCGTTTATCATATTTCTCCTAAGCGATATGTTTCGACCAATAATCTAGATTGTTGAGTATCGTGGCGGGATAGGTTTCATCAACTTCAACTTTTTCAAGACGGATAACTTCTCCCGCTCCCGTTCTTTCGAAGGGATCGATTTGGTTGCGTATTCTTTCTTGGATGAGTTCTGTATCTAAGAAACGATCCTTAATGTATTCGGGATGACCCGCATTTGCAATCTTGTAAGCGATCATCTCGGGTGTCATGAGATAGCTAAAGTGCTTGCCATTTGTTTCAATGGTAACGCTCCTGACCTTACGCAAACGAATGATGTTGCCTCCGTATTTTCTAAGCATTTTGCCGGTGATGGCAAAGGCTAGCTTCCAGCCTTTTCGGGCACTTCTTCTGAGGTTGATTTTGTAGTAGAAGAGATGCTGCTTCATCTTCACCAGACCATGTTTTTGAGCTTGTTCCACGATGTACGGGATGTCTTCCTTTTTGTTGATTTCGTCTATATCGGAGCAGATCAGCACATCGTCATCTTCGTATTCAAAGAAATCCAGCACCGAGTTCTTTTGAATCTTATCGTTGCCCTTATGGTCTTTCAGCGTAAACTTGTCCTCCAGGAAACAAAGATGAACCTTGGGATGTTTGTATCTCTTTCGACGCTTCTTCAGATTTAATGGTTTGGGATGTCCTTGTAGTGTTTGGTTGGATTCTATGATGTAGATTCCATCCACCAAATCTGATTCTTCCGATATTTTGAGATCCAACAGATCATATTCGTTCATGAACGGAGAACAGCTATACACTTTCATTTTTTCCACCACCAGTAGTTTCGTTTTGACCTAAATCCAGGGAGACATTCGCGGACGGCTTTCTCTACACCGCCTTCCAGATCCTTCCTGCGTATGTTTGCAGATTGGAAATCGTCCCCGCACAAAATTCCGCCCTCTACCATTTTTGGCAACAGCATTTCTAACGTGCGTTTCACCGAAACATAATCGTGCGAAGCATCAATGTGACAGAACTTCACATCATCTTCCAAAGCCGACAAATATTCGAAGCAGTCCTGTTTATGCGGAACCACATTCCCCTCTGTATGAGCGGCCATGTTCTCTTGAAAGATCTTAAAAATATCGATCTTTTGTGCCTCTTTAACGGTGGGGTGGATTCTGCCGGTGACCTTGCCTTCATCTATGTTGCCCATCCAAGTATCGACGGCATGTAGATTTTCAGGATGAACCACATTGGCTAATGCAGCCGTACTTTTGCCTTTCCAGCAACCGATTTCGATAATGATTCCAGGGATGCCCTTGACCAATGCCGCTATTTCTTTCAGTCGCTCAATCTGCCAGTCACTAATTTGTCCTTCTATCATTTCTTTTTCTCCACACGGCTTAAAATGGTCAGGCCGTTATTGTTTGTGTAATGTTCGTGTAATTCCCAGCAATCGCTTGTCTTCAAAAACTCAGTCCATGCTGGTTCTAGGCCCCGCTCCCCCTCTCTTTGACCTTTCTTTCCGAACTTCACAGTATCATGCATGATGATGTACTTCTTGGCCTTGTCGGAGTGCAAATTAAGTTCGGCTTTTAGTTGGGTGTAGGTGTGGAGGGTATCAAGGAACAACAGGTCAGTTGGCTCAATCTCCACTTCCAAAGTTGAAGACTCATGAAAGGTAAAATTCGTGTTTCCTGCCAACTTCGCTATGCGGTTCACGTTCGCGTGTTTTTTCCAGTCATAACAAACCAAATGTTCCGGCTGGGCGTATAGAAAAGCCAGCGTGGATGCTCCCCACCGGGTTCCCATCTCAGTTACATGCCTACATTGTTTGGCATAATCGACCAATGTAGGGCAATGCTCTCGTATATCGCGAGCATGCTCGACCGTAAATTGATAGGCCTCTTCCAAAGTGAACTTTGGAATTCCTTGGAACATTGTTCTAATTCTTTGCATTTTTATCCTTCTTCAGGCTTCTTTTCACGTTCTTGTTCACACCTATCTCTGATGTGTCAAATTCAAAATCCACACCCAAAAACTTAGCTGCCTCTTGAAAGACTTTTGGAGCGTGTTTTGCAAGACGACCATACTTTATCACCGTACAATTTTTACAGGGGAACTCAGTGGCAAATTTTGCAAAGTCATCATATTGCTGTGATTGTAATTCTGGATTTTTTCTGAACTCTGCGTTGACATAGCTACCGGGTTTTGACCAACTCTTCATTGAGTCTTCTTTGCTCTTGAGAAGGCAAAAATAGTAGGCGTCAGGCATCTGTTCGAAGAACCATTGGCCATTTTTTTCGCACCAAGGCTTTTTTAACAAGACTCTTTTCTTGGGATGTCGTTTCAAGAGAGCAGCCACCTGTGCTGTTCTTCGGCTCAAAATCGCATCATGCTCTAATAACCACGATTGTCGGCCATGAGTACACAATGCAAATGCAGGGCATTGAGCCAATGTTTTGGCGAAAATGGTGGTCCCCGAATGGGCCATACCCATAACGATAATGAACCGTTCGTTTCCTGCTATCATGAAATTTCGACCCCCAAAGGCCCTCGCTTCCTCGTATATAATAGTTAGATATGTCTAGTAAAGAAAGCAACACTAAACTTCGCCGTCGCAAGAAGAAAGTTTTGATGCCCAAGAGGGATGACATCATCAAAATAACCTGTGCGGGCTGCCATAGATCAGGCAGTACATGGCTTTTTAACGCGGCACGGCTTATTATGCAGTCAACGGGACAGGAAGTGTATTCGTGCTTTGTTACGGACTATGATCCCGAACATTCGGCTCCCGTTCATGTCGTAAAATGCCATAACAGACACAGAATCCTTCTGGATTCGCACTACTTTTTCACAACCAAAAGAGATCCAAGAGACATTGCTGCCTCAGCAGTCAGAAGGAATTTGATTGAAGAAAAAGACGCAATCAAATACCTAAAAAGAGTGATATCCAAAGAATATGAACGCTGGAGGCATTACACCAATCTTGAAATCCAGTATGAGGACTTAATCGGCAATAAAGACGTTTACATCCGAAGAATCTCAAAGATTCTGAAGGTCAAAGTTAAGCCGGGGACCATTCGAAAGCGGATCGAATCACTACCAATACCTGAAGGAGAGAAGGAGAGAGATCCAGTAACTCTTCTGCATGGCAATCATATTACCGATGGCAAGTTGGGCTCTTACAAAAGGACTCTTTCAGCTACCACGCAAACCGAGATCTGTGCTGTCTTCTACAATTGGATGAAGAGGCATGGTTACTTATGATTTTTGATCTGCTCCAAAACATTGGCAACGGATAGATCTCTCAGACACTTCATGTGATAGGGGCAATCGGCCTTATTGGGCGTGAAAATTTGTTTCTTGGTTTTGGGATGAGCCCTAAATTGGCACGGTCTACAAGTAACATCTTTGGCAATTACCTTTGCGTTATTGGTCGGCGGCTTATTCTTGATGGTGGATGAAGGTCCAAAAATAATGAACGTTGGAATATCGGTCGCAGCAGCTATGTGGGCCAACCCTCCATCATTGCCGATAAACATCTTGCATTTAGAGATCAAGAACGCTGTCTGTTGTAGCGTTCCCGTAAAGATCTCGGTGTTGGGAGGCCAGTTCCATTTTTTTGTGAACCAGGGAATCTTCCCATTCGAATGAATGTCGTTGGCGGTCCCCACCAACACTACGTTATCGAAGTGTGTTGCTAGCACATCGTATTTGTCCCAACGCTTCATGGACCATTCGTATTTCGATCCAGGATAGATGGCCACGGTTTTGTGATTCTTGGGATATGGACCCTTGTCTCCGATGTTGATTTCGGTATGTGGAATTTCGCCCTTCAAACCCATTTGGAGTATGAAGTCGAAGTACACATTGGATTCAGGAATGTGTTGGGCGTAATGGATTCTAGACTTGAGAAACTTCTGGGCGGCATGCCTAGTTCCAGGAGTAAAGGGTCCATTGAGTTGGTATTCGTAGGCTTCTTTGGGCGATTCGTTAATAAACAGATTTCTTACCGCAGGAATTCGAAAGACTTCCAAATCTAGGGTGCTATTGCAATGTAACAAAAGGTCAACGTTATACACTTTGGCTGCGGTTTTTATGGCGGGAGTGGCTTGAACTATGTTGCCGATTCCCCCGCCCAACACGAACAGAACGCTCTTTTTCTTGGATCTTCGCACTTGTTTTGCTTTCATGTAAACTACCCCTCTAGCATATATAAGATAGTAATTCACAAGGATTGTGTTTCGGAGACTCTATGTCAGATGATTTTAAATTCGATGTCATGGAAACAGTCTACATCGCTGAGAGTGCCAGACGAGGCTTCTTGGAAAAAGTCACCATCAAACTACGTTTTAGCAATAATGGCTATACTGGGGAAGTGCCAGTAACCGATGTTCACGTCTACGAAACAACCTTCAACCGGGTTTTCCTTGAATATGAATTGGTCACTTTAGAAGAAGCCACAGACATTATAGAGGGTTAAAATGATCCGTAAACTAGACCTAGAAAAAGTACAAGGCGATCCCGCTGGCGTGATTCACAATGTCGAGGATATGGACAGACGGATATTGGCTCTTGCCGATGAATGGGACGCCACCAAAAAAGAGAAGGAAAAGAACTGGTGGGAGATCTGGAAGTTCTGGAAGTGGGGTGCCAAGATCGATCTTGGGCACGTCACCAAGTTCCTACTGGACAGCCTAGATGAATTCATCAATATGGTCGATGACAAGTTGTTTGAAGGAGCCGACAAAAAGGCGACCGTATTGAAATACATCGATACTCTTTATGAGTACGTCATCAAAGAGGCTGTGCCTGTTTGGCTCAAGCCGTTTGCTGGAGCAATCAAGCAGTATATCCTCTACAATTTGATTGCAACATCAATCGATTGGATCGTAAGCAAGTATCGAGATGGTGCATGGAGGGATAAACTTAAGACCGAAGAATAGCAAGGAGGTTTGATGGCTGCCAGGAAAAAGAACAACAACTGTAGCCTTCTTCCCTTTACCAGGGAAGATGTTCTTTCGATACAAGACATACGACAGCATTTAGGGTGGGGAATTAGCACCTTCGATCTGCCAGATGCCTGGAGGATATCTCAGGGAGAGGGAGTGACTGTAGCTGTCTTGGATACCGGATGCGATCTAGACCATCCCGATTTGGCTGCCAATCTATTGCCAGGATTCAACTTCGTCAACCCAAAGAAAAAGCCTTGGGACGACAACGAACATGGTACGCACGTCACGGGTATCATCTGTGCCTTGGATAATGATATTGGAACGGTAGGAGTGGCTCCCAAGTCCAAAGTTATTCCCGTCAAAGTTCTTGATGATAAGGGCGACGGCAATCTGCTTAACGTCGCCAAGGGAATTCGCTGGGCCGTGAAACAAGGTGCAGATATTCTCTGCATGTCCTTGGGAGCCCCCAGACCAATCCAGCAAGTGCGAAAGGCAATTCAGTGGGCAGCCAAGAAAGGAGTCCCTTGCTTTGTGGCGGCGGGTAACGCGGGCCGCACAAAAGAAGTGTTTTACCCTGCGGCCTATCCCGAAACTATTTCAATTGGTTCTATTGATGAAGACTTGGACCGATCTGACTTTTCCAATACGGGCAAACGACTAGATTTTCTGGCCCCTGGAGGTAAGATTTTCAGTACGGTTCCCGATAATTGGTATGCATTCCTTTCAGGAACTAGTATGGCAGCACCGTTCGCATGTGGAGTGGCTGCCCTATTGGAATCCTACGTCAACAAGCACACAGGCCACTCTCTGAAAACGGTAGAAGATTACAGAAAAGCATTAAGGGCTCACACCACACCCGTTCGTAACAGAAAGATAGCGGGCAACAAATTCTTTGAAGGCTACGGAATCATCGATCCCAGAAAATTCCTGGAATCGTTGGATCAATAGTCGTAGTCTTTATCGGCTTGTACGAATTCAGCCAATTTTCGGTATGTAACGACGATCTGATCCTGATCCTTCTTTTCTGAGGCCGCTCTAAACTCATTAAGCAATCTCTCAAATTCGTTGATCTTGTCCCGTATCTCTGCGGCCCTTTCGTAGTTCTCTTCTTCAACCGCCCACTTGAGTTGAACGTGCTTCAACCCAAGATATTTCGTAGGCAGAACTTTCTTCTGACTACGATGAGTTGGTTCGTGTGTCTTGGGACGTTTCCCGACATGCTTCACTGAGCCCTGAAGAGTTTGTACCACTTGTTGTGTAGGAGTAGAAAAGGTCTTGTAGCAGTTAGCACAACCCATTTTCATTGTGGCTGCTAATTGAGCAAAAGTTGCTCCGCAAACAGGACATGTAACCGACATTGGTTTTTCAACCAATATCAATGGCTCTTTGGGCTCTATGGGCTCTATGGGCTCTGGTTCGACCTCGACCTCGGGCTCGGGCTTCTTGAGAACATCAAAGAGACTCTTAACGGATTTCAAGATGTTTTGCAGTAAATTCACGGTCTTATGGACTGGATTGTCTTGTTGTATCAAATATTCCTGGATGCAGTCTTGACACAGATCGAAGGAAACCCATTGTCCATCCTCGATTTCTGTGATGTGATAGACCCTGGCCTTATCGCAGGGCTTTCCAGATAAGGGACAATCCATTCGATCCTCCACCGTTAGAAGAGTAGACCCCCCTTCAGGAATTTTTCAGAATGTTCCTGACGTGTCTGGTGCTGAAGCCTGTAAGTTCGGAAACCGTCTTCAAGCTCAAACCAGAATCCGCCAATGCGATCACATTGCCCTGGTCGGTTCTGCGTCGATTGGGTTCGCCCTGTGTACGGATGACTCGATAGATTTCACCAATCGATTTGCCCGTTAGGTCGGAAAGCTCCCTAACCTTCAGTCGATTGTGAAAATAGAGATTGGCTACCTCGATGTCTGCGTACTCCTTACGAGGCAACTCTCTGTCAACGAATTCTCTAAAATTCAAGCTTTTCATACACAGTATCTAGTCGAATTTGGACTAAATATGGTATGGGATTCAGAGAATGGTTGAAACATACAGAAAAGTTGACGAAAAGCCAACGCGAACGAGAGAAGAAGGCCCCTAAAAACAAGCCTGTAATCTACAAAACTAGAGTTTACACCTAGCAGCCTTTAAAATCTCGTTGAAAGTTAGTAGCTCAACCTTTTTGTTATGTTTTTGTGCCCACTCAATTATCTTCAGGAGAAACCTCTCTTTCTCTTCTTGAATGGTTTTTTGTGTGTCGTTCATATTGACAATTTTAACAAATCTAACTAGATTACGCCATAGGGAATCAACAAAAAACGAGGGAAATTATGAATGTTCTAGTTACAGGCGGAACAGGCTTTATCGGTTCAAACTTGGTCAAAAAACTAGTAGAATTGGGGCATAGGGTCATCGCCGTTGGTAATGATGTCGAAAACAAACTGCCGCCCCGTGTTAAATCCCTTGGAACACATCTAACTGGAATCGACTGGAAACAGGTTTCTGGCATAGATGTGGTCTTTCATCAGGCAGCAAATAACAACACCTTGGACAATGATGCCCATGAAATGCATCTAGCCAATGTAGAGGCCCCCAAAACCCTGTTTAAAAAGACAATGGAAAGAGGATGTCGCCAATTTGTCTATGCCTCTTCTACCGCTGTCTATGGTGACTCGGCCCCTCCCTACAGAGAAGATCGCAAAGAAGCAATCATGCCCCTAAATCCCTACGGCGTATCAAAGGCCCTTTTTGATTGCTTCGCAATGGATTTTGCCCAAGAACACAGGGTAAATGTGGTCGGCCTACGATACTGCAATGTCTATGGACCTGGAGAAGGGCACAAAGGCAAACGGGCAAGCATGATCTACCAGATCTACAAACAAATGAAGGAAGGCAAATCCCCGAAACTCTTTGATGATGGCGAACAGAAGAGGGATTGGTGCTATGTTGACGATGTTGTGGATATCAATCTCGCAGCCAGTGAACTCACGGGAGCCGAAATCTTCAATGTTGGAACCGGAAGAGCCACTTCTTTCAACGACATTGTTAAATTCTGGAACGAAGAGTTGGAAAGCGATATCGTCCCTGAATACATCCCCAATCCCTATGCAGGAACATACCAAAATTACACTGAATGCAGTGTAATAAAGGCTTTCAAGGTCCTCAATTGGCAAGCAAAATATCGCACCAGAGAAGGAATAGCCGAATTCCACAAGCGACTTAAAGAACAATAGCAAAAGCGACTTCCTCCCGCGAAGCGGGAGGAAGTCGTCTATCTCACTAAATGGAGTCTAAATTGCTATATACTCCAGTGAGGTAGCAGCTATGTTATTCAGAGAATGGCTTCAGGATGTAGAGGACACCAGAAGTCTCAAAGTATTAGTGCTTGAGACAGTCCTGGACCTTTGGGAGCAAGAAGAAGCTGGTGGTTCGGATCAGCAATTTGTCGATGCAGCACACGATCTCCGTTGGCTAGCACAGGTGCATTATGCAGCCAATTTGTCGCCAGCCCAAAGGGCAGCAATCGAAAAGAGGCAGACGCGGGTCACAGATGTAGTCGATCCCGATGAACTTGAAAAGCTCATGCCGCCTGAGGCTCAACAGAAGCACGGAAACATCTTCAAACTACAAGATGCGGCTTATGCTGCCACAAACACATTGGGTCTTCTTTTTGACAAGATTCGATCCGCTGCCCGACGCTATGCAGGACCTCACGCTGCTGACGACGTGGCTTCTAGGATCTATGTTGACTTGCTAAGGACACTGACGAAGCCCAGAGGTGGAGTCTTCAAGCCTTTAGACGAACTATTCGGACCAGCGGATGATCCTCGCGGTATGCGGGGCTACATTACAACGCAAGCTCGTTTTGCAGCCAGAGATGAAGCGAAGGCCATGCGGCGACAGACAGGGGCTCCAGTAGAGGTCATGAAGACAGCCGAAGAGGAAAACGAAAGGAGAGCTAGAGAGGGTCTGCCTCCTATGACTCCCGAAGAAGAAGCTAGTTGGAGAGAAAAAGAAAAGCGACATCGCACAACTCATGCTCAATATGATCCAGATGCAACGGCGGGTACGGGGCACGGGACCAGGGGAGCGGCTCGCGACCCGATGATGAAGCCAGAAGATCAACCGATGTCAATTGGTGGATCTCCATTTGAGACTCCCATGCGGGCTGCCCTTGAGAGAGAAAAGAGGGACTTGTTGTTCCAGGCACTAGCGGGTCTTAGAAAACAAGGTGAAAAAGGCCGCCGATTTGCAGAACTTCTATCTTGCCGTTTTGGTTTCCAAAGACACGAACAGCCTATGGGAGAGGACATCGGTGAAATGCCCACACAATACCCGACAATGCAATTTACCTATGAACCGGGAACCAGTGTGGGAATGAGGCCCAGAAGTGCCCAGAAGTGTGCCGGATTGTGGCAGATGATTCAATTCAATCGCTATAGACAACAAGGACACAAGTTTTTTGGCAAGTTAGCCAAACAAGCCCAGAAGCTTGGCGTACCGGAAGATGCAGTAAGACAGCTTTCGGGAGAGGTGATTCCTCGGGCTCAAACACTGGCCCAGGAGATGCAAAAGCAAATGAATATCCTGAGGCCGTTGGTAGAGAAGCTGCAACAGCAGAAAGATCAAGCCGACGAGAAAATAGTCCCACTTGAAAAGAAACGGACTGCTGCTAAAAAGGCTGTGAGTCGGGCAAAAGACGACAAGCAGAAGAAGGCAGCAGCCGACCAACAATTACAACAAATTGAAGCACAGATAGAGCCGATCAAGAAAATCCGAGATGGTGCCAATGAGGCCCTTAGGCGAACGATCTATGCTTTCCCATTCCACAAAGATGATGATCGATGGCAAGACATGGCTGAGGGATTGCCCGATGCCGTCGCGAAAGTGGACCCAAATTACAAACCTTTAGCAGAAGATCTCTTGGATCGAAGACAACAAATCAAGCGATTGGTAGACGAACAGCAACCCGCAATGAAGCCTATCTTGACACAGATGAATAAGGCTCTGAAACGGGCAGAAAAGGAAGAGGGCAAACCTCTCACCAAGGCTCTAAAAATTCGAAGTTTGAAGGATATGATAGACGATTTTAAATCTTTTGGCACGGTTTTCAAGCCAATATCGGCTGACCAAGTCACCAAATGGATTACTGAGGCCAAGGAGGCTTTGGGCAAAGTCGTCTTAACATTTAAACATCCAGATGGTACAATTAGAACGATGCCATTTCAGGAAATCGTGAGCGAATATGCGAAGCTGGGTCGTCCAGAAACAAGAGGCAAAGGAAAAGGCAAAGGTGGTAAACCCCTAAAGGGTGGGTTGGGTAAATAATGGAATTCAGAGATTGGCTGAACGAAGAAGAAACATTTTTCACCGAGACAGAAGACTTGGAACTCCTGTCTGCTGCTCGGGCGGGAGATCCTTCTGCGTTGAGTGAACTCGTATCCAAGTGGGAGAAACTCATCAAGAGAATGGTCTTCCGCAAAGTCGCCAATGTTGACGATGCCCAGGAACTAACTCAAGATATCCTTGTCAAGATGATGTCGAAAATCGGAGATGCCGAGCCCGAAAAATTCCAGAAATGGGTTTGGAGTGTTGTTCGAAACAGCATCGCGAACTGGTATCGTAGGAAGAAACTTGCAACGACTCACGATCCCGAAGAAACTACTCTTTCTATGAGTGCCCTTCGGAGATCGGGCATTGGTCTTCCGCCGAAGTCGAAAGACGATCCGGCAACACTTGCTGTAGGGGACGAACACAATCGACTCATGCATCAAGCCCTGGATGAATTGGCACAAGAAAGCGAACTGCAAGCACGAAACGTTCGATTACTGCGAATGATGTATTTTCAAAATATGAAAATGCATGAAATCGCCGCAGAGGAAGGACTGCCTCTGGGCACTGTTAAGAGAGTCATAAAAATCACAAGGGAAAAACTGGCCAAGCTACTGGCAGGGAAGGGGGTCGAATAATGTGTGGTTGCAAAGGAGGAGGCAAGAAAAAAGGCAGATCAGGTCTGATTAAAAGAAGGAGCGCGAACAAGAATCGCAATGCTAGTCGTAAGCGAGCGGTACACAAGGAACCTAAAGTTTTGTGAGGTAAAAATGGGATGTGGATGTGGCGGTGGTAAACGGAAGCAAAGGTCTTCCTCGGGACCTAGATCCTTAACCAGAAGTATCCCTAGCAGAATTCCGTCTAGACAAAGACAACTTAAATTTCTTAGTCAACACAACGGAGCCAAGAACAACAAACGCTCCGTAATCGAGAAAAAACGCAGGGATGCTTTAGCGAAAAGGAACCTGAGAAAGCCTTAGTATTCCGACATATCAATCATTAGATCTCCCTGAGGAACCTTCCAGCTACGATACATGGGAGGATAACTATCCAATCGATAGCCAGGGCGTAAAAGATCCCAATCTAAGGTGACATTCTCTTCGTACCAAATCACTCTCATCTTTGTGGGGAATATGAATCCACTAAAGGATTCCCAATCTAAAATCTCACTGCTGACCAGTAATCGCTCATTGTCGTGGAGATAATGTCCCACGATAACCTTCTTGTGTCGGTCTATCAGCGTTGTCTTTTTGAGCGACTTTCTAGTGTGGATGATCTTACAGTATTGGTCTGTGAGTTCAATTTGAGCATCTTTAAGGGAGATTTCATCCACTCCTAGCGACTCTATAATCCAGGCGGGATAAAATACGGGTCGTAGTCTGGATTTTGAGACATCCGTATGTTTGCAGTAAAAAATCGCGGGTGGGTCCATTCGCTTGGACCAGAACCAAAAATACGTGTCATTTGAGCCCAAACGCAACTCCTTGCTAGACCCTCTCCACAGATCCAGACTAAAATTCTTGGGCTTCTCATAGGTCAAACTCCCACCCAATCGGGCCCGAAATGCCCCATCTCTCAGACGCAGATTGATCTGCATGTACATAACTGCCCCAAGCTCCCGATTTCGGGCATTGATTTCCTCCACTACCGGAATTGTGATTTCTGGGGAAATTGGCTGGCTTGGCTCTTGGAGAATTTGCCCCTCAGACAGGTATCTGGGGCTGTCTTGACGGGTCAGACAAAGCCAGGAAAACACGCACAGCAAGCCTAATACTAAAATCATCCATTTTTTCATGCTACCCTCCTATATAAACTAGTTATCGCGACAACTTTAATGAGGTAAACAAATGCTGTCCTATAGAGAATACAAACTGCTTAACGAATCTCTTTTGGCCGCAGGGCCCATGGCTTTGGGTCTTCGTACTCCCAACTCTTTGGGCGTCATGGGATCTCAACCCGAAATGACCGAGGAAGAGGCCCTAGAAGAAGCTAAGAAGAAGGGCAAGAAAAAAATGCTTGCTGTGGAGCCCGAACCCGAACCCGAGGAAGAGGAAGAAGCCCCTGAGGACGTGGAAGACGTTAAGGAAAAAATCAAGCTCAAGCTCGGTAAAAAGGATGACGACGAAGAAGACGTTGAAGACGTTGAAGACGAAGAAGTCGAAGACGAAGAAGACGTTGAAGACGTTGAAGAAGTGCCCATGGCTAAGAAAAAGGCCAAGAAATGTGCCGGGAAGAAATGCGGCAAGGGCATGAAACAAGAGTCTCTAGCAATGTCGAAAGACGATCAGGATTGGTGGACCAGCGTTAATCGCATGGTCAACGCTGACCCGAATGAAAGATTCTGGGATGGCATGGGACCAAAACCTGGAGAGCCAGGATACGCACCGCAAACAAGAATTGGTGAGGAACCCGCTGGCGAGCCGACCGACGTTCCTGAGGGAGAAGCAACAGATGCTCCTGAAGGTGAAGAGGCCACAGAGGAACAAAGGGCCAGAACTGGCTGGAGTGCGAATTATCCACCCGCCTATTTTAGTGCCCAATATCCAAAGAACTGGATGAACCCGCGAAAGGCCACAACTGACTTAGATGCCCAGCAAATGGGTCGTACTAAGAAGTAAGGTCGGGGAAATCCCTCCTCCTTTCCGAATTTGGTAATGGTAGAGCCCACTTTCGCCATAGGCGAAAGTGGGCTTGTTTTTTTGGCCCCAGGTTAATAAATAGATTGTGATTCTCTTTGGGATCACTCTTATAGGGCAAACAAACTAGAAACGAGGTCTATATGACAACAAGACACGTTACGTCGCGTCGGAAGAAATCTAAGTACGAAAAGATGGCAGAGAGGAAGGCTCTCATGGACCATCATCTTCAGGGAAAGGGACTCTACCGTTTCCGAAATCGCAACAAAGCCACTCTGGAACTTCCTAAGCCAGGACTCTGTGCCATGACAGGCAAAGAAATCACGGTCGTCGGACCTGTGGTGAACAAGCCTGATGGCTCGACGGTGCCAGGAAGTGGTGAATGGGATGGCGATGACTATTTCATGCAGTGTGTAAGAAATCGGGATGCCATTTTGGTTAAAACCATCACCCCGCCAGAGCAAGCAGAGCCAGAACCCGTAGCTGAACCTGAACCTGTAGTTGAAGCTGTAGAACCTGAACCAGAAGTTGTAACTGAAGCTAAGGAAGAAGAAATGACTGAAGAAAAACTGATTCTCAACCAACCGGATCAAGTCACCTCTGAAGGCACCGTTGAGCATGTGGTCGCTGACAAGCAACCAGAGCCTCTAAATGAAGCTCCTTGCTGCTCTCCCGAAAAGCCGAAGGAAACCCTCTTGACTGAAGATCCGATGGCTGGTGTAGAGATTATCGGGGAATAGCCCAACTTTACAAAAAGCGGGAAATAGGCTATAATAGATCAGAAGGCGATACCACTACGAGGGATTAGACTATGCGCGGAGTGGTACTAGCGGGCGGGTTTGGTACGAGGATGCAACCAGCTACCTTGGCCACAAACAAACACCTCTGTCCCCTTTATTCGACTGGGGACGGAGCCGTGCCGATGATCTTCTATCCCATCAATACGCTCATCCGTAGTGGGATTGAAGACATCTTAATCATTTCCAGCAAACAACACAGCGGGCCCATCATCGAGAATCTCGGGGATGGATGGAACTTCGAAGCGAATTTTACCTATAAGGTTCAAGATGTAGCTCACGTTCCTTTGGGAATTGCCAGTGCATTAAAATTGGCCAAAGACTTCACAAGGGATGAAGCGTTCGCCGTGATCCTTGGTGACAACTTCTACGAAGATAGTTTTTTGGGGGAATTCGCCAGATTTGAAAGCTCAGACTACGCAGAGGCGATGATTTTCCTCAAGCAAGTGCCTGATCCTGAACGATTCGGGGTGGCTCTTGTTGAAGAAAGCGGCCCGATGATAAGGGTGTGGCTTGAGGAAAAACCTAAAAAACCGAAAAGCAACTGGGCTGTCACTGGCCTATACCTCTACAAGCCACTAGTTTACGAGATCGCTGAAAAATTCGATGTCAGTGCTAGGGGTGAACTTGAGATTACCGACATCAACAATCACTATTGCGAACGCGGATTCATTTGTGTAAACTACCTCAAAGGGTTCTGGGGAGACATGGGTGTGCCTGAGTCTATGTCAAATACCCAGAATTTTATCCGAGAGAGTGGTTTCAGAATGGATTACCGGTATGACGAACAGAAGTGAAGTCCTACGGGACATGGGCAAGAAAATTGCCAAGTGCAAGAGATGCAAAGAACTTGTAGAGTTTCGTGTTCAAACCGTTTTGGGGAGAGGCAATCCAGAAGCAGACATTGTTCTTGTTGGCGAAGCTCCTGGCCGAGATGAAAATCGAGAAGGCTTGCCCTTTGTGGGTCGGGCGGGCAAACTGCTAGACAACATACTGACCAGCGGAGGTTTGGACCCCGAAAAAGACGTGTACATCATGAACGTCTTGAAGTGTTGGCCTCCCGAAAACCGAAATCCCAAACCAGAGGAAATTGAAAACTGTAGACCGATTTTCGACCTTCAGCTTGAAGTCTTAGATCCAAAATTCGTGGTCTGCCTTGGCAAATATGCCGCCCAGAACTTCCTGGGCGAAATTGATTCGCTAGGATCGATGCGGGGCAAGGCACATGAGGTGAACAACTTCATTCGAGGACATGCCTTCAAGGTGGTCGTTTGGTATCACCCGGCTTACTTACTTCGCAACCCCAAGGCGAAAGAAAAGACTTGGGAAGATCTTCAGTTTTTACTCAGCCTTAAAAAATGACAATATCTATCTGGACCGTTTTCAACAAGAATACGACGGACTATCCAGGCGTGTATGTCTGCCGTCGCTTCGAAGTAGGGCCTGGATACACTAGACCCTGCGAGGTGATAGCTACCGGAAACAGTCTTGAAGAAATTCGCGATCAATTGCCGGTTGGATTGGCCCAACTAGATCGGTGCCCCGGCGATGATCCTAACATCGTAGAAACCTGGATGTAGCCAGGGCAAACATGGGTTATACAGCAGCGTATGGGCCTGATCTGGGCGGTGACAAATGCAAGTCTGGCTTTCCTACGGAGGAAGCGGCAGAAGAGTACATCAAAAGCTACCTTTGCAAGGGCTGCAAAGACGATCTTGAGCGTGGGCATTACGAAATCGGACCAGATAAAAACATAAAGGAGGTAGACGTAATTGAGGTAGAAAATGTCTTCCACACAAATTGTGGGGCAGAGTGGTTCGTTCTTTCAGACGAACATTGGGAGACTTACTTGAAAGTTGGTGATTTTGGCTACTTGCTCTCGGCTGCTGGTTTTGAGCCAATCGACCGAGAGGAGGTGATCTCTAGAAAGAAGAGAAAGGAGAAAGAATGAACAAGCCGCTAGTCTGGAAACAGCGATGTCGTAAAGACCAAACCGCTGTGGCGGATCGAAAAATCTGGGGTTCGAAGTGCGGGAAATACCGTGTCACCTTCTCTCATATAAGGTATGGAGAGAATGCTGAGAAAAAATGGGCCGACAAATGGTTCGCTGAAGAGCTAGATAATAATTGCTGGGAGATCATCAGCGAACACAAAAAGAAAGAAACAGCCCAAAAAGCTTGCGAAAAGAAACACAAGCAAAAGGAGAAAGATGCTGCCGCGTTGGAGAGATTGGAAAAGCGGAAACGTAAAAAGCGAGCCCAAAAAACCGCAAGTCGAACCAGTAAACGAACCGGTAAGCGAAGAAAGCCTACCAAAAAGCCCACTGGCTCGGCTAAATGAGGCAACAGAAGAAGAGTTGGCAAACATCAAGGGGGTTGGGCCAAAAAGGTTAGAACAAATCCTTTCACAACGACCTTTCGAGGATGAAAATGAACTCCGAAAAGCCCTCCCCACAATCTCAGGACGACTCATCGACTGGGCCTCTGAATGATGCCTCCCGCATGGCCGAGGCTATGACCTGGGTTTCAAGAATTACAACCATTTGCGGCATGTTCTCTTTGCCGCCGCTGGGTGGAGTCTATGTTGATGGTTGGCTGGGCACCACTCCCCTATTCATCGTCATTGGGGCTGCGTTGGGTTTCTCAGCGGGAATGTATTCGCTCTTGAAGATGGTGCAGCCAGCTTAAAACATACCCACTCTATTTCTGGTCCATAGCCAGCGGTAGAACGCAAGTCGCAAGTGCGTGAGTGGAATTTGGGTTGGAGATATGTTTTTCCAGTCTTTACCGGGTTCTTTGTATCGCCACTCTTTAGATTTCAGAAGTAGTCTGTATAAGACTGGCTTAAATCTGCTCGGATCATCTGTGTCCTCGCGAATCTCAATCCATTCTGGGCTCCCTGATGTAGGACCTGAGTAATCGGAATAGCCCGTATATTCCGGCTCCTGATGCGGGATTTGAGTCGCCCATCCCATAATGTTAAAAAGATTGGTCGGGGGATAGTTCGGCGGATTGTTGGTGCCAAGACGACGCAAAACCTCTGCCTTCTTGTTATCGACTTCTGTTCCTCTTTCTTCGTGCCAATCCGCCCACACCAAGAGAGCAGAAGGGTCCAGCCCAGAATCGAAATAGCCCCGCAAGAAAGCGTCTTCATCTTGAGATCCAGATCCCATGGCCTCGTCCTTCTTCCCAAACAATTTGTCTAGTTGTTTGGACATCCACGTCTTCTTCTTGGGGATGACGGGCTTTCGATACGCAAGGCCTTCGGGCTCTTGTAGATTTTGATCGTAGCCTTGCTTTGTAGTGGCCATAGCCCCGCCCGTATGATAGCCACTTTCTTCGTTGGCTAGCCACTGCTTGAAGTTCATCTCTTCGGGCCTCTCTTGAGTGGGATGGGCTTTAGCTTTTCTTGGTGACGATCCTTCTTGCCCTTCAGTTCGTGCATCACATTGCGAATCTCTTTTGTGATCTCAGCAGCCGAATCGCCATCGCACTTCTTGCTGCCCTGCACAGATACCGTCTTGCGATCCTTATTGTAGAACCCCTTAGCAACAATGAAGCACTCCTTGTGTGGATTGAAGGAAACAATACCAGTCCATTCTCCATCATCGAAATTTCTGGTGGAGATGATGATTCTCATAGGGGATTCGTTGAAGACCTGTTTGACGTGATAGTTGTCTTGCTTGAGAGCGGCACTGACATACCCTAGAACTATCTTTGCATACGCCTCCATGACCTCTTTGACTTTGCTCCTGTAGTTGACCTCTACGCTGTAGCGTGTCGCGGTAGTCACCTCGTTGAACAACTCTTTGAGGCTCGTGGCTTCGTGTATGTTGATGAATTCTTTGAAGTCCATA
>Ga0180436_10001889_pt1 | contig 20204 bp, 21 predicted proteins | sample SS_ome_2_FD_132434 | JGI IMG/M metagenome (GOLD analysis project Ga0180436, IMG submission 132434) | Hypersaline lake sediment archaeal communities from the Salton Sea, California, USA - SS_3_S_2 metaG | ecosystem: Environmental > Aquatic > Non-marine Saline and Alkaline > Hypersaline >...
ATACGCTGCCATACCGGTCATCATAATAACGTTCCCATTGCTTGTGGTTTTTTATTGCAGGCTGTTAAATTTGTAGGGGCAGGTTTCAAACCCGCCCCTACTCCCTGGCTTAATTGAAGCGGTATTCGGTATTCGGAATGTATTTATGCAAACCACTATACCGCGCGATTGCATTGATGGGAGTCGTGCCTATAATATATCCACCACCGGCCGGGAAATTATAAAGGCGGGATATTGGATCTTTATCCGCGGCCATGGTATAAACCGGAATACCGGACAAACAACCAAGGAGAGTCTATGAACTATCTAATGGTATGTAAAAACGAGGATTGCAGCTATGAAGGGCCGGAGCCCTATTGTGTGGAGATACCCCAGGAAGCGGTATTGGATGACAAGAATGTGGCCGACGCCTACTGCCCCCACTGCAACAGCGCCCTGGACTTTAAATACCAGGAAGGTACCAATATCCGCGTGACCTGTGACTCATGATGGAAACCAGGAAATTTATGGCACTCGCTCTACCCCGCGTATCAAATCCCCGGTAAACCTTCACATAACTTCTGAATTCAGCGGAAACTCCACAAAGAAGCTGCTGCCGGCTCCCGGTTCGCTGGCAACCCGAATCCGGCCATGGTGGGCATCCACGATCTTTTTGACCAGGGACAGGCCCAGGCCGGTTCCCTGGACAAACCGGGTTTCACCGGCTTTGACCCGATAGAAGCGCTGGAAAATCCGCTTTTGGTCTTCGGCTGCGATACCGATGCCGCTATCCCGGACCTCGATGCTCAGGTGATGGCCGTCGGCCCGGGCCAGAATTAATACCGAACCGCCATCGGGGGAGTATTTGATAGCATTGGTGATCAGGTTGGAGAGCACCTCTTCCATATTGCGCCGGTGGGCCAGCAGCGGCGGCAGGCTGTCGGGCACATCCATCTTTAATTCATGACCCGTGGATGCCGCCCGGGGTCCATGGAGTGCCACCTGTTCCCGGATTAAAGGGACAAGGTCCACCTGTTCGCGTTCCTGGGAAATCAATCCGGACTCGATCCGCGACAGATCCAGGAGTTCCGAGGTCATCTGACCCAGGCTGCCCAGTTTGGCCGCGGCCCGTTCCAGAATTTCGCGCTGTTTGTCGGTAACCTCTCCGGCCAGCCCGTCCAGCACCACCCTGAGTTGCATCTGGACCGAATTCATGGGCCCCCGGATCTCATGACTGACCATGGAGACGAACTCCGATTTCATACGATCCATACGCTTTAAGGCCGTGATGTCGTGCAGGACGGTTATCACCCCCAGGTTGCGCCCCTTGCGGTCCCGGAAAGGAACACAGCGGGCGCTGATCACCGTTTCCTCCTGGTCATCATCCGCCACCGCCACCAGTTCCGCTGTCTGCTCGCTAAAAGTCTCCGCCGGCATCCCCAGGGCCGTATGGATCATATCGCGCAGTTCATCGAAGACCGCTATATCATCCAAATGCAACCCCACCACGGATTCCGCCGGCCGCCCAATCATGCGCAGAAAGGCCGGATTGGCCAGCACGATCCGGTTTTCGCGGTTGGTGCAGAATACCCCGTCCGATAACCGGTTGACCATGGTGCGGATCCGGGAACGGGTCTCGGAAATATCATTAAGGGCCTGGATGTGGGTGAGGGCCTTGGCCACGGTCACCCGTAAATGGTCCGGTGTAAAAGGCTTGGGGATAAAATCAAACGCCCCCTTTTTCATGGCTTCCACCGAGTGCTCCAGGGTGGCGTAGCCGGTGATCACGATGACGGCTGTATCCGGGTGAATGGTTTTCACCTCGGCCAGGACGTCGAAGCCTGAAAGGGAGGGCATCATCAGATCCAGCAGGATGATGTCGTAGTGTTCCGCGCGCAACTGTTCCAGTCCCTGGACTCCGTCGGCGGCCAGCGCGACGTCATAGCCGATCTCCTCCAGCACCAGTTGGCAGGCGCTGCGGATACGCGCTTCGTCGTCTACTACAAGAATCCGGGGCGCATCGTTTGCGGGGTATTCTGCTTCCGCTATCATTGCCATATTGACCTACCGTAACATCCCGGCCCGGTTCGGAATCCGGCCCGGTTAGTGTAATATTGTGTTATCCAATGGATTCCGGTGTTCCCGCCAGAGACTGCTCGGCCAGGGGCAGGGCCAGCACAAAGGTCGTCCCTGCCGACCCGGTCTCCCTGATATGGATATCGCCGCCGTTATCCTTTACAATGCCATATGAAGTACTCAGTCCCAGGCCCGTGCCCTGCCCGGGCTCTTTGGTGGTGAAAAACGGGTCGAATATGCGCGAGCGATCCGCGGCCGCAATGCCGCAACCGGTGTCGGAAACAACCAGACAGGCCTGATTGCTGCTCTCATCCCGATAGGTCTCAAGGGTCAGGGTACCGGATTTATTCATGGCGTCGATGGCATTCATCACCAGATTTATCACCACCTGGCGCAATTGGTTGCGGTCCGCAAATATCTGCAGGTTTCCCGCAAATAGTCTTTTTTCAATGGACACACTCATAAATAATCGTTGGTCGCGGATCAGGTGCAGGCTCTCCTCCACCAGCTCATTTAAGGGCATGCACTCCCGGGAACTGCTGGACAAGCGACTATAGGCCAGCAAGTTTTTGACGATGTCCCGGCAGCGCTCGGCATCCTCCAGGATGAACTGGAGGTGCTGCCCCGAAGTATCATCGCCGGCGATTTTCTCCTTGAGCATGTTGCCATACATCAGGATTCCGGTGAGGGGATTGTTGATTTCATGGGCCACCCCCGCTGCCAAGCGTCCCAGGGAGGCCATCTTCTCGGACTGCACAACCTGGGCTTCCGCCTGCCGGAGCTTGTTTTCCACCGCCCGTCGCTCCCGCAGGTCGTTATAGATGCCCATGGTGGCGGTTTCCCGTCCGTCCTCGTAGATGATGGCCCCGGTCATTTCCACCGGCACCTCTTCATTTTTAAGGGTGCGGATATTGACCTGGGTAACAGGGAGCTTGCCGGCGCCGCCATAGCTCTCATCCCGTAGTTTATCCATCAATTCCTGAGCTACGCCAGCGGGATAAAGATCCTTGATGTACAATTGGTCGGCGCTGTTGAAGGCGCCGCCGAACAACTCTTCGGCGGCCTCGTTCATGATCAGCACCCGTCCGTCCCGGTCGGCGGCCACAATGGCGCTGGCCGAACTCTGGATCACCCGGTCCAAAAATTCCCGGACACCGGTCAGCATCTGCTCCAGGGTTTTGGTGCGGGTCACGTCGCGCACGGATTCGATGACGTAGATGACCCTCCCCGCATCATCCAGGATTGGGGAAAAGACCCGGTCTTCCCAGCGCCGCCGGCCCGCCTTGCTCACCACCTGCCTGAGGATGGAGTGGCCGCGGCCCTCCTTTAGAGTCTTGTCCAGGGGGCAGGTGGTTTGGGTGCAGGGCAGTTCGCTGTCATAAAAAAATTCATAGAACACCTCCCGGCAGGTGCGCCCCACCACCTCTTCTGCGGTGGCTTCTATTTTCTGCAGGAATTTCCGGTTGACGGAAATAATGGTCCGATCGGGACTTAAAACCAGCGTCGGAAAGGAGAGCGAGTCAAAGACCCGCATGCGCCAATCGATTTCCTGGGGGGTTTTCAGGTTCATGTTTCCGGTTCAGTTTATGTTGAATTGGGTACGGCAAACGCCTTGGTCAGAGCCTTGCCGGCCGCCCCGGCCTGTCCCTCCGGTACCACCAGGTAGACCGAGGCACCGGCACAAACCATGGACCGCAAGGCAATATTGGCATCCGCCAGGGCATCCAGGGCCGCCTGGGCGATACCATAACGATCCCCGAAATGCGGACCCTGGAAATAGACCAATTCCACGGGCGCGTCAACGCGTAATCCCGGGGGTGAATCCCCGTCACCGGGCAGGGCCGCCTCACCGTCTAAAAGGATATTAACGCGCAGACCTTCGTCAGTCGCACCCGAAGCAAATACTATTTTTACATTGTCCCGGGTCCGGGCAGCGTCAAGATAATCAATGATTGCGGGATCGGAGCGGGTACTGTCCAGGGCCAATGATACCAGACTCAATCCGGTACGTTCAATAATCCCGTAGGTTTTAATGACAGGTTCCCAATAAATGGCGATGGTTTCCATCTCATACCTGTTTGACACGGAACTGCGGCCGGAAGGGTGCATGGTTGGCGGGCAGTTGGGCCACCCGGCATACCGCAGCAGCGGCCTGGTCCAATTGCTTATAGGGAAGAATGAAGGTCAGGGCGGAAAGTGAAGAAGCGATGCCCGCCAGGGGAATATTTTCCCGGACCAGACTGCGCAGGATGGCGGCCAGCAGATCAAGCTGGTAGCGGTGAGGAAAAACCGTTAGAGTGCCAACAGCTTCGGACTGGGCTAGGACGCCGGGACATTGGACCAGGATCCGTTCCACCAGCGGCCGATCCTCGGCGTCGATACAGCAGGTTCCGGCCACTCCGGGTTCCCCGCCATCCAGGACGACACAAGTCAGGTTGATCCTGGCCGCGGACAACCGCCGCAAAACCTCACGAGCGGGCGGATCTCCGCCGGCTGGCAATTTCAGAAGAACCAACTCGAAACTGAGCTTGAGGCCGTGAATGGACACTTTGCCAGTCATGGCATCCCCCTGATGGAGGGGCAATTCCGTCCGCAGGCGGTATTGCCCCTTGATAATACCTATTCCAGGTTGTCCCTTACAATCTCCATCAACTTGTCCAGTTCGATGGGTTTGGGGATATAGTCGTCGGCCAGGGTATTCTTGCCATCCAGATGGGTGTAGTTGGTGGAGGTGACCGCATCGGCCACCGCCGTCAGCAGCACCACGGGGATATCCTTGTAATCCTCGGACTTCTTCATTTCATCGCAGACCGTGTACCCGTCCTTGCGGGGCATCATCACATCCAGGATGACCAGGGCCGGCCGCTGGGCCTTGATACTGTCCCAGGCTTCCTCACCGTCATAGGCCTTGGCCACTTCATAGTTTAAACTTTCCAATTTCATGGAAACCGCTTCCACCAAATCGGGGTCGTCATCCACCACCAATATCAGTTGTTTGTCACTCATTGGGGTTCTCCTTGGTTTAAAAATTAATTGGATTTAGTTATTTGCCATACAAATGATTAATCGATTTGGGGCCGCGGATAAAGTCCGGCACGTTCCACGATCTCCGGCACCTTCTGCTCCCATTCGATGGCCATGATGTGAAAACCGGCCACACCCTCCACTTCTTTGAGTCGCTCAATGGACTCTATGCAGATCTTTATCCCCTCTTCGGCCTGCTTCTCCTTGGGCACGCCTCCCATACGATCCACCACTTCCTGGGGGACGTCCATGCCCGGCACCTTGTTCTTCATATAACGGGCCATGCCCACCGACTTCATGGGCGTGATGCCGGGAAGAATGGCGCATTTCTCGTGCAATCCGCGTTCCCGCACACCTTCCATCCATTTTTCAAATTTGTCCAGGTTGTAAATACACTGGGTCTGGACAAAATCGGCACCGGCGGCCACCTTCTTGGCCAGCCGCGCCACCCGCAGTTCAAAGGGGTCGGCAAAAGGGTTGGCCGCTGCGCCCACAAACATCTTGGGCGGATTGTCGATCTCGGCGCCGCCCTGAAAAGTCCCCTTTTCACGCATGTCATGCACCATGTTCACGAACTGGATGGAGTCGATATCGTGCACATTATCGGCCATGGGGTGGTCACCGAACTGGGGATGGTCACCGGAGAGGCAGAGCATGGTGTTGATGTCGTGGGCGTAGGCGCCTATGATATCCGCCTGCATGGCCAGGCGGTTGCGGTCCCGGGTTACCATCTGCAGCATGGGATGCAGCCCCATCTGCCGCAGGATAATACAGGCCGCCAGGCTGGACATGCGCACCATGGCCGTCTGGTTGTCGGTGACGTTGACCACATCCACATAGCCTTTAAGCATTTCGGCTTTTTTGCGGACTTTTTCCGGTACGGCGCCCCGGGGGGGGCCACATTCGGAGGTGACGGCCAGGTTGCCGCTGTTCAGGACTTTCTCGAGTACGCTATCGGTTTTCATTCTGCCAAATCCTCTCTGATGATTTTGCGGGGTCCGCCGCCCCGGCCGGCGCGCCAGTCTTTGGCCGGCATGATCTGCTCATACCGATCTTCCATTCCCAATGCCTTGAGGCGATCCCAGATGAGCTGCCAGGCGCAGTCCATCTCCGGGCTCACTTCGCACTTGCCCATGGTGGAACCGCCGCAGGGGCCGTTAAGCAGCCGCTTGGAGCAGCGCGCCACCGGGCAGATCCCGCCGGTAATGCCCAGCAGACAGTCGCCGCAGCCCTGGCAGCGCTCCACCCAGACACCCTGGCGTTCGGAGGCGCCCATAAATTTGGTGTTGAGCGCCGGGAAGACCGGTACGTCCTTGAACCGGCGGGCAACCTCCTGGACCCCGCAGCCGCAGGCCATGGAAAGCACTGCGTCCACGCCGTCAATCATGGGTACCAGTTCATCCACGTATTCAGGGTCGCACTGGCGTTCCAGTGTATGTTCCTTGATTTGCAGGGTCTTGCCCTGTTTGAGAAAAGCCATCTGCAGGGCCGAGGAGAGAATGCCCACTTCCTTCCTCCCGCCAGCCGCGCAGACGGTGACGCATTCATTGCATCCCACCAGCAAAATCCGATCATAGGATTTCACACTGGCGATGATTTCTTCCAGAGGTTTGCGTTCCGCGGTGATCATTATCCTTTATTCTCCTTTGGGTTAGACCTGTTGTTTCGGCAGATTAAGTAAACGTATTCCTTTAATTCTGTATTATCTTTTGGGCTATTGATTCACCGCGGAGCCGCAGAGCGTTTTTTTGTGCCTGAAAATCCTAATTTTTACTTTGCGTGCCCGGCGCCTTGAGTGTAGCGGGCGGTGAAATCATAGCGTAAATAAATCCCCAGACTTACGAACATGAATACTAGGCCGCCGATTGGGTCGCGTTGTGGATCGGGTTGGGGCCCAGTTGGCGAATCTTTTCCGTGATTCGCTCGGCCTCTTTGGCGAAGCGGTCACCCATGCCGGCGGACATCTTCACCATTTCCAGCCGTTCGCCGCCGACGCCGATTTCGTCCAGCAGTTGCCGGGTGCTGGCTACCCGCCGCTCAGCCCGGATGTTGCCATTCTTAAAGTGGCAGTCGCCGTCCAGGCAGCCGGCCACGTATACTCCGTCGGCCCCTTTTTCAAAGGCTTTGAGAATATGGATGGTATCCACTTTGCCCGAACAGGGGACCCGGATGATTTTTACATTGGGCGGGTAGCACAGCCGCTGGCTGCCGGCCATGTCCGCCGCCGTATAGGCGCAATAGTGGCAACAAAAGGCCACGATCTGTGGTTCAAAGGCTTCCATTAGGCCACCATCCTTTCCAGTAGTCCATCGAGCTTGGCCAGGATCTGATCATCCTCGAAGCTCTGAATCTGTATGGCCTTGGCCGGGCATTCCGATGCGCACACACCGCACCCGTGGCACTTGGCCGGATCGATTTCCGAATATCCATCGGCGTTGATAAAAGGCACATCAAAGGGACAGGCGCGCACACAGACCAGACAGGCTGCGCACTTGGCTGAATCCACCCGGGCCACGGCCGCTCCCAGGTTGATGGTTTTGCGGGCCAGCAGGGTGCGTGCCCGGGCCACGGCCGCTTCGGCCTGAGCCACGCTCTCGCGGATATTCTTGGGCGCGTGGGCCGTGCCGGCCACGAAAAAGCCCGGCACCGAAAGGTCCACCGGCCGCAGCTTGATGTGGTCTTCCAGGAAGTATCCGTCAGAGGTCCGGGTGGTCTTGAAAATGGCCGCCAGGTCCTCGGTGGATTCATCGTCACTGACAAATCCGGTGCTCAGCAGCAGAGCGTCGCTTTCAACGGTTACCGGTCGTTCCAGAATGGGATCGGTATAGGTTACCTCGACCCCGGCGCCGGCGCCTTCAACCCGGGGCGGGGCCTCGGGTTCATAACGGGCGAAGATGACGCCCTTTTCCCGGGCCTCGCGGTAGTAATCCTCCTGGAAAGCGTAGGTACGCATATCCCGGTAGAGAACGATTATCCGGGCCTCGGGATTGATTTCAAGAATGCGCAGGGCATTTTTCACCGCGGCCTGGCAGCAGACCCGGGAGCAGTTGGGATTGTCCGGTCCGCGGGAGCCCACGCACTGGATCATCACCACATTGCTCCACTCTGCCACCCGTTCGGCCTGGTCTTCCAGGATGCTGTCGGCGTCCAACTGGGTCATCACGGCGTCGTGCTCCCCCAGCAGGTACTCCGCCGGACGGTTGGGCAGGGCACCCGTGGCCAGGATGGTCACGCCGTGGCTGATCTGGCGATAGAACATCTGGGGTCCCACCTGCATACCGGTCTTGAACATGCCCGGCATGCCGGAGTGATCGACGATGAAGGCGTTTTTAATCACCTGGATGTTGTCATGGTTTTCGGTGCGCCGGACCAGGTCCTGGACAAAGGACTGCACATCCTCACCTTCCAGGGTACGGCGCAGCAGTGAGGCCACGCCGCCCAGCATGCCCATGCGCTCGGCCAGGTAAACCTTAGTCCCCTGATCCGCCAGACGCAGGGCCGCAGTCATGCCGGCCACACCGCCCCCCACCACCAGAACATCCTGGTTGATGGGCAGGGTGTGATCACCCAGCGGACGCTTGACTTGCACCGCTTCAACCGCGGCATGCACCAATTGGCGGGCCTTGAGGGCGGCGTCCCGGGGACGGTCGGCATGGACCCAGGTAGCCTGGTCGCGCAGGTTGGCAATCTCCACCAGGTACTTATTCAAACCCGCCCGGCGCAGGGTATCCTGAAAGCGAATCTCATGGGTGCGGGGTGAACAGCCGCCGATGACCACACGGTTGAGGCCGCCCTCGGCCACGGCCGCCTCAATGCGCGCCATGGATTCCCGGCTGCAGCCGTGGCCCACCACCTCGGACAGGACCACATGGGGCAACCCGGCGGACCACCCGGCCAGTTCCTGGACATCCACTACGCCGCCGATGTTCTCACCGCAGTCGCAGATGAAGATGCCCACCCGGGGGTCCTCCCCGCTGACGTCCCGCTCGGGTGGGAACTCCTCGGCCCCTTCCCCGGATTCGTCCGTGGCCACATGCCCGGCGGCACGGCAGGCAGCGGCACTGGCCTGGACCATGGTCTCGGGAATGTCCTTGGGGCTTTCCAGCATACCGCAAACGTAAACCCCGGGCCGGGAAGTGGCCACCGGGTCAAAACTGGAGGTTTGCACAAATCCATGGGGATTCAGTTCCACGCCAAGCCGCCGGGCGGTTTCCCTGACGTTGTCGTCAATTTTAAAGCCCGTGGCCAGCACCACCATGTCGAACTGCTCCTCTTTGAAAAGACTCTCTTCATAGGGAGCGTAAGTGACGGTCACTTTATCTTCACCGGTCTTGCGCATCACGCTGTGGGGGCGGCTGCGTACAAAACGGATGCCGTGATCGTTGCGGCTCTTTTCATAGTATTGCTCGTAATCTTTCCCGAAGGTGCGCATATCCATGAAAAAAATGGTGGTCTCGATGTCATCCTGGAAACGCTCTTTGGTGACAATGGCCTCCTTGAGGGCGAACATGCAGCAGACCGAGGAACAGTAGGGGGCCGCTCCCCGTTGCATTCCCCGGGAACCCACGCACTGGATCCAGGCGATCTTTTTCGGGGTTTCACCATTGGAGGGCCGCTCCAGTTGCCCGAAGGTGGGACCGGAGGCCGACATGATGCGCTCGTATTCCAGGCTGGTGACCACATCGGCATCGCTGCCGTGGGCAAAATGGTCCAGATTGCTTGGGTCGAAAATAGCGGCTCCGGTGGCCAGCACCACGGCGCCGAAACGCTTCTGCACCTGGCGCTGCTGGTCATCGATGATAATGGCCCCGGCCGGGCAGCAGGCCGCCAGCGCTGCTTTGTCCGGGCACTTGTCCATGTCAATGGCATAGGCTTGGGGCGTGGCCTGGGGATAGCGCATGCAGGTAGGCGCGCGGTGGTCCAGTCCGGGGCTGAAATCCACACATTCGGGAAATTGCTTGCGGCACTCACCGCAGGCCGTGCAAAGTTCGACATCGATGTAGCGGGGCTGGGTGGTGAGGGTGGCGGTAAAATCGCCGGCCTCGCCTTCAAGGGCCGTCACCTCGGTGAGGCTCATCAATTCGATGCGCAGGTTGCGGTTTTCCTCGGACATATTGGGCGACAGGGTACACAGGTCGCAGTTATTGGTCGGAAAAGTCCGGTCCAGCTGAGTCATCAGGCCGCCGATGGCGTTGGCTGCGTCGGCCAGGACCACGTTCTTACCGGTCTCGGCCAGATCCAGGGCGGTGCGGATGCCGCCCATCCCGCCGCCAACCACCAGCACTTGCTCGCCGGTTGGGAATGGGTTTTTGGTTTCCATGATGTCCTTTTTCGTATTCATTGGGAAAAGTTTCGGGCGACCCGCAGGCCACCGCCTATACCGGAACAGGACTAAAGGCCCGCCGTCTCCAGGATGGCCGCCAGACGATGCTCCCAGCCCATGGTCTGGATGAGTACGCCCTGGGCGATGCCTTTGAGGGCGGCTACGGTCTCCCCGGCGATTTTAACCCCCTCCATTTCGCGATCCTTGGATTTGCGGATACGCTTGATCAAATCCTCGGAGAGGTGCGAGCCCGGCTCGTTGGTGGCAATGTAGCGTGCCACGGCCACGGATTTAATCAGAAAAACCGTGGGAATCACCGGGACGCCCAGGGAAGCGGTCTTGGCGTAAAAATCGGCGAAACGCTCCGTATCGAATACCGGCGGGGTAATCACAAACCGCGCCCCGGCGTCGATTTTCAATTTCGCCTGGTCCAGGGCCTTGGTCAGGGCGGCATCATGGTTCCAGGCCGGCAGGGTGCAGCCGGCGTGGAACTGCGGCGCACCTTCCAGATCGAAGCCGGCCAGGTCCCGGCCGCCTTCCAGGGTGGCCAGGGTGCGCAGCAGGTCCAGTTCGTCCAGATCATTCACCGGCACCGCATCACGCTGATCGCTCTGGGCCATATCTTCCCCGGGTACCACGACCATGTTTTGGATACCCATCACATGGGCCGCAAGCAGATCGCCCTGCAGGGCCATGCGGTTGCGGTCCCGGCCATAGATGTGCAGGATTGCTTCCAGTCCCTGCTGTTGGATCAGCATGGCCCCCGCCAGGGCGCTCATGCGCATCACGCCGTTGTCCATGTCGGGCACGACTACGGCATCCACTCGTCCCTTGATGCGCCGTGCCTCAGTGACAAACCGGGAGATGTCCACCCCCTTGGGTGTGTTCATTTCAGCGAGAACGGCGAATTCTCCGGATTCCAATCGCTTTTGAAAACTCATGGGCCTTCCTTCTCTATTAGTTATCGGTTCATTCCATATGGATAAGCCGCGGAAACGGGATTACATCGCCGTTTCAGGATGAAAGACGTTGACCTCCTTGAGGTCGTCGCCCAGGTATTCACGTTCGTTGGGCCCCAGAATTCCTAAAGAGAGGCAGATCAGGGTCCACAGATGCACCACATGGTAGCCGGCACCGTAGTGTTCGCTGAGCTCGTGGATCTGGGCATGGCAGTTATGGCAGGCCGCCACACAATACGTGGCGCCGGTGGCCTGGATTTGGGCGTCCTTGAGCCGGCCGTATTCCAGGCGCTCCTCTTTGAAGCCGGACTGCAGGAACCCGCCGCCGCCCCCGCAGCAGTAATTGTTGGAGCGGTTGGGCACCATATCAATAAAGTTTTCTTCACCCACCACACTCTTGATCACAAAGCGCAGATCTTCGGCAATGGGATCGCCATAGGCTTTACGCACGATCTGGCAGGGGTCCTGGGCGGTAAACTTGATCTGCAAGTCCTTATTCCAGTCGGAATTGACTTTTAACTTGCCCTCGCGAATCCAGCGGGCATAGTACTCGTAAATATTCTTGACCTCGAAGTTGTGGGGAATGTCGAATTTTTTCAGTCCTGCCAGGACTGAGAAGGTGACGTGCCCTCACTCGGTGTTGAGAAATGTGGGACACCCCAATTCATCGGCCTGTTTGGCCGAAGTCTCGGTGATGTGTTTCCAGGCCTCGTCATCCGAAAGGAACATGCAGTAGTTCTCACCGCCCCACCCCTTGGAGCCGTATGTCCAATCGGCGCCAACCAGATGCAGGATTTTCCAGAGGGGCACCATTTCGTCAGGTTCGGTCACCGGCTCCCGGGAGTTTTGATTGAGGAAAAACTCGGCGCCCTTTTTATCGATGGGGGCCTGCATTTCAGCAAATTCCGGCTGGGCTTCCTGGTACTCCTCCAGCACGTCTTCCACCACGAATACGAAATCATCCGGGGAAGTGCCCATGGCGCTGCAGCTCTCGTTGCGCAAAGCCATGTCGCAGGAGCCGAGAATACCCTTGGGGCGCTTTTCCCTAGGCCAGGCGGCCCGGGCATTGTAGACCAATTGGGGAATATTGATCTCCATGGGGCAGACATAGACACAGCGCTGGCACATGGAGCACATCCAGACCCAGGGGGTTGAGGTGATCTCCTCGTCCAGGCCGAGGGCCGCCATACGCAGAAATTTGCGCGGGTCCATGTCCATAAGGCCCGTAGCCGGACACCCCGAGGCACAGGCTCCGCAGGTCAGACAAAGATTAAGGTTCCCTCCCTCGGGGAGCAGTTCCTTTACCTTGTCGATGAACGTCGTTGTCTTCTTCCCAGATAATCTGAGGGCTTCTTGTGTCATGGATTCTTCCTTTTAGTTAATCATCCATAATTTATCGCCTGGATCAATTTCCAGGCTGTTAGCGCGTTTCCTTGCGCAACCGCACCCGGGCGGTTTGCGACTCGTCACCATTCTCCGGAACATTGATGATTTCACAGGCCGCATCCGGCAGCAATCGCAGCAGGTCCTGGCGCATTTCCGGCTCGCAACCGAGAATTTCCACCACCTCCTGGGGTTTCATGCGCTGAAACAACAGGGAAACCTTTAACAGGGAAAAGGGTGAAATTGTTCCGCGTACATCCAGTGTATAATCTGCTTTTTCATTCAACGTGATACACTCCTGACTACCGGTTGCAGGAAAACTGTTTGAGCAAATATCGGGCCAAAATTTAATATTTTTCTGGACAACAGAGATATCAGGTTTAATTTCAATGGATTGGAGCTATCCAAAAATTATGGGGAACGAATATCTTGCCAGGAAGGTGTTAAACTGTTAAAGCACCAACCTTTAACAGGTGTTAAAGATTAAGCAGGGTTTTAACACGATGCTGGACCAGGAACTGGACCGCTACTGGAAGACGGTGGTCAATACCATCCGCGACGGTATTATGATCGTTAACACGCGGGGGGCCATCGTCTCCGTCAACCGGGCCTTTGAAAAAATCACCGGCTACTCCCGGAACGAGCTGATCGGCCAAACCTGCCGGCTGCTCAATTGCAGCACCTGTACGCCCACACCGGAGACCGAGGACACCCATTGGTGCGATCTGTTCCGGCAGGGCGAGATGGGCATCCGGCGCTGCGCCATCAGCGGCAAAAACGGCCGGCTGGTGCACGTCATCCGCAACGGCTCCCTGCTCAAGGACAGTGACGGCAACGTTATCGGCGCCGTGGGCACCCTCACCGACATCTCCTCCCTCATTGAAAAGGATAACCTGCTGGAAGCCTACCGGCAGGAACTGCGCTCCAAAGACGGTTTTCACGGCATTGTGGGAGTCAGCTCCGCCATGGCACAGGTTTTCGAGCTCGTGGAGAACGCAGCCTATTCCGACGCTCCGGTAATCATTTACGGCGAAAGCGGTACCGGCAAGGAACTGGTGAGCCGGGCCATCCATGAAATCGGGGAGCGTAAAAACGGTCCCTTTATCAAGGTCAATTGCGCCAGCCTCACCGACTCCCTCCTGGAAAGCGAACTGTTCGGGCATGTCCGGGGGGCCTACACCGGTGCGGTCCGGGATCGGGTGGGCCGTTTTGAAAAGGCCTCGGGGGGTGATATTTTCCTGGACGAAATCGGTGATCTGCCCATAACCACCCAGGTCAAGCTGCTGCGGGTATTGGAGGACAAGGTGGTTGAGCGTGTGGGGGCCTCCACCCCCATCCCGGTGGATGTGCGCATCATTTCCGCCACCAACCGCAACCTGCCGCACCTGGTGCAAGAGAAGCGTTTTCGGGAGGACTTCTACTTCCGCATCAATGTGATCCCCATCCATTTGCCGCCCCTGCGGGAACGCACCGAGGATATCCCCCTGCTGGCGGAAACTTTTTTCCGCACCATCCGCCTGAAAAGCGGCAAGGATGTTGCGGGCATCGGCGATGCAGCCATGCAGGCGCTGATGGCCTATCAGTGGCCCGGAAATGTCAGGGAGTTAAAAAGCGCCTTTGAATATGCCCTGGTGGCCTGTCATAACTCCCTGATCCGGCCCGCACACCTGCCCCCGGCGGTCACCGGCGGCAGGCTGGGCGCAGCCCCCACCAGCAGACCCGTCCTAAACCTCAAGGAGATCGAGAAACAGGAGCTCATCGAAGCCCTGGAAAAAACCGGCGGCAACCAATCCCGCGCCGCTAAACTGCTGGGCGTGACCCGCGTGACGGTCTATAACCGTATGAAACGCCATGGCATCAGCGCCCGCCGCATCGTACGCGCCCGCAGTTGAGCCACCGGCCCGTAACACCTTCCGGAAGCCATACACCCCCATAAGCCGCAACCCGGTGATCTTACCCTAACGTTGCATAAATACATTCCGATACTCAATGCCGCTTTCATTACGCCAGGGAGTTGGGGCGGGTTTTAAACCCGCCCTTGCTATCCCCGGTTTGGGCAGGGCTGTTGATACTTGAACTTTAACAAAAGTCCCCAACAAACCAAAGCATCGCGGTCATTATTCGTCAATTCAGGTTATTTCAAGAATAAAAACAGGGATTTCCCCCGATATGGTTTGACATGTCCCCGGCCCGGATTTAGTGCTGATGGCGACCCGGCAACAAAACGGATCGTAACCCAATCATATCAAAGCTAAGCGAGGTTAATATGAAAAGCAGATGTATGGGACGTTGTCTAGTGGCCCTTCTGGGGATTCTGATGGTTCTATCGGCCCTTTGTGCCGCACCGGCAGCCGCCAAGGAGCAAGTGATCATCTTTCACGCGGGCAGCCTGACCGTGCCCCTGGCCCGGGTTGAAAAGGATTTTGAAGCGCAGCATCCCGATATTGATATCCTCCGGGAGGCCGGAGGCAGCACCAAGATGGCCCGCATGATATCGGAATTGGGCAAACCCGCGGATATCATGGCTTCGGCCGATTACAAAGTGATCGATAAATCCCTGATCCCCAATTTCGCGGACTGGAACATCCGCTTTGCCACCAATCAGCTGGTGCTCTGTTATACCGACCAAAGCCGCTATGCGGACCAGGTCACCGACCGGAACTGGTACGAAATCCTGCAGAAAAAAGATGTGGTCTGGGGACACTCGGATCCCAACCTCGACCCCTGCGGCTACCGCAGCCTGATGGTGCTGCAACTGGCGGAGAAATTCTACCAGCAGGAGGGACTCTATGGCCGGCTCATCGCCAATCGCCCGGAAACAAATATTCGGCCTAAATCCGTGGAACTGGTTTCCCTGCTCAAGACCGGAAATATGGATTATGCCTGGGAGTATCTGAGTGTTGCTGTGCAGCACCAGCTAAAGTTCATCAAACTGGATGAGCAGATCAACCTCGGCAGCTATCAGCATGACGATTTTTATAAACAGGCCCAGGTCAAAGTGACCGGGAAAAAACCCGGCACCTGGATCACCCGCACCGGCAAATCCTGTACCTACGGGATTACCCTGGTCAAGGACGCCCCCAACCCGCAAGGGGCCACGCTTTTCCTGGAGTACCTGCTCTCCGCCGACGGCGGCCTGAAGGTGCTGGAGGATATGGGTCAGCCGCCCTTCATGCCCTGCCGGGTATCCAGCCAGCAGATAAAAGAGATGCTGCCGGGCAACCTGCCCGGACTTGTGGAAGTCCGTGAGTAGTCCGTCTCAATGTCCCGCAACCGGGGATCAGGGGCTCCGTCGCTGGGCAATCCGCGACCCCTTCCATTGGTTGGCTTTTTCCTGCAGCGCAGTCATCGTGGCCTTTATCCTGGTGCCGCTCATTGAGATGATTCGTCAGCCCGCCCTGGGCGACCTGCAGGCGGCAATCCTGGACAGGGACGTACTTGGCTCCATTCGCCTGAGCCTGATTACCTCCGGTGGTGCGGCAGCCATTGCCCTGGTTTTGGGGACACCTTTGGCATATATCCTGGCCCGTCGCAGGTTCCCGGGCCGCAAACTGCTGGAGAGTATCATCGACCTGCCCATCATGATTCCCCATCCGGTGGTCGGCATTGCCCTGCTCAGCATTGCCGGCCGTAACCACCCCCTGGGCAAGCTGATGCAGGCTGTGGGTGTGCAGATCATGGGCACGGTCACCGGGTTAATCGCCGTACTGACTTTTGTGGGGCTGCCGTTCTACATTAATACGGTCAAGGCCGGTTTCGAGGAGATCTCCCCCCGGCTGGAGCATGTATCCCGCAGCCTCGGTGCTTCGGCCGGCGGAACCTTCTGCCGGGTCACACTGCCCCTGGCCTGGCGGCACATCGTGGTGGGGGGCATCATGTGCATGGCCCGGGCCGTCAGTGAATTTGGTGCGGTGATCATCGTCGCCTACCATCCCATGGTCGCCCCGGTGATGATCTATGAACGCTTTACCGCTTACGGCCTCAAGTATTCCCAGCCCGTGGCGGTGTGGCTCATACTGGTCTGTATGGTCCTTTTTCTACTATTGCGCATCGTCTCTTTGGATCGGAAAGCGGCAGCATGATTGCCCTCCAACACCTTAGCGTGCAGCTCAAGGGATTCGCCCTGAAACGGGTGGACCTTGCCGTACATACCGGGGAATACTTCTGCCTGCTGGGTCCCACCGGGGCGGGAAAAACCTTAATTCTGGAGTCGGTGGCGGGCATCGTTCCCATTTCCGGCGGCCGCATAGCAGTGTCCGGCAGAGATGTTACCGGTTTGCCACCGGAAAAGCGCGGTGTGGGCATTGTATACCAGGACTGCGCCCTGTTTCCCCACCTCAATGTAGCGGATAATATCCGCTTCGGTCTGCGTTACCACAATGGATCCGCGGCTGGCGCCCGAACCCGCTATGATGATCTCATCCACAAACTGGGACTGAGCAGCCTTACGGAACGGTCGGTGACTACCCTCAGCGGCGGTGAGCAGCAGCGGGTCGCCCTGGCCCGCGCACTGGTCACCCAGCCGGATATCCTTTTACTGGATGAACCCCTGGCGGCCCTGGATCCCTGTTATCGGGAAGAGATCCGCGATCTTTTAGCCGCCCTGCATCACGAAACCGGGTTAACCATTCTCATGGTCACCCATGACTTCACGGATGCCCACCGGCTGGCCCAGCGTGTGGCCGTGCTCCATGAGGGCCGCATCCAACAGACAGGGACCGTGGCCGAAGTCTTCAATCGGCCGGCCACTTCCCTGGTGGCCGATTTCGTAGGGTTTAAAAACGTGTTGCCCACAAGGGCGATCATCGATCATCCGGGCCTCGGCCCCTTAATCGGCATCCAGCACGATGGGATTGAACAACACCGCTATGCCGCCATTCGCCCCGAACATATCCACCTTTTGTCCGCCTCCCTGAAAAATGACACGCGAGCACCATTGGCCGGGCATATCACGGCCATTGCCAACCACGGCCTGTTCACCGAACTCTCCGTTGATATAACCGGTATCATCCTGAAAGCAGTAGTGCCGACCAGCAAATTGATGACGGAGCAGTTGGAACAGGGTGCAGCCGTAAACCTTAGGATTGATCCGGGAAATTTCCATCTGATCAGCAATCCCTAGACTGCATCCACTCTTGTTTTCCCAGGCAATACAGGGCAATATAAATAAAATTTTTTAAAGTAGTCCGTAAATGCCAATTCAAAAAGGAGCAGAGATGAGAATGTGGGTATGGATTAGAATCAGTATGTTGGTGGCAGCCATCCTGGTAACAGCAAACAGTGCCCTGTGGGCTGACGATGTGGAAGATGCGGTCAAGGAGGGCCTGGCGTATTATCAAAGCGGCGATTTCAGCAATGCCGCCGGCAGCTTGGAGTATGCCGCCCAGTTGATCCGCCAGAAAAAAGGGGGTGAAATGGAATCCCTGCTGCCCCAGCCTCTAGCGGGCTGGACGGCCGAAGAATCCTCCACCCAGGCCATGGGGGCAGCCATGTTCGGCGGCGGCGTCACCGTGGAACGCAGTTATACCAAGGGAGATAGCCGGGTAACCGTGCAATTTTTGACCGATTCACCCATGCTGCAGGGTATGATGATGATGCTCACCAACCCGGTAATCGCTACCGCGGATGGCGGCAAGCTTGAAAAGATCAAGGGCCAGAAGGCGCTGGTAAAATATAATACCGGAGCCAAACAAGGAGAGATCACCCTGGTTGTGGTCAACAAGATCCTTGTTTTGGTGGAGGGCCGCAATGTTTCCAAGGCGGATCTGACCGGTTATGCAGCGGCCGTTGACTATCAGAAAATGGCTGCACAACAATAGAAGTCCGGCCGAAAAGCACCGGACAACCGCTTCGGCACAGCCTGGCCTGGCAAGGATACTGTTTAAATCTAGTAACTTGGAGAGTAATCGGCCGTTGTGTGGACGGATTTTTATTGGAGAATCACTGCGCCTGCCTTGCAAAGTGCCATATACTTCGGATAAAAGATAGGATCGATCATTAACCATCAAATCATAAAGGAGCCTGACTGATGACCAAAGCCGAACTCATTGAAAAAATGGCCAAAGATGCCGGAATCACCAAAGCCGCCGCCGGTGATGCATTGCAATCGATGATGGACAATATTACCAAGGCGCTGAAAAAGAAGAATGGCAAAGTAACACTAGTGGGATTTGGCACATTCAAGAAGGTCCGGCGGAAGGCTCGCACGGGACGCAACCCCCAGACCGGCGAGGCCATCAAGATCAAGGCCCGCAATGCGGTAACATTCAAACCGGGCAAGGCGCTCAGGGACGCAGTGTAATCCATCCCTGCAGTTGCAGCAACCGCCCCCTCCAGGCGCAGCATCCACGCCAGGCCGCCCCGACCCTAAGCAAGGTCGGCAGCAGTGTCTGGTGTTTGATGGATTGCTACTGGTGATTTGAGGATGGGTGTCACTTAAGCCTCGATTCACCAGCCATGAACCCCAAACAATAAACCGGCTCCCCAGGGGAGCCGGTTTATTGTTTGGGACGGGCTGATACTAGCGCTCACGCCAGTTTATAACTGTTCAACAGATACAACTCCCATACAATTACAGCACCAAATACCACCCCGCAGAGGGGCAGGATCAGCGAACCGATCCGATAACGCTTGGTGATGATTTCACTCAGGACAACCACGATGAACAGGGCCAGGGCGGTGAGCCCATATTTGAAGGTGATAAATATCACCGGACCATGGCCGATGTAATAGCGCATCACCGGGTTGAGTTCCACAGCCCCCCTTTCCAGCAGGGTGAGGGTCAAAACCGCATCCAACAAGCTAAAACACAATACGATTAAAATCGGAACCAGCATGGGTGGCTTGTACTGGTCAAGCACGGTGATGCTGTTACGGTCGTCCGCCCGTCGGATTTCCCGCCGCTTTCCCTTGAAGAAGAGCATCTTGTAAAACGGAATATGGCTCTCCCGCCGATCACGGCCCGAACGTCTCTCAAATAATGTTCCGTTGCTCATGGAACCCCTTTTTTTATCGCCTGCATTGCAATACGGCCAAAAGCCCCGGATCTCAGTTGGCCGGTCGCCACACCCGTCGGAACCAAGGGCGCACCGTCCGGACCCCTGGGCGCCGCGTTTCCGGGCATACCCGTCGCACTTAAGAGATACAAAATTTGTGCCTGTTTTCATTAATACTGTTATTCCAGTCAGTTAAGTAAAAATTGGCATATTTTTAATGCGGATACTAACCTGCTTTCCCCAAAAAACGGTATTATTTTACCCAATTTTTGAAAGTGGAAGCCTGCAGCGGGCAGGTATTCGGCGTCGGGAATAGAGCGGTCGACAGAAAGCCCTCGGGATTATCCCGGGGGTCGTCTAGATAGTGTCCGTCCAGAAATGAGGATTTTTTCGTGTGGGCAAGGCGGATGCCAGATTTAAACCGGAGGAATAGCTCGCTATTTCGAGGATTTAAATCATGGCAGC
>Ga0180436_10001890_pt1 | contig 20201 bp, 17 predicted proteins | sample SS_ome_2_FD_132434 | JGI IMG/M metagenome (GOLD analysis project Ga0180436, IMG submission 132434) | Hypersaline lake sediment archaeal communities from the Salton Sea, California, USA - SS_3_S_2 metaG | ecosystem: Environmental > Aquatic > Non-marine Saline and Alkaline > Hypersaline >...
GTACTGTAAAATGCTCGATGAGCAGGGCATCAAGGTTCCGGATATCTCCTTTGCCGGCGGTTTCGCCCGCGAAGATCATGTCTTCAAGGCCCTGGCCCTGGGAGCTCCGTACGCGAAACTGGTTTGCATGGGCCGTGCCCCGATGATTCCCGGATACCTGGGCAGCAACATCGAAGGGACGTTCTACCCCGAGAGAAGAACGGAAATAAACGGAAATTGGGACGAGCTCCCGCAGACGGTGAAAAGTTTCGGCAAATACCCGGAAGAGATCTTTTCGGCCTGGGAGGACGTCAAACAGAAAGTAGGCGCCGATGAAATGAAGAAAATCTCTTTTGGCGCCGTCGCCATGGCCGGCTATGTCGACAAACTCTCGTGCGGTCTGCAGCAGTTGATGGCCGGTGTCAGGAAATTCAACTTGTCGGAAATCACCCGGGATGAATTGTTCAGTGCCAACCGCGAAACGGAAAGCGAAACCGGCATTCCGTTCTTGACGGAAGCCCAGAAAGAATCAGCCGAAGCAATAATCAAAGGCCAGTAGCAGGCAAAAACCCGCTGCGGGCCGCATCGGTAAGGCAATACCGATGCGGCCCACAGAGAACCCGGCCGGACCATGAGCGGCAGGCGGTCACTTTGCAAACTTCAGCCACAGGAGTTCCGCCTCCTGCTCTGACGTGTTGTGCCAGCCGCCGGGAATCTCTTTTTTCAGATAAACGGTATCACCCGGATTTACCGTGTACGACTGGTTGTCGACCGTCATCCTCAGTTGGCCGGAGAGCAGATAGCCCAATTCAGGGCCTTTGTGGGCGCAAAAATGGCCGGCGATCTTCTTGCCTGCACGCATCCGGATAACCGTCACCTCCGCCGGCACGGCAATATCAGGCGGAATCAGCAGGTCCGCAGCGGCATTGTCTTTGACATTTTTAGTCAGTGACGTTACCGACCGGCTTGCGACGGGATAGACGAGGTCATGGTCCCGCTCGCCTTGCTCCCTGAACAACGTGGCGACCTCCACGGAAAGATTCTCTGCAATCCGGCACAGCGCCGGGATCGACGGGTAGATCAGGCCTTTCTCCACCTGCGATATGGTGCTGGGGGTAACCCCGGTCTGTTCCGCCAGCTGTTTCTGCGAAATACCGCGCATCAGGCGCACGGATCTGATCTTGGCGCCAATATCGAATCGCGGTTTAACCTGCCCCTGGTTGTCAAAAATTATGGCCGCCCCTTCACAGAGGTACCCGTGATGTTCGTTGAGGTATCTAGAACTTCTCCGATCCGCCTTGAAAATTTTGAGCGTCGATTTTCCCCTCCGAACCGAGAGATCGATCGCGACCTGGGCGATCTTGTTGATGTTTGCTTTCAACTTGTCGGAGTGGGCCTTTTTCTCGACCAGCCAGTATGCGATGGTATCCAGTTCGTAGAGCCGGGGGCAGGTCCTGCCGTAAAATTGAATTACCTGCTCCTCCCCTCCCCACAGCGCCTGCATTCCGGTAAGACTGTCGAGAATGAAGTGAACATCGCCTGACAGCGTCCCGTGCAGACCGTATATCGCTTCAGCGACCTGGTCCGGACTCGCCGGATCGTTCACCTTGATAACCTTGTAGGGCCATAATGCCCCGTCTTTCTCGTAGAATTTATTGAAAACCTCGGAACGATTGCCCTTCCCATTGGTGAAGCAGTCGAGAATCGTCAGGTTCTGGCTTTCCGCCTGCGATCCGAGAAAGTGGACCAGATTTTTGGGGGAACGATCAAACGTCACGTAGATCAGCGGTCTTTCCCTGGTCAGGGTTTCTTTGATAAAGTTCAGGCAGAACACGGCAGAGAAGTTCCCGCTGTCTTCATACCACAGAACATTGTCACCGATATACAGATTTCCCATAAGCCGGTCCAGCTCAGGGATTCCGGATGAAACCCGTTTCTTTTTGACGCTGCTGTGTGAAATTTTGCTCAATGTCTTTCCCATGCAAAGCAGTCCCCGTCGTTCAGCGGGCGCTGAGCGCTGCCCGCGGCCACTGATTGACAGAACCTTACGGGTCGTGCTCGAGGTTACCGTTACGGTTGGATTGTACCAGAATGGTGTTGATGAATCCAGAGGCAAGGTCAGCCGGCATAAACCTGCCGCTGCGAAAGCATTTCAGACGATGAGGCGGGGGCAGCGAGAACGCCGCCCCCGGGTGGAGTTAATTCAGCAGCAGCTGCCGGGATCAGTCAAGATCGAACCGATCCAGATTCATTACTTTGCTCCAGGCTGCGACAAAGTCCTGCACAAATTTCTCCTTGTTGTCGTCTTGTGCATAGATTTCAGCATAAGCCCTGAGAATAGAGTTGGAACCAAATACCAGGTCCACTCTCGTTGCCGTCCACTTAACGGCATCCGTCTTACGATCACGGACTTCATACAGGTTATCGCCGGTTGGCTTCCATGTATAGTTCATGTCGGTCAGGTTTACGAAAAAATCGTTCGTCAGGGCGCCTTCGCGATCAGTGAATACGCCGTGCTTGGTTCCACCGTAATTGGTACCAAGCATGCGCATACCTCCGACAAGTACCGTCATCTCGGGAGCGGTAAGCCGCATCAACTGGGTGCGGTCGAGCAGCAGCTCTTCTCCGGTAACCACATAGTCTCCCTTCAGATAATTGCGATAGCCGTCATGGAGCGGCTCCAGCACTTCGAAGGATTCCTTATCGGTCATTTCGTCGGTAGAATCTCCTCGTCCGGGCGAGAAGGGCACGCTCACATCGAAGCCGGCCTGCTTCGCGGCCTGCTCGACGCCAAGGTTTCCAGCCAGGACGATTACATCCGCTACACTCGCACCGCTCTCAACCGCAATGGGTTCAAGTACGCCAAGAACCCTGGCCAAACGCTCGGGTTCGTTTCCTTCCCAGTCCTTCTGGGGAGCCAGGCGTATGCGTGCGCCGTTGGCGCCGCCGCGATTATCGGAACCGCGGAACGTCCGGGCACTGTCCCAGGCGGTCGAGACCATCTCGCTGACAGTCAACCCGCTGGCCGCGATTTTCTCCTTCACCGCCGCTGCATCGTAATCGGTGCTTCCGGCCGGAACCGGGTCCTGCCAGATAAGGTCTTCCTGAGGGACATCGGGACCGATGTACCGTGCTTTCGGCCCCATGTCCCGGTGGGTCAGCTTGAACCATGCCCGGGCAAAAACTTCAGAAAAGTAGTCAGGGTCTTTGTAGAATCGTTCAGCGATCTTGCGATACTCGGGATCCATCTTCATGGCCATGTCTGCATCGGTCATCATCGGGTTGTGGCGAGTGGTCATGTCTTCAACGTCAACCGGCTTATCTTCCTCCTTGATGTCAACGGGTTCCCACTGCCACGCACCGGCGGGACTTTTCTTTAATTCCCATTCATGGTTGAGCAGCAGCTCAAAATAGCCGTTGTCCCACGTGGTTGGATTCGTTGTCCACGCACCTTCGAGACCGCTTGATACCGTGTCGCGGCCAATGCCGCGCCTGGTCCTGTTGTTCCAGCCCAGGCCCTGCTCCTCGAGACCGGCTGCTTCAGGTTCCGGGCCAAGCAACGCGGCATCTCCGTTGCCGTGGCACTTGCCCACCGTGTGGCCGCCAGCTGTGAGTGCAACGGTTTCCTCGTCGTTCATCGCCATACGGGCAAAGGTCACGCGCACATCATGGGCTGTCTTGAGCGGATCCGGATTACCGTCCACACCTTCGGGGTTAACGTAAATGAGTCCCATCATCACCGCGGCCAGCGGATTCTCCAGATCACGTTCACCAGAGTATCGACTGCCTTCGCTGCCGCTGGGGGCAAGCCACTCCTTCTCCGCTCCCCAGTAGGTGTCCTTTTCAGGATGCCAGATATCTTCACGTCCAAACCCGAAGCCGAAGGTCTTCAGCCCCATGGATTCATACGCTATCGTACCTGCATAAGCAATCAGGTCTGCCCAGCTGAGTTTATTGCCGTATTTTTTCTTGATTGGCCACAGGAGCCGCCGCGCCTTGTCGAGATTTACGTTGTCAGGCCAGGAGTTGAGTGGTGCAAAGCGCTGGTTACCGGTTCCGGCTCCACCCCGGCCATCGGCGATGCGGTAGGAACCGGCCGCATGCCAGGTCATACGAATCATGAGACCACCATAGTGCCCCCAGTCCGCGGGCCACCATGGCTGGCTGTCAGTCATCAGCGCGTGCAGATCTTTTTTAAGCGCATCTACGTCGAGCTTTTTGACCTCTTCGCTGTAGTTGAAGTCCGCCCCCATCGGATCGGTCTTGACATCATGCTGATGGAGAATATCGAGGTTAAGAGATTTTGGCCACCATTCCATGTTCGACATACTGCTTTCCGTTGCACCACCGTGCATCACCGGACATTTCATTTCTGCGCTCATACGCTGCCTCCCTTTTTCGTCTTCGTTGGGGTGAGGACAAGGCCCCATCTTGTCATGACGATGGCACATTGTCCATTTAGGTACGTGTTGTTTCTGTTCAATTGGACTCAATCATCCAGGGTATTGTTTTCCACCCCGCCAGGGGTGTTGTGGCTTTTGCGAACAGACTATTTATTTGTTTTTTTTATACAATCACGGCAGAGCCCCCGTACTTCCACATTGGTTGTTGTTATTGTTCCAAAAGAGTCCAGCGAGCCCGGTAATTCGAGATTGTCGAGATCAGTGCTGTAAAAATCTCGCGTCAACCCGCATTGTTCACAAACGAAATGGTGGTGTTTTGTCAGGTTCGCGTCGAATCGGGTCCGGTTTCGGCTTGGTCCGAGAGTTGCAATCAAGCCCAGATCGTTCAGCAGCCAGAGCGTCCTGTAGACGGTGTCCAGTGATACGGTAGGCAAGCGGTTCCTGACCCGCTGGAAAATATGCTCGGCATCAGGGTGGTCGCCGGCCTGGGCAACCTCCCGAAAGATCTCGATCCTCTGGTGGGTCAGTTTAACGCCCTGGTGTCGACATTTCGATTCAAAATGCCTCATCCGCAGGTCGACTTCTTGTTTTCCGATTTTCACGCTCACATACCCATTATAGGAATGAATTAGTATGTAAGAATTAACCACCACAAACAGTGCTGTCAAGATCCCGGAAGATTGACGGAGATATCGACAAGACTTGACTTATATGCCTGATATCACTATATTTATATAACTTCATTTCAGGCAGGAGAGCTGATACGAGAAATCATAACACAATAATATTATTGAGATAATACAGCTCTAGTGAAATGACAGGATCAGTCTATTTTGCTGCCAATAACCACAATCGCAACAACGGGAGAAAAACCATGACAGAGAAACGAGCGTTCGCAGAACAGGTTGAATCACTCAAGCAGAAGGTCCGGGATATTGACGAAACAGCTGATGCCAAGCTGATCGAAGATACGGCCCAGCGGCTCGAAAAAATGGGGTTCACCCCGCCCGTCATGATACCGATAGCCGCATTTCTGCGGCTGAACAAGGATACGCTGCTGCAGGAAATTGAGAAAATTTTGGCCATGCCTGATCAGGAGGCGTGCGCGCTGGCGCCCAATGAGCCGAAAAAGTGCGAGGACCTGCGCATAGAATTTATCTCCGTACTGATTTTTTATTATGAAAAGCTGATCCTGCTGCGCGGAGATGACCAGGAGGAATGGGACGAGATCGATGAGTTGTACGTCCATGACTGAGAAAAGGAGCCCGTCCCCTGTGTTCCGAGCATGGAGATCATGAAGATACAATCAACGGAAAGCATCAACATCGGCGAGGTTTCCAGACACGGAGTTCTCCGGTTGGACGCGCTCTTCAACATCTTCCAGGAAAAAGCCATCCTGCACACCCACCGGGCCGGGTTCGGAATCAAGGATCTGTTCGAAGCCCACAAAACCTGGATTCTCAATCGGGTCGCCGTTGAAATCTCCACGCTGCCCCAACTCGAGGATGAAATCGAAGTCCACACCTGGTCCCGGAAAATCTATCGATTCAAGGGTGTCAGGGAGTTTGAAATTTTCAGCGACGAGGAATCCATTGTCAAGGCAAGCAGCCTCTGGGTCTATTTCGACGCCGGAAAAGGCCGGCCGGTGCGCGTGCCCGACTACTTCGAGGATAAGTTCGGAACCGTCCCGGACCAGGCAATTGCCGACGATATCGAAACCATCCGCTTTGCCGAGATCACCGGTCCGGATTTCTCCCTGTCAATCGCCACCAGGCCTTCAGACTGGGATATCAACGGTCATGCGAACAACGCGGCGATACTGCAGTATATCGAAACCGGGATCGTTCATTTCGTCTCGGACAAGGTCGCGATCACGTCAATCCAACTGGTCTTCCAGAAGGAGATCCCGTTTCACATCACCCAGGTAACCGTGTTGCTGGAGCGAACGGATACCGGATGCCTGTTCGAGGTGCAGGGCGAGGGGGCGGTATTTGTTAGGGGTACCGCAGGATATCAAACGGGTTAGGGATGTGAACAAGGGGACAGATTGAAGTCTGTCCCCTGTTATTCTATTGCTTCAGATACCGGTTACGACATATCGGAGTCGAAATACTTCTTTGTTTCCGAAACGATAACCGGGGTCAGCAGGATCAGGCCGATCAGGTTCGGAATCGCCATCAACCCGTTCAGGGTATCCGAGATATTCCAGACCAGACTCAGTTTCATTACCGCTCCCATACCGACAAAGAGCACGAAAACGACCCGGTACGGCATGATCGATTTGACGCCGAACAGATATTCAATCGACTTTTCCCCGTAGTAACACCAGCCGAGCATCGTCGAATACGCAAACAGCACCAGGCCGATCGTAACGATATAGGCGCCGCCCGGCATGCCGGTGGCAAATGCGGTCGTGGTCAGTTCCGCTCCGTTCTGGCCGTTTGACCATGCACCGGTCAGGATCAGGACGAGACCGGTCATCGTACAGACGATCAGCGTATCGATAAAGGTCTGGGTCATGGAAACCAGCGCCTGGGTGATCGGAGATTTCGTCTTGGCCGCTGCGGCCGCGATCGGTGCACTTCCCAGCCCGGATTCGTTCGAGAATACACCGCGGGCCACACCCATCCTGATGGCGAGCATTACCGCCGCTCCGGCAAATCCGCCGGTGGCTGCAGTGGGGCTGAAGGCGTGCTTGACGATGAGAACAAGCGCTGCCGGTACTCCGCCGATATTCATGAAAATGATAAAGAGCGCTGCGGCGATGTAGAACACGATCATGATCGGTACGAGCACGGAAGTGACCCGGCCGATTGACTTAATCCCGCCGATGACGACCAGTGCGGTGCAGATCATCAGCGTCACGCCGGTAACCCAGGTGGGAACGCTGAACGTCGCTTCGACGGCATCGGCGACGGAATTCGACTGGACCATGTTGCCGATACCGAATGCGGCAACCGCGGCGAAAACCGCAAAAATCGCGCCGAGCCACGGCAGGTTCAAACCCTTGGAGATGTAATACATCGGCCCGCCGCTCATTTCGCCGTTTTCATCGACGACCCGGTATTTAACGGCGAGTACGGCCTCGGCGTATTTCGTCGCCATACCGACCAGACCGGTAATCCACATCCAGAAAAGCGCGCCGGGACCACCAATCGCTATGGCGGTTGCCACACCGGCGATATTACCGGTACCGACCGTCGCCGAAAGCGCCGTCATCAAGGCCTGGAAATGGGTAATGTCACCGGGTTCGTCTGAATCTTCCTTGCGCTTGATAAGCGCCAGGTACAGCGCATGCCCCAACTTCGTAAACTGGAGGCCGCGCAGTGAAAACGTGAGCCAGAACCCGGTACCGACCAGCAGAATCAGCATTGGCGGACCCCATGCAAATGCACCGATCTTTCCTACTAACGCATCTAACGCTTCCATACAATTTCCTCCTTGTAGATGTTGTACACCGCTGTAATCCGGTGATTTTCTATATTCCTCCTCCGTAAATCAGGAAAGAATAACCGACCCCACGCCGTTTACGTGATATTCACGTCGACATGGAGTTTATCGCCAATTGCACCGAGTCCGTCTTCAACGGATGCAAGCGCGAGGTTTTTCGGTATTTCAATGACAAGGTTCATTGCATACAGGGTGGTCCCGCTTTGCGGAGAAAGCTTTACTTCCGAGCTGAGCGTCCTGATGTTGATGTTTGAATCGGCCAGGAATTTGCTGACCTTGTAGACGATACCGCTCTGGTCTTCTCCCTCGACGGTTATCGTCTTGACATACGCATCCTTTGCGGCCGAGGGCATCACGCCCGACGCCGGACTGACAAAAGCGATGATCTTTTTCTCGCGCTCGAGCCTCCTGCACTCGGCCGTGAGTGAAGCAAGGGCCTCCGCCTGATTTCCGTTCGGTGGAGCGGACAGCTGGAGCATCATCGCGAATTCACCGGCAAGATACGTCATCGTGGAGTCTTCCAGGTTGAATCCGTTTTCAAAAATGACCTGGGAAATATCGGCGACGATTCCGGGCCGGTCGGGACTGAATGCGGTTAAAATGAATTTTTGTGCCATAACGGTGCTTCCCCTGGTGAAGATGTGTGGTGAGACAATTTATAAAGGTGGCCTAGACTATACTCGACTTTATCGCTTTTTCATACAAGATCCCGGCTTCGAACGAACTCCTTACCGTAGGGGCGCACGCAACCCCTTTGAATCCCATCGCCAGGGCCTCTTTTTCAAGCATCTCGAACTCCTCGGGCGGCATGAACCGTTCGACCGGCAGATGGTTCCGCGACGGCTGCAGGTACTGGCCCACAGTGAGGATATCGCACCCGTGCTCGAGCAGGTCCCCCATGGTCCTGCGCAGTTCCTCGAGTGTTTCCCCAAGGCCGACCATCAACCCGCTTTTTGTCGGGATGGCGGGCTTGAGTTCCTTTGCCTTCTGCAGCAGAGCAAGTGATCGCTCATATACCGCTTCCGGCCGCACCCTCGAATAGAGGCGCGCAACCGTTTCCAGATTGTGATTCAGCACATCCGGCGCGGCTGCAAGAATCGCCGCCAGCGCATCCCAGTCTCCCTGAAGGTCTGGAATCAGGAGCTCCACCCGGGTTCCGGGAGACCGTTCCCGGATCGCGTTGATCGTGTCCACGAAGTGCGACGCGCCCCCGTCATCGAGATCATCGCGGGTCACGGACGTAATCACCGCAAATTTCAAATTCAGGGATGCAACCGCTTCCCCCACCCGCTGCGGTTCACCCGGGTCCGGCAGGGACAGCGGCTGGTGGGATACCGCGCAAAAACGGCAGTTTCTCGTACACCGCTCCCCGAGGATCATGAACGTGGCGGTTCCCCTGGAAAAACACTCGAACTGGTTCGGGCACTGCGCTTGCTGGCAGACCGTGGCAAGGTGGCTGTTCTTGATGAGATTTTTCATGCGCCCGTACTCCGGGCCGCTGGGCAGTGAGCGTTTCAGCCATTTCGGCTTGCGCGTGCGGATCTGGTCGCAATCCTTTTCAGTTATCTTCATGCTGCTTTTCCGGCAATAAAGGAAGGTTTAATCGATACGAAGGTTCGCCCGAACACGTGCTGTAGATGATGAATCATGCGCTCCGCAACCGCGGAAACATCAATGGCCGTGCCCGCCTCTCGGCTTACCGACGTGACGCCGACCCGGGAAAGACCGCACGGCTGGATCCAGCTGAAATGCTCGAAGTTCGGCGCCACGTTGAGCGCCAGGCCGTGAAACGTGACCCCGCGGCGAACCCGGATACCGATCGAGCCGATCTTGTTGTCGCCGACCCAGATCCCGCGGTTGCGGTCGTCGCGTCCGGTCGCCACACCGAAATCCCTGCAGCAGTCAATCATCACCGCTTCGAGCCGGTCAACAAAATCGGATACGGACAGCTTGGCCTTGTGCAGGTTAATGATCGGGTAGACGACGAGCTGGCCGGGACCGTGATACGTGATGTCGCCGCCCCGTTCCGTCTGGATTATGGAGATGCCGTTCTGCTCGATAAGCGCGCGACTCACCGTGAGGCTCTCGAGACCGCCCCTGCGGCCGAGAGTAAAAACAGCAGGATGTTCAGCCATGAGGAAGATGTCGGGATGCTGCTCATCGGCCAGCCGGAATGCGACGCAACTGGTCTGAAACCGGTGGGCGCTGGGGTAATCCATGAGGCCCAGGTCGATCAGGTAGCTGTGCACGGCACCTTCCCCGTTCGGCGCGTCCGATCTACCCGCACAGGCAGGGTTTTCGAGCCGCGGCCGTTTCATCCAGGCGCTTCACCTTGAACCGCTGCGGAGCATTCCTGAGCAGGTCCGGATCGCTCTGAGCCTCGGCCACGATTTCCTTCACCACGGCGATGAACGTATCGAGATCTTCGAGCGTCTCGGTTTCGGTCGGTTCGATCATGATCGCCCCCGGTACGACCAGCGGGAAATAGATGGTCGGCGGATGGTACCCGCTGTCCATGAGCCGCTTGGCAATATCGAGCGTGGAAACCTTGAACTCCTGCTGCTTCTTGTCCGAGAACACGGCTTCGTGCATGCACGGCCGGTCATAGGCGAGGTGCAGATGGTCCTTGAGCTTCACCTTGATGTAGCTCGCATTGAGCACCGCATACTGGCTGGCCTTCTTGAGGTTCTCGGCACCCATTGTGAGAATGTAGCAGAGCGCCCTGACCAGCACGCCGAAATTGCCGTGGAAACAGTGCATGCGGCCGACGGATTCGGGCCTGGCAGCCTCGAGCCGGTATGCGGTGCCGTCAAACTCGACGAGCGGCGACGGCAGATACGGCGCAAGTTCCTCGACCACGCACACCGGCCCGGCCCCCGGCCCGCCGCCGCCGTGCGGCGTTGAAAACGTCTTGTGCAGGTTGAGGTGAAGCACGTCCACCCCGCATTTCTTCATATCGACGATACCCATCACCGCGTTCATGTTGGCGCCGTCCCCGTAGACCAGGCCGCCCTTGCCGTGAACGATATCGGCAACTTCCCTGATATTTTCCTCGAACAGGCCGAGCGTGTTGGGGTTGGTGACCATGATGCCGGCAGTTTCATCGTCCATCAATTCGCGGATCTGCTCGACATCCAGGATCCCGCGCTCTCCCGATTTCACCGGAACCGGCTTGTAGCCGCACAGCGCGGCGCTGGCCGGGTTGGTGCCGTGGGCGGTATCGGGCATCAGTATCTTGGTGCGCTTCTTTCCCCTGGCCTGGTGATATGCTTCGAAGATCAACATGCCGGCAAGCTCGCCGTGCGCGCCGGCGGCAGGCTGCACGGAAACCGCATCGAGTCCGGTAATCTCGGCGAGGTAGTTCTGCAGGTCGTAGATGATCTTCAGGGTTCCCTGGCAGTATTCATCGTCGAGCATCGGGTGGACCGTCGCAATCGCTTCGGATCCGGCGTGCTTTTCGTTGATTTTCGGATTGTACTTCATCGTGCATGAACCGAGCGGATACATGCCGGTGTCGACACCGAAATTCCACTGGGACAGTCTCGTGTAATGACGCACGATTTCCACTTCGCTCAGATCCGGGAAATCCGGCCCGGCGCCGCACAACTGCTCGTCAAGTGCGGCGGACGGTACGTCGCTTGCCGATACGCTCATGCCGTTGCGGCCGACTTTTCCTTTTTCCCACAGGAGGGGTTCGTCCATGATCAAACCGCTTCTTCCGGGTGCGTTTTTCATTTTGCCACCTCACTTATGACGGTATCCATGATTTCTCTGGATGCGGTTTCGGTAACACAGAACAGGTAACGATTCTTGAAGCCGGGATAATACGGTTCAAGAGCGAGCCCGGCGACAATCCCCTGCTCCATCAGCCGCTTGCGGGCCGGTTCGAAATCGCCGCCGAATTCGACCACGAACTCGTTGAACGTTGGCGCCGAAAAACTGCAGGCCGCGCCGGTCTCCTGCAGGCCCTGCTTCAGGTACTCGGCCTTGTCGTAATTCAGCCGGGCCAGCTTCCTCAGTCCGGAGCCGCCGAGCGACGCCATATACATCGCTGCCGTGAGCGTGCAGATCCCCTGGTTCGAGCAGATATTGGACGTCGCTTTCTCGCGCCTGATGTGCTGCTCCCGCGTGGACAGGGTCAGCACAAATCCCCGCTTGCCGTCGAGATCGGTTGTTTCTCCGACCAGACGGCCGGGCATGTTGCGCACGAATTTATCACGGCACCCGAACATCCCGAGCCCCGGTCCGCCAAAGGACGGCGGCATACCGAAACTCTGCCCCTCTCCGCAGACGATGTCGGCGCCGCAGCTGCCCGGGCTCTTCATCAGCCCGAACGCAAGCGGCTCGGAAAAACAGGCGACGCAGAGTGCATCGATGTCGTGGATAGCTGCGGAGGCCGCCTCCAGATCCTCGACCACGCCGAAAAAGTTCGGCGACTGCAGGGCTACGGCGGCCAGGTCGTCCTCGTCCCGCAGCGACGAGAGATCGGTGGTGCCGTCTTCCAGCAGCGGCAGCTCCACGACTTCAAACTCGGTCGGCTTGAAGTACGTGTCAACCACGGCCCGGTAATGCGGATGGATCGCCCCTGATACGGCGACACGCTTTTTCTTCCTCCCGATCCTGATCCCCATCAGCAGGGCCTCCGCAAGTCCGGAAGCACCGTCGTACATGGATGCGTTCGCCACATCCACGCCCAGCAGCCGGGCGGTGAGGGTCTGATATTCGAACAGGCCCTGCAGCGTTCCCTGGGCCATTTCCGGCTGGTAGGGCGTATAGGCCGTGAGGAATTCCGAGCGGCTCATAAGCGCCGGAATCGTACTGGGAATATGATGTTGATAGCGGCCGGCGCCGATTAGCACGGTATGATCTGGAGTCACTTCCATCATCGCGCGGATCCCGGCCATGTAGGTATTGAGCTCCCACTCCGTTTTCGGTTCCGGCAGGTTCATCTCCCTGTCGTAGCGACAGTTCTCGGGGATATTGCTGAAGATATCTGCAAAATCTTTCACCCCGATCGCGTCGAACATTGTCTTTATGTCTGCATCGGTATGCGGTAAATAACGCATGGCGACCTCACTTGGTTGACGTGCATCCTTGGTTTAGGCGACCTCTGGATCTACTCAGCCTTCAGCAGTTCCAGGTAGGCCTCCCGGTCCAGCAGCTTGTCGATGTCGCCCGAGTCGTCGGGCTTGATTTCAATGATCCAGCCGCCGTATGGATCCTGGTTGATCAGTTCGGGACTGTCTTCGAGTTCACTGTTTACCGCGACGATTTCGCCCCCGATCGGCAGATAGAGCTCGGATACCGCTTTTACCGACTCGAGCGTGCCGAATTCATCGCCGGCTCCGAGCGTATCCCCGACTTCCGGGAGCTCGACGAAGACGATATCTCCCAGCGCATCCTGGGCATAGTCGCTGATGCCCACTTTGACTGTATCACCTTCCAGTTTTGCCCATTCGTGGTCGTTGCTGTAACGAATATCGGCGGGCAGGTTCAGTTCCTGGATATCTTTCATGGTATCTCCTCCTCTTTTAGATCATTTCTCCGAGCGGACGTCGGGCAGTCCGATCAGGCCTGATATCATTGCGAATTTCTACTTTTATCTTGCGCTTACCGTCACTCAGCACAACGATTGTGCCCGGGTCCAGCCTGCGCTCCACCCTGATAAAACCGCAGGAAAGCCCCCGGGGTACGAAATCTTCCGGTTTACCGTCTGTTGAGGCAATGCTGATGATCGTATCACCGACGCGGCCGATCGCCATATCGGTGGCGCAGGTGAGAATATCACCGAGCCGGTTGCCCTCTTCATCTGCGACGTAGGCGTTTTCGGAAACGACCATCTTGCGCGGATCAAAGCCTGCAAACGGCAGGGTATACGTATCCGGCTCCAGTGCGGCAAGGGCATCGGCACCGATAAAATCCTTGCTGAAAGCGCCATCTGCATCCCTGTCCGACAATGCAAAAGGCCACGGGTTCCCGGCAAACGGCCAGTCCCCGATATCCTGGTGCGAAAGCGGCAGCACCGCCCCGGCCCGCAGCGAGTCCCTGGCGGCAAGTCCGCACGGTATCAGGGAAAATTGCTCACCGGCGGCAAGAAGCTGGGTCCAGACGGACTCAACCTTGTCAGCGGTTACGAATATCTCAAAACCGAATTCTCCGGTATAACCGGTACGCGAGAGCAGAATCGGCGTACCGTCGGTGAGCTTCACCGCCGGTATCGCCTCAAGGTCAGCAAACCAGCCTCTGCATGAAAAGTAGGTAAAGCCGTCAAATACTGCATCCGGGTCCTGCAAAACACGTTTCAAGATCTTTGCGGCAAGCGGACCCTGGATATCGACTTTGCCGAGCCGGTCGGTATAGTCGACGATGTCGGCATCCAAAGCGCTCTTGTGCTGCTCCAGGTGCGCGGCGATCGGCGCCCCCATGCCGGCATTTACCACGATCATGTAGAGCAGGTCGGTGACCTGGGACACGATCGCGTCGTCGATGACATGTCCGTTCCCGTCCAGAAAGAGTCCGTAAACCGAGCGGCCCGGCCCGAGCGGGTTTTTCTTCAAGCCGATGCAGCACTCCAGGTCTTTGGAAAAGCACTTCTGCAGGAGTTCCCGCGTGCCGGCGCCGGCAACGGTCACGACGGCCATGTGACTGGTATCGAAAAGCCCCGCGGCGTTTATGACCGCGAGGTGCTCACCCTTTGCCCCCTGCGGGTACCACAGCGGCATGTCGTATGCCCCGAACGCCGCCATATTGGCCCCGTTGTCCACATGCCACTGATGCAGTGGCGTCGTCTTGATTTCTGCAGTCATGGAACACCCCCCTTACTATGATAAGCGTTATGACGATAATTTCATCGTTGCTGATTATATCAGTTAGTCACGCTCGCTGGTACTTCAATGTATCATCGGCACTCTCAGATTGAAACTTTTATAGACTACAAACGTTTCCACCGACCTGACACCGTCTACCTTCGCCACCTCCTCGGTGTAGAACTCGAGGATCCCGAATCCGCGGGTCAGCATGATCGTGATGATCAAATCGAAGCGGCCGGTTACCACACACACCGACGCGACGCCCCGCAACGTGCTGAATTCCTCACCCACGTCGACCAGGTTCATGCTTTTGAGTTTGATTCCGGCCATAACGACATGTCTGTCCGGAATACATTCGGGGTCGACCATGCCGGCGATTTCAAGCACCCCTTCCTGCCTGAGCTTTTTCACCCGGCCGCGGATCGTCCCCTCGGCAAGCCCCAGATCATCGGCAATGGTCTTGAAAGAGGTCCGGCCGTCTTTCAGGTGTTTGATGATCGCCAGGTTGATCGCGTCGATTTTCATAAATTTATCGGGAATATTTTGCCGATTACGCAGTAATACTAAAATATATTGCCGATATCGTCAATACATATTGGAATTTTTGAACTAATTAACAATTAGTTCGATTTTTTGTAAAGATTTCAATTGATAGGCAACGGTCACGACATCGCCTGACAAAGGTAAGGATATAAAAAATGTTCAGGAACTTGAAATTATCGGCCCAGGATCAGAGTGTACTGATATATTAATTGCAGCATGTGGATAAACAAAATTTTTTCACAGGTGCGTATCATTTTGAAACAAATGATTTCAGTATGCATGATTGATAACTTTTTCTATCTTTGATATTCTGTAATGCGTATCATTTTGTTACATGTCAGATAACGAGACTCCTATATGAATGGAGATGATATGGATGTGGCAATAACAAGTGGAGGCATACCCACTGCGGAGCAGATGAAGCAAGAGATTGAGAAATCTCACGAGCGCTCGGAATCGTACGGTATTTCTTCCGAGGAACGAAATATTGCTCAGAAAAAACTATCGCCACTGGAGCTTGCAGAGCGTCGGCGGAACTCAGGACATCTTTTGGAAGTGGTTATCGCCCAAATTGAGGAGTTCTACGAATTGCTTGCTCCAGAAGATTTCATGGTTGCCTTCACCGACGAAGATGGGTTCATTCTTCATCTGGCCGGGAAAGATGGCATAAAGCTCAAGTTTTCTGAGCGAAACTGTGCTCCGGGGTACAGATGGACAGAACGCGATGTGGGCACCACCGCAATAAGCTTGTGCTGTAAACTCAAGTGCTCTATTCAACTAAACGATAAGGATCATTACTGCCGAAGAGCACATGGTTTTACCAGTTCCGCTGCGCCGATTTTCGGACGTCAGGGGGCTTTTGCCGGTGTCCTGGTAGTGTCCGGAGCCAGCAGCAAGATTCACCCTCATACGCTGATCATGGTAACCATGGCAGCCCGGTCGATAGAGAAGCATATGCGTCTTATTAGACGGAATAATGAGATGTCTCTCTATATTGGTTTTCTGGACAGAGTTCTTGAAGCCGCGGGAACGGGTCTATTGACCATGGACAATGATATGCGTATCTGGAAGATCAATCGTAAAGGTAAAGAAATTCTCAAAGCCGAAAACTTGGATGGACAGCCGATTTCGACATTACAGGGTCTGGGACTGGATCTCGAGGATATAGCGCTTAATCCCGATAAGTGGAAAGGCAAAGAAGCATCTTTGCAAAATGATGCTCATTTATATTATACCGCACAGCCAGTAATGTCTGAGGGCAGAGAACTGCTTGGCGCAGTTATGGTTTTTGAAGAATTCAGCAACATCACAAAATTAGCAGAGAGAATTTCCGGTGCTGAGCCTTTCTTCATGTTCGAACACCTGATCGGCAGCTCTCCTGCCTTTATGGAAGCTGTAAAACTCGCCAAGAAAGCGGCGGAAACCTCCTCTACCGTGCTCCTACTTGGTGAAACCGGCACCGGCAAAGAGCTATTTGCCCAAGCTATTCACAATGGTAGTCCAAGAAGTCAACAGCCTTTCGTACCCATCAATTGTGGTGCTATTCCTGGTGAACTTCTTGAAAGCGAGCTGTTTGGTTATGTTGACGGTGCCTTTACCGGCGCTTCCAGAGGCGGTCGACCGGGTAAATTCGAGTTGGCGAATGAGGGTACTATCCTGCTGGATGAAATAGGCGATATGCCTCATGACATGCAGGTTAAACTGCTGCGGGTTTTACAGACAGGTGAGATTCAGCGCATAGGGGCGCGAAGAACAGTACGTACGGACACCAGAATTATTGCAGCAACCCATGTTGATCTTGATAAAATGATTGAACTCAACAGATTCCGAAAAGACCTGTTCTATAGATTGAACATCATTCAGATTACCTTACCACCGCTGCGCCAGAGAGGTGCTGAAGATATCGAGGCTCTGACGGCACATTTTATCAACCGATATAGCGAGGAAATAGTTCTCAGTGAAGCTTCCCTGGAAGCACTTGCCGCTTATAACTGGCCAGGAAACGTCCGAGAACTTGAGAATGTGATACAGCGCGCGTTGCATCTCTGCAGAGGCAAAACCATTAAACCCGAGCATCTAGGACTTCATGTCCGCGCCAAGGCCCGCAATAAATCTACCGGGGGGACTTTGAGAGATATGGAGCAGAAATTAATCACCGATACCCTGGCGCAACTCTCAGGCAATATGGCCCAGGCAGCTAAATCTTTAGGAATCTCCCGAGCAACCCTTTACAGAAAAGTAAAGGAGTACGAACTTGCTCCATAGATCAGATTTTCTGTTATGTACAGTTTCAGTTAGCTGATTCTGAGAACTGCACGACTTCATCAAAGGTCGGTCCGATATCCTTGCGGAGTTGAGGCCAGACAACCTCTTTGACCTTTTGCCTCATGGCGTCATGCTCGGCTTCTTTTAAGTCATAGACTTTTAGACCGGATTCTTTGAGTTCGACGAGGTTCTGCTGTTCATCTTTTTCTGCAACCTCATAGCGCTTGGTCTCCATCTTACGGACTTGAGCAGTAATAATCTGCTGCTGCTCGGTCGGTAAACTGTTCCACAATTCCAAATTCATATAGACAAACCAATACTCAAAGTGATCTTTTACAGGGATATAGTAGCTGATCAGGTTGCTGAGCCCCTTATAGCCCTCTGCGCCGCCACCTATCAATCCTTTGACCATGCCAGTTTTTAGCCCCATCTTGGCATACATCCAGGTGATAGGATACGGGGTATAGCCTAGAGCCTTTGCTGTTAGTTCAAAACTTCTAATCGGTGGAACCCTGATAATCATACCCTTTGAAATATCCGGGTTTCCTGGCCCTTCAGGTTCATGAGCTAGAGCAATACCGCCAAAATAGACTGGCCAGCCACCGAGAATTTTGATGTTAAGCGGTTCGAGAAAGTCCTGTAAATGATTTACCAGCGGGCTCGAGGCTGAATAGAGGCGCTGTGCTTCCGACCAGGTGTCGACCAGGAACGGAATAAAGGCCAGCATGAGCTTTTTATCAACGGTGGTGCCAAAAGGTCCGACGTACATTTCTACTTCACCGAACGAAACTCGTTCCTGGACAACTGAGTAGTCTCCAAGCTTGTTGGCCGGGTAGATTTTGAAATCTATGGAACCGCCGGTTTCGGCACTGATGCCTTCGGTCAGGTCTCTGATGTCATTGTCGATGGCAGATCCTGCCGGTCTGACATGGCCGATTTTCCAGGCTTGCTGTTTGGCAAAGCCGAACTGAGTATTGAAAGCTATCGTCACCAGGCAACAGCCAATTATCAGCAGCAGTTTCTTCATGGCATCATCCTTTTGGCAGGGGTGTGTGTCCCCGGCAAGTTCGCTCACCCGCCGGGGACTATGAAAAAGGAGGTTTACTCCACGATGGAGTCAAGAACTCCCTGGCCCCAGTCTTGGCCCACATCCTTCAGCACCTCAGGCCATACTGTTTTATGGATTTTTTCAGCGATGGCAGCTATTTCCTGTTCACTGATATCCACAATGGTGGCCCCATAATCGGCCAGTCGCTTCTCGTTTGCTGCCTGATCTGCTTCGGCAGAGTCCCAGCGCCTTTGCTCAAATTGGGCGGCAACTTCTTGGAGCTGTTGTTTCTGATCATCCTTCATTTTATCGAAGTACTTCTTGTTAATAATCAGATACCAGACTTCAAAATGAGTGTTCTGCGGAATGTAGTATTTGGTTACGTCACGAAACGACGCGTAATATCCTTCCGCACCGGAACCGATAACACCATCAACCACGCCGGTCTGCACTGCGGTAAAAGCGTCTGAGAAGGGGATCGGGGTTCCAAGATAGCCGGTATTGTCAGCTAAAAGCTGGAAGGTTTTCATCGGCGGAACCCGCAATTTAATTCCTTTGGCGGCAGCGGGGTCGCCGGGTGAAACAGGCTCACGATTCAGGGCTACCCCACCGAAATAGACTGGCCACGCGGCCAGCAGCTGGATCCCCTGTTCCGCATAGAGATCGGCGACAACTTTGCGAAGCGGAGCTCCGGGAGAATAGTTTTTCTTAGCTTGTTCCCAACTCTTAACCATGTAAGGAAAGTAGACAACCTGAAAGCGTTTGTCAGCAGCCGAGGCGGGCGGCTGGCAGGCCATGTCCACTGCACCGAGGCCGACACGCTCCTGGACCACGGTGTAGTCTCCCAGGGCACTTGCTGGATAAATTTTGGATTTTACTTTGCCCCCTGAGGCCTCATTTAGGGTATCGGAAAACCAGCGAAGATCCTTGTCTATCGCCGTATCCTGTGGACGAACATGGGAAATTTTCAACGTTTTCGCTTGCACCACACCTGCCAGGCTGATTGCACAGAGAATCGCTACAATAATTCCAAGTCTGCGTGTTGTCTTCATGTCACAACTCCTTTTTCATTTTGCTAGGATTAGTATCCAAATAATCCGGGGAAAAATAACGACAGGCTGGGCCACAGCGACGTTAGAAATACCACCGGTACATACCCGCAGATAATCAGAATCATCGCGGGTTTGATCACCTCAGAAAATTCTACTTTGCCGATCCTCATGCCGAGATAAAGAATGCTGGCATAAGGCGGAGTAACACCGCCCATTGCGGTATTTACGCCCATGATCGCGGCAAACTGTACAGGACTTACCCCAATGGCTTCCATGAGAGGAAGAAGCAGGGGCGCGATAAGGATAATTGCAGTAACATCGTTGACGATCATGCCAACGAAAAAGAGTAGAAAGTTTATCAGAATCAGCAGCAGCACTTTATTTTGAGTGATGGTGAACACTCCCTCGACCAGAGCCTGAGGGACATCTTCCATGACGAATATCTGGCTCAACATCAGGCTGAACACAATCATGACCATGATTGCCCCGACTGCCGTGGCTGAATTCTTGGCCGCTTTCAAAAACGTTTCTACGTTCAACCCTCTATAGATGAGAAAACCCACAGGAATCGCATAGATAACCGCTACCGCCGCGGCTTCGGTGGGCGTCATTATACCGCCGTAGATGCCGCCCAAGATAATAATAGGCATAA
>Ga0180436_10001891_pt1 | contig 20191 bp, 19 predicted proteins | sample SS_ome_2_FD_132434 | JGI IMG/M metagenome (GOLD analysis project Ga0180436, IMG submission 132434) | Hypersaline lake sediment archaeal communities from the Salton Sea, California, USA - SS_3_S_2 metaG | ecosystem: Environmental > Aquatic > Non-marine Saline and Alkaline > Hypersaline >...
AACAGCACATCCGATACACTGCTCTGGTCGATTACGCAAACGAAAACGATATACGATGAAGCGGCGACGCGGGCAGGAGAATCAGCTCTCCGCGCACCCCTGCCGACAAGGCTATTTGCTTTCGCCGCTGTTCGGTTCCACACGGTCAATTCATAGCCGGCCGCCAGGATATTGGACGCCATCCCCGACCCCATGATGCCGAGACCGATAAATCCAACCCTGCTGCTCATTACAAACCTCCTTCACTGTCCGTTGCCCATCGGAAACTCCTTATGAAATTTCAGGATATCAAACCGTTTATTCAGAGAATCCACACGCGCCTGTTTGTCTGCCAGCTTCTGTTCGTATTTCTCGATCATCTGTGCGATTATGAAATTGATCAACGTCATTCCCGCCGTGTACGAGTCAAATGCCGCCGGGCCGACGGTATTGACTAGAAAATGGCAGTCCGCCAGGCTTAAGGAAGGAGCTATTGGCGAATCGGCAAACACGATAATCCTCGCCCCGGAGTTTGACGCGAATTCACCAGCCTGTTCATGTAGTCTGGAATAGCGCCTGAAATCAAAGATTATGAGCAGGTCGCCGGATTCTAGATCGGCAAGTTGATGAACGATACTGTCGGGCGACAGAAACACCAGGTTTTCCCGAAAAAATGACATCTGTATCGAAAGATAGTAGGCAAGAGACAGTTCCTTTCGGGTACCCAGAATAAAAATTTTTTGTACAGGGTCATCGATCAGCTTGAAGAAGGTGTCGATCATCTCTTGTTTCACCAGGCTCAGCGTATTTCTAATGTTGGCGAAATCCTGCTCCACTGCATCTGAAATACGATTTCCGGCAGCAGTCGGCTCCTGGTTGCCGCTGCGCAGTCGATCCAGCGGCGAATTGACCATGAACTGAATATCCTGTCTGAAATCCGCCCTCGCTTCTTTGATATTGCTGTAGCCGATCTTCGGAAAGAAGCGGGTCACCGTCGTGGTATTGATGTCCAGCTCGTCGGCGATTTCAGAAGCATTCTGCATGAACCCGAGCGGAAATAGCCGCAACAGGTAGTCTGCTATTTTGCGGTCGCTGGGAGTAAGCTTCGCGGTGTTGGCGCTAATCGCGTCTGCGAGGCGATTTTTCGGGTGTTCCATGGACACGCATCCTGTCGGGTTACGGGGTATCTCTTTGGGCAAGCTTTCTGACCGTATCGAACAGGGCTTGACAGCCTTCCGCCGCATTGCGCGGTTCGATCCATTCCAACGGACTATGGCTCACCCCGTTTCTGCACGGAACAAATATCATGCCGGTGTCCACAGAGGGAGCCAGCGTCTGTGCATCATGACCAGCCCCGCTGGGCATCCGCATCCATTCGAAACCGTTGTGCTCTGCTGCCGAGGAAATCGTCTCGATCATGTTCTCAGAGAGCGGCACACTGTCTTTTTCATAAATTGTATCAACCCGCCAGTAATCTCTTTGGTCACAGTATTCGAACAAGTGGTCCCGGACAGACTGCATGTCTTCCGGAATCTGAGACCGCAGTTCAACGACAAAGCTGCACTCGCCGGGAACCACATTGGCGGCACCGGGCTCCAGCGTAACCATGCCGATGGTACCGACCATATCGGGGTTGCGTTGTACCACCCACTTGGGAAGCAGTGTGAACATCGGGGCGGCTTCGATAAGGGCATCCCGACGCAGATTCATCGGCGTGGTTCCGGCATGGGCCGGTTCTCCCTCGACGGTTACCACGTAGCGGTAAATACCCACGATTGCCGTTACAACCCCAATCTGTTTCCGCGCTACTTCCAGCACTTTTCCCTGTTCGATATGAAGTTCGATGAAAAATGCGAGCTCACTGGGATCGCGTTTTGCGCTGTATATTTTTTCGGGATCTCTACCAAGGCGCACAAGGTTGTCGGCGAAGGTCTCTCCGCCCTTCTTCTTGGACAGATAAATTTCGCCTTCCTGGAGTTTACCCATCATGGCCCGGCTGCCGATTGTTCCGGCGTTATAGCCCGCCTCTTCGTCGCAGAAGCTTATGACCTCAAGGTCCCACGGCAGATGGATTTCCTGTTCACGGAAGGTTCTGGCGCACTCGAGTGCAGCGAGAACCCCGAGAATACCGTCGAACATTCCTCCATTTGGAACCGTGTCCATGTGGGATCCAAGGGCACCTTTTCTTTCGGTGCGCGGGGATGCGGATTTCAGGGTACCGATAACATTCATTGCGTTATCGACGCGCACTTCCATCCCGACCTGCTCCATTTTCTCCATAAGCCACCGGCGCGCCCGTTGATCCGGGTCTGACAGAGCTCTGCGGGTAAGGCCTCCGTTGGGCTGTTTACCGAACTCACCGGTTTCCATGAGCTCTGACCATAGCCGTTCTGCATTGATGGTTATATCATTCATCGTTTTTTTATTGTCTAAAGCATCGAGGTCTGCTCGCCCCGGTGACTGTTCAGCCGGTTCCCCGGCCTCATCCTTGTTCCAGGGCGGGTAAAAATTCCCCGATTCCGGCATCCGGCAGAAGCCCCCCCCCGCTAAAAATAACCGTTCCTCTCAGGATTGTTGTCGTAACTTTGCCCTGTATCGAACGACCGTTGTATGGCGACCATTTCGCCGACGAAAAGCTGTTGGCAGCATCGAAATTCCACGTGCAGTTCGGGTCAAGTATTGCAAAATCAGCGTCTTTACCGATCTCTATTGATCCTTTACGGGGCGCAAGCTTGAAACGTTCAGCCGGTCTACCGCTCAACAGGCGGGCCAAAGTGACCGGGGAAAAAGCCCGCTTTACCACCGCTTCCTGGTACATAATCGGCAGGATCGCCTCCAGCCCCGGAGCGCCTGAGCCGTTGTCGAAAATAATGGGATTCTGCTTCCGCTCCACAGGCCATGGTGCGTGATCGGACGCCACCCAGTCGATCTTTCCATCCCCCAGGGCTCGCCATAACCCATCCTGATCCTCCTGCGTACGGATCGGCGGATTGATTTTGGAAAAAGCACCATGAACATCCATGTCGTCTTCAATCAACGAAAGATAGTGCGGGCAGGTTTCAGCCGTTACATCTACCCCCTGACCGCGATACCATTCGATCAGTTCGAGGCAGCGGGGATGGGACACATGGAAGATGTGCAGTGATGCTTCTGTCCAGAATGCCAGCTCCAGTAATTTCACGACCGAAGTCGTCTCCGAGACCGGCGGGCGTGTTTCACAGTGAGCTTTGGGGTAAGTTTTCCCTTCTTTTCGATACCGCGCTATCAGTGATTCGATGATCACATCATTTTCGGCATGAAACCCGACCGTCAAACCTGTTTCAGCAATAATGGGGAGGACTTCGAGCAACACGTCGTCGTCGATTCGGGGAAAGCGCTCAGGATCCGTCTCGAATGCGCTCAGTTTGAAGCCGCATGCGCCGAGTTCAGCCAGCGGCCGAATGACTTCAGGACTGCCCTGTTTGCTCAGGGTAGCCAGAAGTGCGACGTCAACCCGGGCATGTTGTCTGATCATATCGATTTTGGCATTGAACACGTCCGTGGTCGATACCGGCGCCCCCTGGTCATAAGGCATCTCGACAATGGTGGTGACCCCTCCAGCCGAGGCTGCGGCAGTCGAGTTCTCGAATTGTTCATGGAGGTTGCTGTAGGAGTGTACATGCGCATCAACGACTCCCGGGAAAACGAGTTGACCACTCGCGTCAACGACGGTTTCTGCTGGAGGAGCGTCCTGTTCCGAATAAATGCCGACTATTTTGCCATCCCGGACACCTATCAGGTGATTGAGGGCTACGTGCTCCGGGAGCACAAGATTTCCTTTTATCAGCATATTCATTTTTTCATCAGTCATGACAAATCCATGTATTCTAACTTTTTCACCCAAGCAGTAACTCAGGCAGCCACAATGACAGTTGGGGGAACATGATTAAAAATACCAGGACAACAATGTCACACAGGCAAAATGGCCATACCCCTTTGAAAATATCCTCCAGGGAGACATTCATATCCTTGGAAATCACCCCCTTCATCGCATAGACATTGAGCCCCACCGGCGGCGTAATAGAACCGATCTCCGTCAGTTTCAGCGCAATCACCCCGAACCAGACAGGATCATATCCCAGGGAAACCAGCATCGGAAAAACGACCGGCAGGGTAAGTGCGTATATGCCAACCGGAACCATGATCATTCCGAGCAAAAACATGATCACGAGTATGCCCAGCAGTATCACCAGTCGCGGAACCTCAAGGCCCTGCAGCAGCATCGTAAGCTCTGTCGGCATCCCGGTGACAGCGAGCACACGGCTGTAATACAGGGCTCCGATATTGATGAGAAAAAGCATCGCTGTCGTATTGGCGGAATCTTTCATTGCCCCGGTCACATCCCCGAATTTCCGGATGGAACCGAGAAAAAGTCCAAATGCGAGGGTTATGAGCGAACCAGCCGCAGCGGCTTCAGTCGGAGTAAAAAAACCGGAGTAAATACCACCGAGAACCACGACTGCAATAATCACAACCGGCCACATCTGCGCTGATTCCCTCACACGCTCACTTTGGGAAGCAGCCGCCTGATTGCGGCTCTCTGAAGGGGCAAGTGCGGGAGTTCTCTTTACCCGATAATAAATGAGAAACGCATAGCTTAAGGCAGTCAGCAGCCCGGGAATGATTCCGGCGGCGAACAGCTTGCCCACCGACTGCTGGGTAAAAAGGGCGTAAATGATCATCATCATGCTCGGCGGTATCATCGACGCAAATGTCCCCGCCGAGGCAATGCAGCCGACCGAAAACGACTTGTCATATCTGAGTCGAAACATCTCAGGCAGGGCCATCTTCCCAAATATAGCGGTGGTTGCAATCGATGACCCGGAGACCGCTCCGAACAGCGCACAGCTGAAACAGGTTGCAATGCCCAGTGAACCGGGGACCCCCCTGCTCAGAGCGTTCACCCCGTTATATGCCCTCCGGGCAAGCCCGCCGATCGCGGCAAACGAACCCATAAGAATGAAAAGCGGGATGCAGGCCCAGGTAGGAGTCGCGATCGAAAAATACGCGACCTGTCCCAGCAGGGATACTGCGCTATCAAAACCCAGCAGCAGGGTGCTGACGATCGTCCCGCTGAGTAGAAACGCAAGCCCGATCTGCAGCCCTGTAGCCATCAGAGCCAAAAGCAGAACGATACATATAATGCCGCCGGTGAGAAAATCCATTTATCGTTTACCCTGTATGCATTGTCCTGAATATGAAGAATACAAACTATCAGTCGACCGGCCGGTTTTTTAAAACAGCGGCAAGATTGAAAATGGCCTGAGCCAAGAAAAAGAACAAACCGGCTACCATTAAAAATTTAATCGGCCAGATATGAAATTCCGTCGTCCCATGAATTGACTCATTGTCTACGAAAGAATCTATGGCATTAAAAAACACGGCGTACAAAAGCAATGCGATGGTTGCCACGGCAAGCATGTTGGCGATGATTATGGTTACCCGTTTTGCCCCGGAAGGTAGTGCATTTACACCAATTTCGAGACCGACATGTTCGTGGTGCTGTTCACACCGAGCCAGCCCCAGATAAATGACGACCATCATCACAAAAACAGAAAGTTCAGCCATCCCCTGCAACGGCCTGTTCAGCGAGCGGGCTACGAGGTCTGCTACCAGGAGCAGCATCATGCCGATCATGAGCCACCCACAGAATGCAGACAGGTATTGATTTGTTTTGAGAAAGAATGATTTCATGACGTTCGCTCCTGCAGATATGGCTCACATACCGACCCGACCGTATCGGTTGATCGTGCGGCAGGAACAGATATCCGGCGACTGAGATTACCGCTGCCGGCAACCGCTCCTGCCGATTATGCTAAAACGTCGTTGAATGAGTAATTAGCGTGCGGTAGCTTCTGCGTGAATAGCTTTTACCTTTTCCAGAACTGAGGCAGCTGTTTTTAATCCTGCCTTCTCAGCCTCTTCAACCCAAACTGCCTGCAGCTTTTCCAACTCATCGGCATTTTCCCACGTTGAAATATCAGACTCACTCATTTCAGTTACGGTATAGCCGGCCGCTTTTTGTTCCGACATTACCTGGTCAAAAGCTGCCTCGTAGGTTTCAGCAAATTTCTGCTCGGCGATCTCCGAGGCTTTCAAAATACCATCCTGAACCTCTTTTGGAAGACCGTTGAAATAATCGAGGTTGATCAGATGAAGAAACGGCATGCCGTACCACAGGGATTTAGAAACCAGCAGGTTTTGCGCCACTTCGTCGAATTTCATCAAATGCAGTCCGTCATAGTTCGTGAAACATCCGTCGATCGCGCCTGTCTGCAGCGCCATATAGACATCGCCCCACGGAACCGATACCGGAACCGCGCCGGCATTCTCCAGAAACCGCAACCCCCATTTATCACCGGCACGCCATTTGTCACCCTGCAGATCCTCGATTCCTGCAAGGGGGTTTTTCCCGCAAAACGCTCCCGGCAGACCGGCTGTAAACATGGCGACCATCACATTCGCGTTTTCAAGCTCAGCTTTGAATTCGGGCACCTCTTCATAAATTTTGCGGTAAAACCACACCATGTTCTCGAACTTGCTGGGTCCTCTCGGAAAAAGCTTGAGCAACGTATGCGCCGGCAGCTGGCCGGGATAATGGCCCGGATATATAAATCCCATCTGGGTTACGCCGTCGCCGATTCCCTTCAGAACTTCCTTCGACCCCAACAGAGCGCCACCCCAGAAATCCTGGATTTTGACGACCCCATCCGTCTGGGCTTCAATTTCTGTAAGCCATACGTCTTTAACGAAATTCGTACGCATCCCACCCGGCGGATCATGGTCGGAGTATTTCATTTTTATGGTTTCTGCTGCGGCGACACAGCCGATACTCAGTATTACCGCCAGAGCAACAGCGGCGACGCTGATTTGATTATAGATTCTCATTTTTCACCTCCGCTAATTTTTATGGACCAATTCAACGCACCAGAATCATTGTTGTTGATGAAAATTGCTGCTGCTGCAATCTTCCGCTATCACCCCCTTTTCTCTGTGTTGTTTTTGCAATCTCCTGAGCCCGCACCCCAAAACCCGATATGACGGGGTTAGACGCTTCTAACAAGGCCACCGTCGCAACGGATAACCGTGCCGGTAATATAGCTTGCCTGTTCACTTACCAGAAAAGCCCCCACGGCCCCGAATTCTTCCACGGTTCCATAACGACCGACCGGTATCGACGCCATTGACCGCTCACGCACCTCTGCAACGGAAATATGCTCCTTTTCGGCGCGCAGGGCATCGATCTGCCTGACCCGCTCTGTTGCAATGCGGCCAGGCGCTAATATGTTGGCAGTTATGCCATCTCCGGCGATTTCATTTGCAAGTGACTTATTCCATCCGACAATCGCCGAGCGGATGGTATTTGATACGCTGAGGCCGGGAATCGGCTGCACGACGCTTGATGAGGCGACAGTAAGGATTCGTCCCCATTGCTTTTCACGCATGCCGGCCAGGCTGAGGTTCGTCAGTTCGATGAGTCGAATGACCATGATCTCGAACTGATTCCTCCAGGTTTCAAGATCCTGATCTTCTACCGATCCCGGCGGCGGCCCTCCCACATTGTTGACGAGTATGTCGAGCGTCCCGAAAGTATTGACAGCAGAATCAAAGAGGATATGTGACGCGTCGCGCTTGCTGAGATCGGCGACACAATATCGACAACTTCCCGGCCCTGCGCCGTTTAGACTGGCGGACGCTTTGTTCAGTTTCTGTTCATCCCGTCCGCTGATCATAACGTCAGCCCCTTCCTCGCACAGTTTGGCCGCTATTCCCAGTCCCAATCCCTGGCTGGATGCCAAAAGCAAGGCTTTTTTACCAGTTAGATGGAAATTCATGGCTGCTCCAGGCTACCGATATTATCGGTTCAAAAGAATGTGATATTTTTTTCACAAATTTATTCTATGCAATTTTTTTAGCATTCAACCAGGGCCCTGTCAATCCTTATGATTATTTTTATAAGAAAACACCCGGCACACCTCCGGAATCCGGCATCGGGTCGTCCGAGCTCATCGCGTTGCTGACTCGCGGTAGTCATCCTCTTTGGAAAAAGGAATTTCCTGTCATATTCAAACCGCTTACAAAGCCAATATAAAACCCATGACAAAACCACAGGAAAGTGGCAATATGCCCTGTATGCAAAAAAATCTGCAGAACAAAAAATCCAGCAATGACTTGTGCACATTTTTTCTGCAGCAGTATGAAAGGGATTCGTGCAGATTCACAGACCAATGAAATCCAGCTCGCACTGGTTATCATCTGATGCTGAAAGCATATCGATCAACCGCACTCCTTCGGCAGCGCGAGCGCTCGTATGCCCCAAGTTAAAGGACGAAATCACCGTAGATAAATATCCTCAAGGGAGCCACCTATGTATGATCTGTTAATCAAGAACGGTTCGGTAGTTTCGGGCGGGGGAGTCGAGCCCGTCGATCTGGCTGTAAAAGATGGGAAGATCGCGGCACAGCTTTCCCCCGGGCTTAATCCTGAAGCAGTGGAAGTCGTCGAAGCCGATGGCCTGCACCTATTTCCCGGAGTCGTTGACGGTCACTGTCACATGCGCGATCCGGGCCGCATGGAACGCGAGGACTTCTGGACCGGAACCCAGGCTGCGGCAGCCGGCGGCATCACGACTGCCTGCGAAATGCCTATTTCGATTCCACCGGTGTACACGGCCGAAATTTTCAACCAGCGTGCAGAAACGGTGCAGCCGCGTGCCCTGATCGATTTTGCCCTGTACGGGACCGCCGGATACGAAAACATCGATCACATTCAGGAACTCGCCGATGCCGGAGCCGTTGCCTTCAAAACATACCTCCACCCCGCCGAACCAGGCCGGGAAAAGGAGTTTACGGGCATCATCTGCCCCAATTCAGCAAGCCAGTATGAGGCCATGGAAGCGGTTGCCAGAACCGGTCGCCGCCACTGTCTGCACTGCGAGACAAATGAACTGGTGGAGATGTTCACTGCACGCATGAAAGCCACGGGACGAACCGACGGGCTCGTTCATACCGAATGCCGGCCGGCGGTATGTGAAGATTCATCGGTTGCCTTATCGCTGGCAATGGCCGCCGACCTCGATGCGTCGCTCGTCATCTGCCATATGTCCTCGGCCGGCGCCGTACAACTGGTCAAAGAAGCAAAAGCCAGAGGCGTTGATGTCATGGCCGAAACCTGCCCGTCGTATATCTTCATGAGCAATGCCTTTCTCGAAAAATTCGGCCCGTATGCGAAAAACAATCCACCGCTGCGCTCTGAAGATAATCGGCAGCGATTGTGGGATTACATTTATGACGGAACCATCGATTATATTGCCACCGACCATTCACCGTGGCGCCCGGAATCGAAAGAAGGCGGTATCTTCGATGCCAATGCCGGCCTGGCAAGTTTCGATATGATTCTGCCGCTGCTGATCGACGGTATCAACCGCGGTGTTATCGGTGCGGAAAAAGTCGCGGCAATGCTCAGCGAGAAACCGTCCGAGGTATTCCTGCTCGGCAGGAAGGGGTATCTAAAACCCGGATATGATGCGGATTTTGTCCTCGTCGATATGAACGGCACGTTCGTTTTCGATAAATCCAAAAGCCACTCGAAAGCCGGGGAAACCATGCACGCCTTCGACGGCATGGAGCTGGCCGGAAAAATCAAATCCACCTGGGTCAGGGGCACCATGGTACAGGAGGACGGGCAGACGACGGCTGCGGCCGGCTACGGCAGGCTCGTCAAACCCGCATGATAGGCCTCATCGCACTAGGCCACTCGCCCCGCAAGGACCACGAAGCGGTCTACGATGCGATCGCCCCCGGCATAAGAAAAAAACTGGTCGGCGGCCTCGATTCGTTTTCGCCGGACCAGGCCCGGGAACTCGAAGACAAGAGCGGCATATCTCCGCTCGTGTGCCTGTTGTCCGACGACACCACCGTGGAAATACCGCTGCCGGTCCTTTTCCCCTACCTGAAAAAGCAGGTTGAATCGCTTGCTGCTGAAGGTGCCGCCCTGGCGGTTGTACTCTGCAGCGGCGGTTTCCCGCGCTTCGCCTGCTCCATTCCCGTGGTATTGCCGGGAATGGTCGTCCCGGCAATCGTCGCCGGACTCTACCCGGACAAGCAAATCGGGTTGATCGTCCCCAATGAAGCACAGCAATCGGCAGCGCTGGCCCACTGGAAAAGCAGGGGCGTCGAAGCGGTTGCAGCCGTCGTTTCCCCGTATGAAGGCACGGGCTTCGAAGCGGCGGGAGAGAAATTTCGGGGCCTGCATACCGAATTTATCGCCATCGACTGCATGGGCTTTGGTGAAGAGCAGAGGAATCGGCTCAGGGACCTGTGCGGCTGCCCGGTCATGCTCCCGAAAACGCTGGTTGCGCGAGTTGCGCTGGAAATGCACGAATCATCGATGAAACCACAAGACTAAGGTACGATTATGTTTGATGCCGAACGCATGAGCCTGATCCCGTTCTCGGGTATCAGAAAAGTTTTTGAAGAAGTCAATCGACGGGTTGCCGAGGGACAGCATATCGTCAATCTCGGTATCGGCCGTCCCGATTTTGATACACCGCTCAATATCAAGGAAGCGGCTAAGCGGGCGCTCGATGCCGGCCATGTTCATTACGCCCCCAACCTGGGGATTCCGGAACTACGCCAGGCAATTGCGGAAAAATTCGAACGGGACAACGCGCTCAAATTTGACCCCGCCACGGAGATCATGGTCACCGTCGGCGCCAATGAGGCGGTATTTCTGACCATGATGTCGTTCATCAATCCCGGTGAAGAGGTGTTGATTCCCGACCCGTGCTGGCCCCACTATGCTCCAAGTGTTAATCTGGTCGGGGGAATTCCGGTGTCGCTGCCGGTCTATGAAGCAAATGAATTCAACCCGACCGTTGACGATATCCGCAGTGTGTGCAATGACAAGACAAAGCTGATTATCGTCAATTCCCCTCACAATCCGACCGGAGCCGTCTATGCAGAGCAGACCTTGAAGGCAATCGCGGAAATCTCCGTTGAAAAAAACCTGATGGTGCTTGCAGACGAAATATATGAGCACCTGATCTACGGTGACGAGCAACACGTCAGTATCGGCACATTCCCCGGGATGCGGGAACGGACTGTTACCGTGAACGGATTTTCAAAAAGTTATGCGATGACCGGCTGGCGGCTGGGCTATGTCGGTGTTGACAGGAGCCTGATGTCAGCCATGGTCAGGTCCCATCAATATGCCACCAACTGTGTTTCAACGTTTTCACAATACGGTGCGGTTGAAGCGCTCACCGGCCCACAATCGGAGATGGAAGCGATGGTTCGCGAATTCTCCCGCAGACGGGACCTGGTGGCCCGGAGCCTGAAAGCCATGAACAACATCAGCTTCAGTGAACCGAAAGGCGCATTTTATGTGATGGTCAACGTAGCAAAAACCGGCAAGGCAACCGAAGCGGTCGCCGACGAATTGCTCGACGCCGGCGTTGCGGTTGTTCCGGGAACGGCAATGGGCGCCTGCGGCGGTGATTTTATCCGGCTGTCGTACGCAAACTCATACGAAAACCTGGAAATCGCGATGCAGCGTATGACCGACTATTTCAAAACTCTGTAGATAAAGCCACTATGCCCCACGATAAAATAAATCTTGGCAAAGATGTCAGAATCAATCCGATGGTAATCGGCCTGATCGGCTGCCGGGTCAACGGGAAAGCTAATTTTATCACCGTCGGCCAGGTTTACCGCTTGAATATGAGACCGGCTTACATCGGCACATCCATTCACCCGACCCATTACAGTGCCGGAGGCATTGAAGAGCACCAGGCATTCAGTGTCAACATACCGCATACCGGCATGGCGGCGGTCACCGACTATTGCGGAATCGTCAGCGGCAGAAACAAGGACAAGTCAGAGCTGTTCGAGCTGTTTTACGGTGAACTGGGAAAAACGGCACCGATGATTGCAGAGTGCCCGATGTGCTTCGAATGCAAACTCGTCGATACGCTGGCAATGCCGAGCAACACGCTGTACATCGGCGAAGTGGTCGGCAGCTATACGGAAGAACGCTATGTCAAAGACGGGCACCCGGATGTTCAGGCAATGGACCCGCTCCTGTTTACGGCCACCGACCGGAACTACTGGGGGGTGGGGTCTTTCGTCGCCAAGGCCTACAAGGTTGGAATCGACTTCGATAAACAATCCTGACACGTCAGTGCAAACCAAGCGAGGACCACGCATGTCCCAACGACCGGAATTAACCGATAACAAATCCGACCTGCTCATCACCTTCATCTATTACAAAGATCTTGACAAAGGAATCGATTTTTACGAGAACACGCTGGGATTTACGCTGGCGATCGATCAGGGCTGGTGTAAAATCTACCAGATTTCCGATTCCGGGTATCTCGGCATCGTCGATGAAACCAAAGGCATGCAGAACTGGCACGCAGATAAAACCGTGCAGATCTGCATCAGGGTTCCGGACGTGATGCCGTGGTATGATTACTGCCGCAGTCTTTCGCTCGATAATCTTTCAGATCTCTTTGTCAGCGAGGAATTGCAGATCAAAGCGTTTGTATTCGACGATCCCGAAGGGTATCAGGTCGAATTCCAGGAATCCACCGGAAACGATTTACTGATCTAACACAGGAACAGAGAAAACCATGACACAGAGCAAGATGACCGGGGTAATGACCCCGATTCTCACCCCGTTCAACAACGATTATTCCATCGCGCACGACCTGTACATCGAGCACGCACAGTGGCTGCTGGACCAGGGAATTCATTATATCTGCCCGTTCGGCACCACCGGCGAAGCGTTGAGTGTCGCGGTCGATGAGCGGATCGCCGCGGTGGATGCGCTGATTGACGGCGGCATCGATCCCGCCGTGCTGATGCCGGGCACCGGATTGTGCAATCTCGAAGATACGGTGAAGCTGACCAGCCATGCCGTGGCCCGCGGCTGCCGCGCGGTCATGACGCTGCCGCCGTTTTTCTACACCAATGCCAGCGACGACGGCTTATTCAACTATTTCGTAAGGTTCGTGGAAACAGTCAATTCAGATGACCTTAGGGTCTGCATGTACCACATTCCGCCGATGGCCGGCATCGGTTTCACCCCGGCGCTTGCCGGACGGCTTGCAGCGGCCTATCCGGACATATTCATCGCCTACAAGGACAGTTCCGGCAAATTCGACAACACCAAGGCGGTTATCGAAGCCGCTCCGACCGTGGCCGTTTTCCCCGGATCCGAACATTTTCTCAAGGAAGGACTCGAAAACGGCGGAACAGGCTGCATCTCGGCAACCTGCAACGTCAACCCAGCCGGTATACGTCAGGTGTTCGATGTTGCAACCGGTGCGACAGCGGGCGACCTGGACCGGTTGAACAGCGCCATGGTGGCGTTCAGGAAGACGGTGGAAAAATACGGTCCGATCCCGGCGATGAAAGGTATGCTCGCCGAAAAAAGGGGCGAGGCCAGGTGGCGCACCGTACGCCCGCCGATTGTAGCGGCGGGTGCGGAAAATACCGCGCAGCTGCTCAACGATCTGGAAAACTGAATTTCAACCGCCGGCCTGCTAGCGGAAAAAATGCCCGCCATGCAGGCTGTGGTCGATAATCTGGCGCTTGATGTGCGAGACTTCCATGCGCTCACGGATTACATGGCGATAGAGGCCGGCGTTCCGTATATCTCCGATCAGGACCATACCGACCAGGCGGGCTCCATCGGGACTGAACACCATTTTCCGGTATGAGCCCCGGCTCCGGTGGCGATGGACTTCGCAGTCCAGCCCGCTCGTATGGACAACGCCCATCGAAACAAACGGCAGCCGGGCGATCTGGGTCGCGTTTAAAATTCCGAACGTGCCCGCATAAGCCGTTTGCACACCGGCCATATTAAGCCCGGCGCAGCGGCCCATTTCCACCGCATTGGTCCACAGGGCGGTCATCACCCGGTCTTCCGATATCGGATCATGGGTTACGGCCACATCTCCTGCCGTAAACGTATCGGGCCGGCTGCAGGCCGTGCAGGCATCAGCGACAATCCCGCTATCGAGTACGATGCCGCTGGTTTCCAGAAACTCGACATTGGGCCGTACCCCTTTGCCGATACAGACCATCCGGCACGCAATTTCCGAGCCGTCATCGAGCAGCACCCCGGCAACTCCGTCGCTGTCCGATTCAACGGCAACCGCAGCGGCGCCGGTCCTGATCTTAAGCCCGGCATCATCCAGCGCCTCGCGAACAGGTGCTGCATCCCGGGGCTCCATAAGCTGCGACAGGACTTCGGGTGAATAGACTACGAGCGTAACCTCGAGGCCCCGCTCGAGCAGTGCAAACGCGGCTTTGAGATTGAGCAGCCCGCCTCCCAGCAGAACTGCATGCGACGTCTGCGCCGCCCGTTTATGCATCTCCCGTGCATCCAGCAGTTTTCTCAGCGCAAAAACGCCCGGCGTTTCGATCCCCTCAATGTCAGGCGGAATGAACGGCCGGCTGCCGGTGGCAAACAGAACTTTTCCGTATCGTACACTTCCCCCGTTTTCCACAAAGACGGTTTTCGCTTCCGTGTCAACCGACGTGACCCGGCTGTCCGTTTCGACGCGAATGTCCGTTCCCGTATAAGGCCCGCAGCCGTGAAGCGCCATCTCCCGCACCGATTTTTTGCCGGACACGACATATGGAATCAGCGGGCGATAATACGGCATATCCGGTTCATCGCTCAGCACCGTGATCGATGAACCGGGATCGCGTGCCCTGATCGTGTGCGCCGCCGTCATCCCCGCCGCACTGCCCCCGATTATGACATATTTCGCAGTACGCTGATCCACATCATTCACCTTCCGCCCTGGCAAGCTCTTCGGATGCCTTTTGTCTCATGGATTTGGAATAGTCGGGAACGGTCTCGTAAAGCAGTGCGCCGGTCGGACAGGCGTGTACGCAGGCCGGTATATCTCGATCCGGGCAGCGGTCGCAGCGATACGCCTTGCCCGCATCGATATCCCGTCCGATAACGCCGTATGGACAGACCATTACGCAGGTCCAGCAGCCGATGCATTTATCGGCATCGGTGACGACAGTGCCGTCGTCATTTCTGCTGATCGCTCCGCTGATGCATGCGAACATGCACGGCGCGTCCTCGCATTGCCGGCATACCAGCGGAATCTTCTTCGCCGGAGGGGCCCACTCCACATACACCCGTGATTTGGGTACGACCGGTTCGGCGATCGCGCTGAACAGCGTTTTACCCGGGGAGTGTTCCACCGAGCATGCGATCATGCACGACATACATCCCAGGCATCTTTCTGATTTGACGAATATCTCTTTTGGCTGTGCCATCTTGGTAACCTCCTTCCCTGGTATCACAACGCTCAGTCTAGATTCCCAGAGCCTGACGTTTGGCGTCGATGTGCGCGATCATGAGCTGCGCTCCCTTGACCGGGTCGGTCTCCACGGCAAAAGCAGCGCCCACCACATCATTTGCCGTCTTGGTCAGGACTTCGGTCACGAGCGGGCTGCCCAGCACCTGCGGCACGGTACCCAGCACCGTGAAGATGCCTGAAGAAACCACATATGCACCGATGCTGACCGCCTTTTCACTCATCCATTCCGGCGCAGATCCGGCCACCGGTAGATCGCTGATATCGACTCCCAGGGCATTGGCAACCGCCGCACAGACCGTCAAAATCCTGCTGATATCGACGCAGGAACCCATGTGCAGCACCGGCGGAACCCCCAGCGTCTGGCACACGCCCCTGAGCCCGTCACCCGCCTGTTCGGCCGCCTCGGGCAGCAGCAGTCCGGCTTTGGCGCAGGCTATCGCGTTGCAGCCGGTAGTCGTTACCAGGACATCGTTCTCTATCAGCGCTTTGACCAGTTCGAGGTGTCCTTCATCATGCTTTATCTTCGGGTTGTTGCACCCGACGACTCCGGCGATCCCCCGTACCGCCCCGGACTTGATCGCATCCAGCAGCGGATCCAGGGTACCGCCGAGGGCGCCGACGATCGCTTCGGTACTGAAACCGACCATGCAGTCCATCTTTTCTTCCGGTATAACCACCTTCTCCGGGTTTCGGTTGACATAGTTGTCTACCGCCGCTTCGACAATCTGCAGCGCAATCCCATACCCCTGCTCCTCACTGAACTGCATATGCACGGCACCTGGAAATTTCGCTTTGGAGGACGTGGATATGAATTTGGTATGGAAACATTCGCACAGGTCCCCCAGGGCCGGCATGATACACTGCACATCGACGATAATCGCCTCGACGGCGCCGGTCATGACAGCCAGTTCCTGCTGCAGGAAATTTCCGGCATGGGGTATCCCGTGGCGCATCATGATTTCATTGCCCGTACAGCACATGCCGACGACATTGATGCCGCTGGCCCCCGCCGCTTTGGCCTTCCCGACCAGCTTGGGATCGCAGGAAGCGGCCACGATCATTTCCGAAAGCACCGGCTCATGGCCGTGGGCGATGATATTGACTGCATCGTCTTTCAAAACACCGAGGTTGGATGCCGACCGCACCGGCACCGGCGTGCCGAACAATACGTCGGAGATCTCCGTGGCAATGGCAGACCCGCCCCAGCCGTCTGCGATGGAAGCCTTCAGCCCCTGCAGGATCAGGTTGACCGCGTCATTGTCGACGCCGATATGGGTGCGGTGCATGATCTCCACGATTTCCCGATCAATCCCGCGCGGATCGATGCCGAATTTTTTCCAGAGTTCGACGCGTGGGGACGGCGCCCTTCTGCTGATCTGCACGAACCCTTCCTGCTTGCCGAATTCCGCGTACGCGCTCTCGGCAAGATCAAGGGCGATTTCTTCCTTCGTACGGCCTTCCGTGCCAATGCCGTACTCTTTTGCCAGGGCTGCAAGCTTGGCCTCGTCCTTTATTTCATACCCGCCGCTTTTTCCCTGCGCCGTGAGCAGCAGCGTATGCGCCAGATCCCTGCCGTGATCGGAATGCGCGGCCGCACCGCCGGCGATCATACGGATCAGATTTCTGGCCACGATGATATCCGCCGTTGCCCCGCAAATCCCTTTTTGCGGTCCGGTATCTTCGAACGGACTGATCCGGCACGGCCCCATATTACAGTTGCGGCAGCACACTCCCAGCTCCCCGAAACCACATTGGGGAAGCATTTTCTCGTAACGGTCCCAGGCCGTTTCCAGTCCTTCTTTCTCGGCAACATCCAACATGCGCTGCGTTGCCGGATCGACACTCCTGCTCAGTGTTTTTTCTGAAAAAGACATGTTTTCCTCCTCCAGCTCTTTAGAATTTCGTTGCGCGAATCAACCGAATTTTATACCGCTCATCGATTTCCCTGACGTATCCACCGGTAATGTCTATTCGTATCACTTTCCTTTCATGCTTATGCAGAAGACCTCAAGTGTTCGGTAACGCCGTTGAGGGCACTGGCCAGGTGCAGACTCATCGCATTTTCCGCTTTTGCCGGATCACGCCTTTTTATCGCGTCCAGGATCGCCGCATGCTCGCCCACGGCTTTTTCCAGGCGCCCAGGCGCGTAGAGGCTGGAAACCCAGCCTGCGGGAAGGTCTTTGGTCATTGATTTCATCAGTGCATGCAGCGTCGTGTTTTTGGTCGCCCCGGCGATCAGCCGGTGGAAGCGTCCGTCGTAGACGATTGCATCCTCGATGCTCTGCGCTTCAGCGTAAACAGCGAATTTGTCGTTGGCCGTTTCGAGTTTTGCGATATCTTCCGCGTCCGCTTTCTGCGCAGCATGCGCCGCCGTCTTCGGCTCGATGATCAGGCGTACTTCAAAGTCTTCGTGTATCTTCTGCTCGCTGCTCCGGAGCCACTCGGAAAATGTTTTCACGCGCAGCTGCTGCCGGTCGGTAATGAAAATTCCTTTCCCGTGTCTGACGTAAACATGGCCGGTCGCTTCAAGAATGCGTATTGCTTCACGGATGGAAGAACGGCTGACCTCGAGTTGCCTGGTCAGCTCGCTTTCCGAATAGAATCGGTCGCCGGGTTTAAATTCGCCGGTAACGATCAAGTCGTTGATCGCCTCGATGACACTGTCGACCAGCCTGATTTTCTTTATCGGACTCATGAGCAGTGGTGTTTTTACACCAGAGCTTATCAGACGTCTACTCATCAGACAAGTTTATTTATAAATAAATCGGAACGGAAAACGGCACGCGGCTTGCCCCGGGGCATCGGTTCTAACCGCCGATGCCCTGCTCCATCATACTAACGCAGAATCGGCGCATTCAGCTGGGGCTTTCACTGTTCCGTCAGGCAGTATCGACCGACTCATACTGCTTCTTGAACTCCTCCGGTGAAAAACTGACCGGTACGCCTTCATATGGCGTCATCCTGGTCCTTCTGTGCGTTGCCGTATTTCCCATATCCTTCAGGACATCTATACTGGTCAGCAGCCCTTTCGAATACCTGGCCAGCTTTATGGACATGCCGGCTATCTGGGCCAGCGCATACACGAAATTCACATCATTGAGCGTGAATTCCTGCGGATCGGCGGTGTAGACACGCAGCACCCCCATCGAAGTCTGGGAGACCTCTATTGGCACGGACAGAATTGACGCGATCCCCTCCTTGCGTGCTTCTTCCGGATATTGCAGCCTGGGATCGGCGGATGCATCCGAAATTGCGACGGGACCGTCTTCCAGTGTCTGTGCAATTGAATGCATGGAGCTCAACGGCCCTTTGTTGAGATACTCTTCACTCAGCCCGTAGCTGGCAGCAACTTTCAATTCGTTGGACTTCCTGTCCAGCAGAAACAGGGCGCATCCCTTGATCTCCAGGGCAGACTTGATTCCCTCAACCGTCATGAGCGCGACTTCTTCCGGCTCTTTGGAGTGGGAAATGGCATTGGCCACTTTCAGAAATGTCTCGTAATTCAGCTGCTCTTTCATCGCACCCTCCATGTGGCAGAAATTAGCGATCTATAAAATTGTCTTAAACAGAAAAAGCCGAGCGCTGCCCCGATGAGGCAGCCCGGCTTTTTCCTGAGATCCGTAACGTTCCCGATCCCGCCTCTCAAGGGGGTTATACAGTGTTTTCAATGGTCCATATAAAGATAAGATGGAAAGGATCAGTCATGGAGTCAATACAACAGGGTGGTACCCGGCATAATTTCAACAGACGTGATATTTTCATATTGACGTATCCGCTTATGCGGATTAATTGTTACTTCAGACCGCTGAAAACCTTCTGCAGTGAGACAGCTATGAGCAACCTATTCAGTACACTCCCGGAAATCGTTCAGGCGTACAAAGCCATCGGCGACCGGACAAGGCTGCGGATTCTCGCCCTGCTCACCGCCGGCGAGCTGTGCGTGTGCGATATCATGGCAGCCCTCGAGCTGCCCCAGTCAACCGCTTCACGCCACCTTGCCTACCTGAAAAACTCGAACTGGATAATCGGTATCAGGTGCGGAAAATGGATGCACTACCGACTGCATCCCAACCTGAAGCGAACCTCGGTGCACAGCGCAATTCTCGATCATATCACCGAATTTCCCGAATCACGCTCCGATCGGCAGAAGCTCGTCGACTACCTGAAAGGTAAAGATCTTCAGCCCTCCGGTAAATAGTTGGAACAAAAAGGAATACATGATGAACCAGGAGAGAAAAGAACTCGGATTTCTGGATCGTTACTTGACCCTGTGGATTTTCCTGGCGATGTTTGTCGGCGTCATGACCGGCTACCTCTATGCGCCGGTAAAAGACATTATCAACGCCTTTCAGGTCGGCACCACCAATATCCCGATCGCAGTCGGCCTGATTATGATGATGTATCCGCCGCTGGCCAAGGTCAAATACGAGGAACTCGGGCGGGTGTTCAAGAACACCAGGGTCCTTGTGCTGTCCCTGGTCCAGAACTGGCTTATCGGGCCGATACTGATGTTTTTTCTCGCCATTGCTTTTCTTTCGGGCCATCACGAATACATGGTCGGGCTGATCCTTATCGGCCTGGCCCGCTGCATCGCGATGGTGATCGTGTGGAACGAACTGGCCGGAGGCGACAATGAATACTGCGCCGGCCTGGTCGCTTTCAACTCGATTTTCCAGGTGCTGTTCTTCTCTTTCTACGCATGGCTTTTCATCACCGTTATTCCCGGCTGGTTCGGCCTGGCCGGTGCGGTGGTCGACGTGTCCATGGCGGATATCGCCAAATCCGTGTTCATCTATCTCGGCATCCCGTTCATCGGCGGTATGG
>Ga0180436_10001892_pt1 | contig 20179 bp, 7 predicted proteins | sample SS_ome_2_FD_132434 | JGI IMG/M metagenome (GOLD analysis project Ga0180436, IMG submission 132434) | Hypersaline lake sediment archaeal communities from the Salton Sea, California, USA - SS_3_S_2 metaG | ecosystem: Environmental > Aquatic > Non-marine Saline and Alkaline > Hypersaline > Sediment...
CATATGCAGCAAGCTGAAACGCAAGTCGGTAACGTGGCAGAAGAGGCCAATAAACTTTCGGGTATGGCAGAAAATATTCTCAGCCTGGTTCTCGGGTTTGAGAATGACAGTGTACACGGCAAGATGGCGACAGTAGTTCAGAGTACGGCTGCCCAAGTCGGTCAGCTGTTTGAAGAGGCGATACAAAGCGGACAGATCAGCCAGGGTGATCTGTTTGACCGTAAGTATCAGCCTATATCGGGTACTGACCCGGTGAAATACAGTACGCGTTTTGACCAGTTTACCGATAAGGTTTTACCGGGTATTCAGGAACCCTTACTGAGTGCTAACAGGGAAATGTTGTATGCCGGTGCCGTCGATAACAATGGCTATTTTCCAACACACAATAAAAAATTCAGCCAACCCCTGACCGGTAATTATGATAAAGACCTGGTCAATAACAGGACCAAACGAATTTTTGATGATCCTACCGGCATACGTTGTGGCGCGCATACCGAGCCATTCCTGGTGCAGACTTACAAGCGCGATACCGGTGAAGTAATGCATGATATCTCCGCACCCATTATGGTCAACGGTAAGCACTGGGGCGGCTTCAGGATCGGTTATCGTTCAGATTGAAGCTAACGATAGCGTCTGAGTTGCAATGTTGCGGCATTGAGCTGCCACAGGCTGCGCGCCAGCCCCTGTAAGGGAATATCCAGTTTTTTTCCGAGTTGCTGGGCATCAGCAAAGAAGTCTTTTTTGTTAAGGCTGGGCATTGCATCCTTGAAAGCGAAGGTAATGGTATTGCCTCCATGAACCTGCACATTCAATACATCATCTCCAAAGGCCTGCTTGATGGCCTGTTGCCTTAGCACTGTCTGCTTGAAATCATTACTCCAGAAATTGATGACCAGAATGCCGTTTTCGTTTAGTTGTTGACGACAGCGGCTTAGGTAGCTTTCGTTGAGTTGAGCTTCATCCATGCCAGCAGGCAGATACAGATCGGTGAAGATCAGGTCATAAGTTTTATCTGTGGATTCGATATATTCCCTGGCATCGGTACAAAAGATATTTAAACCTTCATCATCGGGAAGATCGAAATAGCGTTTTGCGATATCAATAACAGACTGGCGGTATTCAATAGCATCAATTTTCAGTTTTTCCCTGAAATGACGTAATGCCCTGGCTAGGCTGCCACCTCCGAGCCCCATTAATAATACGGAGCGAATATCGGCTTTCATCAACAGGCCTAGCATCATGGCCTGGGTGTAGACATGTTCCAGCCGGTGCGGTTTATCGATGGTCAGGCAGCTTTGTTCTGTCTGGTTGCCAAAGGTCAGGTACCGCAGGTTGTGATTCTGGTAGATGGTAATGGGGCCTTCTTCATCTTCATGTTGATGGACCAGGTTGCCAAGTAGTGAGTCAGGTTTTGTCATGCAGGCATGGTAATTCACTGGCGGCTTTTTATAAAACGATTTCAGCAGGCAGGATTCTGGCTGTTTTCTTGAATGCATTACTGGCAAGCAAAATCCTCTAACCCAGATTACGGGCCAGCCAACCTCCTTTTTGACGCTTGGTGAGGTTTTGCAATTCCAGGGCGGCCCGGTCCTGTCCAATGCGCATGTCTGCCAGATCCTTATAAATCGCATCTGCCTTTTTGCGTCTCTTTACGGCATCGCCGGCATCCAGAAAGTTTTCCAAAAAGCTAATCAGTGCTGCTTTCCATCCAGTATTCTTGTCTTTATCACTCGTTTCATTCTTTGTAATACTCAGTTGCTGGGATTCCAGAATGAGCTCGATTTCGGCTTGTATGTCCTCTCGCTGCGCCCAGGGATGATGGCGAGCCTGGTCCAGGCTTTGCATGACCCGTTGTTCAGTTAATGGTCCAAACTCTTTGAATCGACTCAGATCTTTAAAAGCTGCTTCTGCCTTTTGTGGATCATTGTCGAGCAGCCCGATACAGGCTTCATGACAGAGTGCCCATGCTTGCCAGCGATAAACAAAATCAAGGCCGGTTCCCTTGATATTTTGCATCCCCATGATGCGGTTTTTAAGTCCGGGTGGTGTGCTGTCAACAATGTGTTCGACAACCTCGTTACCCGTTGCATAGTAGTCCTCAATGATAACCAGCTTACGCTTTAACCACAGCCACAACTGCTCGCGCAGATCCCGGTCGATAGTTTCCCTGTCGGCTTCCTGAACGTCGTTGAGCTTGTTGTGCAATGCCCTGTATTCATCAAAGTTCTGCCTGTCGCGTTGCCAGAACTTGAGCAGTGACTCAGCATATGGATTTTCAGCGATGGCATTTTGCAGTTGATCGGTTGATTCGATGTCATCCTCGTTGGCGACATATGAAATCTCCAAACCTTTTAACATCGCATTGAGTCTGCCAAGTAACTGGGACTCAGAGCCTGGAATGCGCCACTCCTTCGCCAGTTTCTGCAGGTTGTCAGAGGGTGAAATATCTTCTTCTGACCACAGGCTGATTTCGTTCTCGTGTTCTTCCCAGGCTTCCCGGATGTAGCCACGCAGACCGGCCAGGTTATTACCAATCAACAAGTGTGTATCCGCACTGATATCATTGACAACCATGCTGGCAAATACTCTTGAGCGGGCCACACGGTCGGCACGATTGTTTATCACCGTACTGATCCAGATGTCAGGATCAGTGTCCAGGTCATGTTGGTCGAATGCCATGCGCCGCCAGTTGCCCAGTGCACCAAAGCGCTCATTGGCTGACATGCCCATCACGAATTCCAACTTGCGGCTGCGTACCAGGGTAACCGGATAGGTTCTTAAAACACCCAGGTCAAGCACTACCCTGTCCGCCATTTCCTTAAGAGCAAAGTCCGGTTCTATCGCCATTTCTCCAGCCAGTTCAGTGACCAGTGCGATGTTGTAAGGGTGTTCATCGTAGGGGAAGCGCTCGAGAATGTCTTTGGTAATTAGACCGGCTTCTAACCAGCCAACGGCTTTTATACTGGTGTCACGTTCCCGCGCTGCATCTGCCAGAATGGGTAGCATTTTTTCTTCGGTGGTGACCAGGGTTGAGCGTGGCGGTATAAAGTTGGTCATGACCTGGGGTATGTTGATACCTGCTGGACCTTGTAAGTCTTCATGATCAGGGTAGGTATTGGTAATAGTGGCAATGTCGTCTTTCATCCAGTCCTGCTGAAGAATATGGATGTAGGACGGCGTAAGTCCCATGCATTCCCATAAAAAAACCTCTGTTTTGAGCTCTTGGGAAAGTCTCACAAGATTGTACTGCTCCCATATCGTTGCTTTTTCATAAGGACGAAACAGGTACATTTCCCTTAACTTTCCAAAAGGCGGAGCGATGAGAAACATGGCTTCGCAGCCGGTCGTTTTGGACACCGTGGCATAACCCAGGGCATTCATTAACGCAGCCTTGAGACGTTCAGTACCAGACTTCCCGCGGGTACCCCAGCCGCCGATGACCAGCGGGATAGCCTGGCGTGCCTTGCGTAACTTGCGGCTTAACCAGATATGACGGGTGATAAAATAAGCGCTGACGGCTGCCACAAAAAATGTCAGATGCAACAGGGTGTTTTCATAGACCGAAAAAAAATAATCCATCGCCTGTTGCCAGGTATTTTCCAAGGAGAAGGGCAAAGGAAAGGCGGCGGGGAAAAATCTTATCGCAGTTTCGTCATTTACCGTTTGCGTTTCACTGGAATATCGATGAGCTATAAAGCGACTGGTAAAACCGAGTTTTTCCAATTCCAACAGATAGGTTTCCGGGGGCTCCTTGTCGCCAGGCTGCCAATTTCTCAGTCGTGCAAAATGCTCGTAGTCATAGGTTAGCTTAGTTCTTGCCCATAATCTTTTGACCAGAGAACCAGGCGGAAGTAGTTCCGTGACACCTTCAGGCGTTGTAATGCGCAGAGGCCGGGTGGGCCAACCCTGGTCCAGGCTGGAAATGGCCTGGTCGACCAGGGGAAGATAAGGTCGCCAGTCATCTTCATCGCTAAAAATCAGTGGTTCTCCCGGAACCTTGGTTTCTGCCTGTTCGCCCATGATCGATGAAGGGGCACTCATCAGACCATAAAAATGTCTACCGATAGTATGGCTATGTGCCTGCCGCTTGTCAGATGAAGCGTGCCGCAGTTCGTGAAGGAAACGCCACAAACGAAATCCAAATTTATGCCCGCGGCGCACATACCTTCTGCCCAGTGCGTACTCGACGTCAAGAGAATGATCAAAGCGTGCCAGCTGTGAGAGGGTGCGTAACAAGACAGTTTCATCATGTTGCCTGAATATCTTTCTGGGGATGACACTACGCTTACCGGCTCGTGTCGATGCAATGATTGGTGATAACTTTTCAGCCAGCTGCCGGGCCTCGCTATTGGCGGCAAACCACATCGTTTCACGTGCCTGAGAGGACCAGCGACGAATAGAGGTCTGCTCAGCATTCTCCTGCAGGTTTTTTAAGGCGGCGTCCACATCATTGATCCATGTTTCAGAGGCTGAAACGAGGTTTTCCTGCAGCAGCTGGGAATAAGCTGTTGCCGTCACTTCAATGGCAACATGCAAGACAAAGCTGTCAGATTCATGTTCGAGTACGTTGACCAATAAGCCGCGCAGTTTATTGATCAAAAGATGACGACTAACCAACTGGGGAATGCTTAACAATGCTGATGCCCGCACGGCTGGGTCGGATTCATGTATCAGCAGTCTATCCAGAACCAGTATAACGCTGGCATGGGATGCTTTTATCAGTACGTCGATGACAGCCTGTCGCACAAAAGCACTGCTATCATGTAAGGCGACTAATACCAGCGGTTCCAGGTCTGGCAGCTGTTCGAGATTGTCACCAATAAGATGCACGGCTTTGCGTCGCACAAACAGATCGTCTCCGCTTTGTGGTTGATGAAGGCGCTTATCGATGGCTTTTACAAAAGCCTCAAGTGATAGCGCCTGCAGTAAAACCAGTGCTTCTCGCTGTAGCCATACTTCTTGACGATGGTCCAGCGCAGTGCGGTAGATATACTGTAATGTTGCATCAGATACAGACTGTTGACGCATCTCATCCGGCAATGCCCTGACAGCTTCAGACAAACCATTGAAGGCTGCCACCTGAACACGGTTATCCCCGTCATAAGCCAGTAAGGGTTGAATGATTTCCTCCAGTGAGATGCGTCGCCAGACTTGCATGGGAGCGTCTGTAGCAGCGACTTTCTCTGCCGCCAAGTGGCCCAGTCTATCCAGATACAGGGTTAATCGTCGCTCTTTGTCAGCCTGCAGGAATGCGTAGCGGTCATCCATGGCATCTCGACCAAACCAGCGGGCAAACGCTTTTTTATCACCGCGTAAAGCTTTGGCTGAACGTCCGAGTTTCCTCGCATAATCAAGAATGGTTTGTTGCTGTTCTTCCTGACTGGCTGAATGGGCGTAATTACGGCTGAATTCAGCGTATTCTTTGCGTGACTCATAAATATTGTTTTGAATCTGGATGATTTGTTGCTGTAAAAAGTCAATCAGCATGAATTCGCGCTGTTCCTGACTTTGGTCCGGACTGATTTGTTTGACGCACTGCGATAGCAACTCATCGAGTAATTTTTGTTCAAGCCTCAGCCGGTGAGAGGGGAGGCCGGCTGTCAGCTTCAGCCTGGCTTGCTCGAATGCCTTTTTCTGCAGGGTATGCGTTTTACTGAACATTACTCACTACCAGTTTTTATCACGAAGGTTGAGGAAGTGAATTTCGCCGGGCCGATAATCCCGGTAGCCCCGTTTATTTGAGAAGTCCCATCTGAATTGCAGTAAGGCAGTATAGTCTCCCGAGTCAATATCATAGTTAACTTTGAGTCCTGCTTCCGGACGTTGGCTGCGTTGGTGAGGCCATTCCCAGAATGTTTCAAATCCAATCCTGTCAGTCACTATCGCCGATTGACGGTCTCCATCGTTAAAACCATGACGATGGCGCCAAAACGCATTGATACGTGCCTGGCCAAGCAGCTGACGCCATTCAAGGCCCAGTGTTATGTTGTCTGCAGAGAGTAGTGACTCATTAGTATTCAGACCAAGTCTTACCCGCCATTCCGTGTCCTGCCAGGGCTTGTGCACCAGGGTGTCACTCAATCTTATTCCATGCCGGTGATCGTTTTTGTATGCGCTGTAAACATCGGTATCAACAGACTGTGCATCGCCTGCATTGTCATAGCTCAGGTGACGAATAAACCATTCGATGCGCGGTACGTGGTATGTCTTCAGGTCAAGTTTTCTCAGTTGAGATATGGCACCCGAGGCAGTCAGCGACCACTCATTTCCTGTATCCAGGTCCTGCATGTAGCTGGAAAGTTTCAGGCTCAGCGTTAATGGCCAGTCATCGAGTTGTTGCCACAAGTTGCCTGTTAATCCGAGTGTATCTCCCTCATCACGGAGCCGGTACAAAGCCGTACCTCGCCACCATTGAGATTCTTCGGCTAGATGTTCCCGGTAGGTCGCGCTCAATTCCAGGAAATCATCTTCATTACCGGTCAATTCCTCGTCTTCAGCGAACTGCCTTCGTGTCTGGGAAACGCCCAGAGTCCAGGTGCCGTCTTCCTGTCCTGAGGGCAAGCTTTCGGCAGTTAAACTTTCGCTGAGTGGTAATAAGTCATCACTGATTGAGCCAGGCGTTGTCTGCAATCTCGGTAGTGGTGCAGCTGCTGGCAGCGGGGCAGGTTGCGGGGGCTTGATAATAGTATCTGTCGCAATCTCATGTCGAAACACACGAAACAAGGCCTGGGTTTCCCCAGCTGAAGGTCTTAATTGAATGGATTGCCAGCCTGGCTGAACCTGTTGGTAGCTGAAGCGGGTTGTATTATTATTGCGTTGTTCGATGCGCAGTAAGGCAGGGCCTTCAACGTGGGTGAGCAGCGGTTGTTGTTGAGTGGCGATATGATACTTACGATCCCGCGGTTTTTGGAACAACTCATGGTCGATGTCGATATAAACCAGGTGATTCGGATATGCCTGCAAAATTTCTATTTGCAGATAGTGGTATCCCTTGTCCAGTTGGATATTCATTGCGATCGGCTGATCAACGCTGAGCGTAAGATATTGCCATTTCCCATCGTCGAGCAGGTACCGTAGATCGACTTTTTCCTGTTTCAGGAAAAGAGGGCTGGCGACGCGTAGCTTCAGAGGCAAAGTTTCGGCTTGTGAAGCATACAGCTCGAGACCCAATTTCTTACCTGGCAACAAAACCCGTTCGCTGGGTTTAACGGCCGGTAAAAGCGTAGAACGTATTTCCATGCCAGGAGATTGTGCTTGCCAGTTTTCCAGCTCTGCCAGGTAAAAACCCCCTCCGCCCTCGATATCCGATACCTGCTGCCATGTGGCTAGCCGATTAAAGCGCATCGCCAATGGTTTTAGCTGTGGGTATAACTGTAGCAGACGGTCTGATTCGGCCAGTAGTTGCTGGCTGATACCGTTTTGTTCAAGGCGCCAGATCAGTTTATGCATGAGTGCCTCAGTACTGGGATCAGCCAGAGGCGCCTGTCCCTGCCAATTCACTTCGAACCCGTTCGCTTTATTGTCGCTCGCTGCATTTGTCACTGAGTCGTTTGCTGGCGATAGCACTGACGAAACATCACCGTCTTTTGAAATTAACATGGCATCGATTTCGTTAACTTCGAATTGATTAGCCACCCAGGCTCCACGAATGGCAGCAGCTGCGGTTTCTGGTGTTAATTCAGGTAACACCGTTGACGGTAGCATAGGCTTAAATGTTTCAGTGCTTATCAGCATTGGTATGGCCTGGCCATGCACCTGGATACGATGTAGGCCGGGACCAAAATCAAGTTCATGTCTTTCCAGTTGGCCTGGCCGCTGCGAGGTGTTAACAAGACGCAGGTTGGGTGTCGGGTTGTTGTTGCCGATAAAATAGCGGTCAACCCAGGTTTTTCCTGGGCCTGTATTTTTTGTCACCAGCCATGCATCAGCTCCTGCATTGGCGTCGGCGGGATGCAGTGGCCGTGCGAGTATTCTCAGTTTTAGCGGGCCTACAAATGATAATTCAAGCGGGTTATCCTCATTGGCAAGATAGTAGCGTGAGAGCAGGCCCAGCGCAGGGTTATCTATAATACGGCTGCCAGCATGTGCTGAGATGATCTCGTGGTTGGTTTGCCAGGTGCCAGAGTCAACCATCTGCCATGAAGACCAGTCTTTCACGGCGGTTTGTCGTTGAGCGTCATCAGCTGCAGCAAGTTGTCGGCGTATGGCTAAACCTTTATTGAGTTTTTTTAAAGCCTGCTCTCCAGTTGCACCGGCTTTAAGATAACTCTGCCTGGCCAACTCAAAATCACCTTTTGCTTGATGTTTCCTTGCCTGCCAGAGAGGTATGTGTTCAGAGGTAAGTTCACTTAAAAGCTTGTCGAAAACCCGCCAATAACCCAGGTTGAGGCTGGATAGGAGCAGGCTTTCACGAACAGGGGTTTTATCTTCTAAAAGCATGCCAAGCAGCATGGCTTTTTCGAACTCGCCATTGTCTGTTAGAGCATTAACCAGACTGGAGAGGGCAACAGGCCCAGGCTCAAGTAACAGATTAACGGCATATAGTCTTAACAAGGCCGTAGGGTCATTATTTTCAGCATAGAGGTCTGCCAGTCTGTTTACGGCCAACCGTTTTTGTCTTTTATTGCCGTTAACAATCAATGCCCTTAAAAGCCGTTCGGATAAAAAATCTTCTCCCTGGGTTTTTAAAATATCTGCAATGCTGATCAGGGCCTGATCGCGCACTGAGCCCTGGTTGTGCCTTGCAATTAAAACCTGTCTTTTTAGATCGAGTAATTGATCTGCGCTGGTATTTGCCGAATCAATAGCCTCGAGTCTTTTTTCATATTCTGTTTTTGATAACAGGTTTTCAGTAGGAAGAATATCGTCACCAAGCGACTGGGAAAAACTTTTTAGCTGTAAATCAAGCCATCGTTTTGTGGGTAGCAATGCATTGCCAAGGCTGTGAACTGCCTGCAGGCGTTGATTAAGCTGTTGCTCATCGAGATATGCCTGTACAGGTTCATCTCCATTATTTCGCAATACATTGAGAAAATGCTGCCATGCACTGGCAGTTCCAAGGTTGCCTAATAATGAGATGAGTTCTTCTTCCCTTGGTCGAAATTGAGCTACATCCTGAAAATGTAATGCCACTGCTGCCGGTGGACCGGCAACAGGGGTGAGTGAAAGGCGCTTAATCCCGGCGGGTAGTGGTATTTGAAGGGTTGAAACCTGTGTAAAGCGGCCGGGCATTTTTGGAAAAGCTCCATCGTAGGTTGCCGCGGAACTCCTCTTCGCAGTGAACTGATTCAGTGCTGCCTTGCGGATGTCAAGCTGCTGCATTTCTTTGCGGGCTCGATGTTGGGTATTAATAATCAGTTTGATGGGGGGGTGTTTATCCAGAGACAGTTCCAGCTCACTTATCGTATTAAGTGATGCGTTATCTATACTGATGCGCAGCGATGAGTCTGCATCTCGTTGAGGCAAAACATAGTCCTGGCGAAATAACAACGGGTGAAAATAGCCCTGTTTGAGTGAATTCAGTTGGGCATTAATGTGCTGTTCCGCAATGACAGCGGCCCTGCGTTCATTCATACCCAGCATGCGAGGTGTGTTGAAATAGGCTGAATATAGCCCTTTTGCGGGTGATGCTGGCAATAATGGCCGGGAAAACAGATGCCTGTTTTTCAGCGTCGCAATGGAACTGCCCAGATCATTATGGCGTGTTTCTTCGACCAGTGCTTCGAGGTTTTTGATAGCGACGAGGCCGCCGGCGCGAATGCGGTTGTCTCTGCTGAGAAATTGCGCTTGTCTCACCGCAAGGCTGCTGTCTGCTTGGCTAGTGTCTGTTTGGCTGGCAAGGGTATTTGTCCAGGCTTCGGGTTTGTTCAGTTCAGGAAACAGGAAGTCGTCTGGGGCCATGCGCATTAAACGCAATAAAATATTGGCATCTGAAGACAGCTGTAATTCATGTTCACCATCTGGAACTTGTATGACCGTTTTTTCAGACCTGCCGCTGACGATGGCTTTTCCATCGATTTTCAACAGTCTGCGATATTCGGGTAAGGTACTGAAGAGCAGGTTGGTAGCGGGCTGATCCTTTTCCAAACCTATCGTCAGCCGGTAGTCAGCCGTTGTTGTGTGATGATTTGGCGCATACTGAAAACGGTTTTCCAATAACAGGCGCATGGGGCCGATCAGTTTTAGTTTGGTGACTTCCTCCTGTTGTAACACATGAAAGGTTTCACTGCCGGTTTTGTCATGTTGCGAAACACTGACCATGGGAAGATCGAGTTCAAGCAGCTCGCGGTAAGGGTTCGGTGCCGGGCTGAGTTCTTCACGTGTTGAGAAAATGGCCAGGCGTTGTTCGATGTTGTCCTGGCGCACGTTTTCGAGCAGGGCAATACCAGTTACGTTTAACGGATTTGAATATATCCATGAACCATCGGGCTGGCGTTGGGGAGTAAGTAAGATGAATAATCCACTGCCGTCAGATACGGCCACCCTGATACTTTTTGCAGTCTCGGGAGACTTGCTCATTAATCGAATCGCGCTTTGCCCCGAAAGTTTGAAGCTGACAGATTCAGCGCGTTTCAGCGTTGTCCAGTGAAAACCCTGACTGTATTTCGGGTGCGGGCCTGATAACCATTCACTGCCGCCTTCCAAATTGTCCCAGGCAATCTGTCGAGGTTGTTTGAGTGCACTGTGTAAATCATCAGGAAGTGCAATCAGCTGTTGGCTGAAAAAACACAATAACAGAAACATGGCCCATCTCATCTAATGGGCCTCCATCAGACATGATGAAAGTGTATCAAGTGCCTGTCTGTCTTCGACAAGTTGTTGCCTTAGTGGCGCAGCAACTTCCAGATGTAAAAAGTTGTCTGCCCCTGCCTCATGAAATACGTGGCCTACCGGGTTGCGCGTACCACCCAGTTCCGGAGTCCTGACAGGATACAGCATGGCTTTGTCTGTCAGCCTTTGTTGCAGACATTCAGTTAGTCGGCGATGCCTCTTGCCCGGCCATTTGTGGCCTGCACTGATGATGATGCTTGAAGCTCTGCCTGATGCCGTTATGCGCTTGGACGCCGCATAGCCGTGTAACTGTACCAGCAGACTGGCCGGGTAGCTGGCGAGCTGGGCTTTTGCGAAGGCAGTGAAGTAACTGTTTGGTTGTTTTGCCAGGTCCAGTTCTTTGCGGTGTACCGTATTCCAGGCTGCAGCCTTAAAAGGTGCCTCTAAAAAGAGTTGCATAAGCAATTCGCCGGTTTTTTTGTCAAAATAGCGGTGAGGAGCCTGTAAAACCGGGGTTTTCCAATCCTGCAGCCTTATCAAATACGCACCTCGACCGCGCTTTTGTTCAGACAGTTCACGGATCGAAGCAAATTTTTCACCTTGAAACGTAATGACTGTCAATTCAAAACCGATTTTTTGCCATGCCTGCACCAGGGCATCGTTCACACCTAGCCTGAAGGTCTGCAAAAACAGTTGTTGTGCAGTGTCCAGTTCTGCCGTTTCAATCCCAGAAGCCTGTCCGCCATAACTGGACTTTAGCCAGGCCTCAGGCTCAAATGCGGCTATTTTTGTGCTTAGCAGAAGCACGCCGGAGAATAATGCAACGAGATCAAGGCGCATATACCAGCTCCAGGCGGGAATAGTCACCGGGTGTTGTTTTGGAAAAGGTCACATAACCGGGGTTGCCCGAGACCAGCCTCACCGATACCAGGTATTCACCGGCAGGCATGTCATCGCCAAATGTAATGAACAGGGGTTGCCCGGCATCGGTTTCATCAGCATCCAGGGCACCGAGTATGATCGAGCTGGCTGACTGGTTCTGATGTACCAGAAAACGGTAATTGGCATATGTCCAGTTTTGCATGGGCCCCGTGGCATGTTCAGGCAAATTGGTTAATTGTACTTCAATCCATCGGTCATTGTGCTCATCGGGATTGTCGCCATAAAAACGCATGGATAAGAGCTCTTCATTTGTAGATTCCTTGTTGAAAACGAAGGTATGCTTCCTCTCGTCCATGCGAAATACCTTGCGTTTAAGCCATTCCGGTTGAGCCGTGGAGCTGATATAAAATACGCCATTGCCCGTGACCCTGAGCTTTCGTTCACCTGCTGCCAATGGTGGGAGTTGCAGCTCTCCACTGCGCCCGAAAACCTTCTTTTCAAAATGCAGTTGGTCATCGACATATAAACGGATCGTCATCGGTCCGCTTTGATCTCGTTGATAAAGCAGGCGTGCATTAATTTCTTTGCGGCCAAAGGGTGATGGAAAGGTAACCCAATCTTCTGAATCCAGTTGCCGGTAACCACCCGCCAGCAGTTGATCACGCTGTCTGGTCGTTGTCTGCAGTTGCGTTAGAAGATATCTTGCCTGCCAGTTACCGGTGGGCCGGTATTGTTGCCAGCGGTACTGGCCGGCCAGAATTTGTGGATCTACCTGGGGAGGGCGTTGCTGGGTGGCGATAATGGTGGAACGCCCCTTAAGTCGCAGTTGTTCATACAAGGCCGGCCGAATGGGAAACCAGGCTGGCAGGCTGACCTGTGACTCGGGTATGGGTATGACCTCGATGGTACGGGGTAATCCTGGGGGGCGGCTGAAAGCTGAAACAAACACGGGTTCGTTACTGTTGATTGTAAAACGCTGGACTTCAGGCGGCACGCTGAAGAAGCGTTTCATCGGGTCACTAATGCGTTCTTCCGGGTTTCCATGAACCCGGTCGAATAAAGAGGGCTCGGGCTGCAATTCGATATTACCTTCACGGATGGTGTTTCCTTCTTCACTTAACATTTTGAAATTGACCGTCAACTCGTCAATCGAAGCAGAGCGCAGGTCTATACGCAATGGTGTGGGCATGTGTTGCACGTGACTGATCTGAAAAGTGACTGCTTGTTGAGCATCAGCCTGATAGGCTCTTACGTATCGCTGTGACGGTGTAATTTCCTCTTCATGCTGCCATGCGCGGATGTAAGCAGGCGCTGACCAGTCGATTTCCAGCAGTCCCTGGTCCAGATCAGCCTCCCACTCCAGAGAGCCATCAGCCGCCGACACCGTCCATTGTTTTTGGATTGTGGCAGGCCTTCCATACCACTTGATCAGGCCTTGTGCTGACAGGCCGTCTGTTGCGACTGGGCTGATTTCCAGTCTTAATTTGCCCTGAGCAGGTATCGGTATAACAGCTTTTAAATCCCTGTCTACCATCAGACCGGCTTTGTAGACAGGATCTTCCAGTGGTTGGCCTTCGTGTTCTCTGAGTACGTAGAGTTTGTCCGTAAAGTAATCTGTGCCGAGCGTGCCGCTAGGAGCGAGTCTAATCCATCGCTTCGTGAGGATGTTTTTTTGTTCGGTTTCCTTTAACAGTTCAACCGGGTAAACACTGATATCTCCAAGCTGTTTGCGGCGCTGTTGCGACATTCGTTGCCATTGGTATCCAACTTCACGATCGGAAAAATTTTTCTGTTGATAGACACGTGAGATGATGCGCTCCAACGGTTTTTGCATGCTGTTGATCTTCAACTCGAGATAATCGGCCTGCTGGGTTTCAGGAAAATTGATTTGCATGACACGGCCATCAGCAGGTTGCAGAGCGACTGGAAAATGTGCCGCATAGCTATAGGTAGAGCCATCTTCTGGATTGACAAACAGCGTGACTTCGGTGCGATGATGGTAGGTCCCCTGTTTGAGTACCTGGCCGGCCTGAGTTACCAGGCGGTAATCCAGCGCATAATGCCAACGGGTATCGCTGCCGTGCGCCCCTGGCTTTAACTCGGCATTGGTTATGACCCGCAGATGTGAATCCGTGGTTTGCAGGCCAAAGCGTGTCCAGCGTTCAGCCGACAACTCATATACAGTGAGGGCCCGTGCCTGTGCCAGATGGCTGAAAGCTTGCTGGGCAGCACGATCCAGTTGAGACTCTTCACCAAACCAGTAACGCATCGCGGCCAATGCCAGGGAGGCCAAGATGAGCACTAGCAGTAGTCGGCCAAGCCATCTCATGGCGATGCCTCTAGCCAGGTTGCTCGCCTGGCAATGAAGGTTTCTATTTCACTCTTTCCAGGTGGAGTGTTGACTTGCACTGCGACACGATTCATCAATGGTTGTAGATTGAGGACCAGGGCAATAGCCTGTTCAGACTGTTGTACCAGAAGATAGCTTTGCTGCGTATTTTGATCTATAAAGCGTTCAAAATGCCAAGCTGACCAATTGCTCAGCATTGCTGCCAGCTCAACAATATTGCGTGTATCAAGATAATTGACGAGTTGCCTGCGTAATGCTTCCGGTACCGGGGTGCTGCTGAGTCCTTTCGCCAGCAGGTAATCAGCCAGGTTCCCGCTCTGGGTGGTAATGGACAAACTCTCAAATTGAGCGCTGAAAATCTGGTTTGTGTTTTGCTGGCGGTAAGCTGAACGTGTCAGAGGTGACAACCATAATATGCCAAAATCCATGGTTTTTGTGGCTTGTAGGTACCTGGCTTGAGGGATACCTCCAACCTGGTATCCGACCGTTTCAATGGATCCGTCAACGATGTTGATTTGCCAGCCGTCATTGGTGAGAGTGTCCATCAGGTTTTTTGACATTGGACGCAATTTTTCTTCCCGTGAGGTACCGTCATACATCGACAGAAAAGCATCTGCCTCGGGTATGGGGTCACCGGTACGCTGTCCCATGGCACGTATCTGCAGGACAAGTGATGGCGTGCTGGAAAATTCACGTAACAGCACTTCGTTAACTAGGTTGAACAGGCTTGCCGGAGAATCAGATCGGATAATATCGGAAGCATTGTCGTCATTTGCATGAGGATGAGTACCGGCAATAATTAATGCGTGTCCTTTGAGCCGTTCAAACAGGGCGATACCGGCCTCGAAGCTGTTAATTTCAAACAAGGGACGCGGTATTTGAATAAGGTAGGGTTCTGCGTCTTTTTGAAGACGGAAAACATAAGTTCCCCAGTAACGTTTAATGCCATTTTCGCCTTCTGCAAGTATCAGGTAGTCCTGGCCGGTTGACCGGTGGCGATAGCGCCAGATCTGGTAACCCAATACCCGGGCTGCTGAAATAAGCCCCGGTAATTCATTGAGAGCGGCCGGACTCCAGCCATCAGGCCCATACTCATCTCTAATCAGTTGTAATACGGGAGTCAGAATTTCAATATCGAAATAACGTAACTCCTCAAGTTTCGGAATGACATAAGCATTACTGCCTTTTGCGGCAACCTGCTGTTTGCCACTGAGTAACCATTCCTGCAGATAACCTTCGATCGTGGTGTCACCTTCAACAACCGGCAATTCAGATTGCGTGCCCAACAATAGTGGAGCAAACAGCAGACGTTGACGGGCATCCAGTTCAAGATACAGTTCTGCAAACTGCGAGTTGCTGCTATTACGCTGCAGGTTTTCGAAATCTGGCGTATCCCACCTGACACGATAATCGCCTACCAGTTTAAGCAGCCTGGACAGATGCAGACTTGGTGGAAAACTATGAGGTACCCATAGTTCAGTGGCTGCCTTGTCCGGACTATTGCTTAGCATGCGTCGGCTTGAGGCAGTATGTGCTCGCAGCTGCAAGATGTCATGACGCGACATGATGGTGTGAAATTTATTAAACAGGGTATGAGGATCCGTGAGGGCAGAGCGTCCGAGCGTGGCCGGACCGGCTATTGCCAATGTTCTGGCCTGTAAGCTCTGCATCACCACAAAGGCATTCTCAATCAGACGAGAAGCCTCAAGTGGAACAGGAACCTCAATAGCAAGGTCAGTTTCCGCCCGGGTGTCAATAACATAATTACCCCAGCCCTTTTCAGGCTTGCGTTCACTGATAAATAGATAGCGGTTTTGTAATACCTCTAATTTGAATCCTGCCCTGGAAAACAGGCTGGCGGCTGTAGATAGTGAATCAGCCGATAATTCAGCTGGCGCATTCTGCAAATGCTCAAGTGCCGAGGTAAAGGCGGTTACCTCGGCAGGCAGCGGAACCTGGGTCTCATTGGGTAAATAGGCTCTATAGAAAACCGGTAAACTTTCAAGCAATCGATCTGCCAGCGTTTGATCCGAGTACTTGATCTCAGTATCCGCTAACGTGCCAATGTCTTCTTTGAACGTAGAGGCAGGCAACATGGTCAGTGCAAAGCCTAAAATACTGGCAATAACGATCGAGACAAAAGAAGTTTGTACGGTGGCCCTTGTTATGCGTATGGCAATGCCTTTATCGTGCATTTTTATTGCAAGCAAGGTCGACAACAGATAGCCAAATGCAAATAAATCCGTCACTTTCAAATCAGGCATGAAGGTTTCAGCGGCAAACCCCACACCGAGTTTATAGATAAAGCCTATATTGAAAAAAAGCAGTAACTTGTTGCCACCTTCAATACTGGCACGGGCAAAAAACGGTAGTCTGAGTACAACAATGGCGATGCCGAGGATGATAAAGGCTTCGACAAATGACAACAGAATTTTACTGGGCGCATACCATTGCAGTGCGAGCAGGGCTGGTAGCAGAATGCCATTGAATTCCCAGCCATAATACAAATTCATGCGCGATGCGATAAAAGCCGTAATAACGAGGATGATATAAGCCTTGGGGGCTGCCAGGATTGATGCAGCCAGATCCTCGTACATAAAATCGACAGCGCCAAGGCCGAAGTTGGTGAATTCCATTAACACGAAGCGGATCAGGAGATAGGTCACACCAAGTGTCACTATAAACGGTGGTAAACCCCGTATGACACCGGTCTTCCAGAACTGGTTTGCCACCAGTGCAACAATGACCAAACCAAAACTGTGTAAATTGTTGCGGTAGTCAAAGGCGATGCCTAACAGTTCGAGCTGCTGTCCTAGGGATGGCAATAACCAGCCATCGAAGCTCAGTCGTACTGCGATACTCGCAAGGATCAAGGCAAAAAAACGATCCCTGCCAAACAGGCTTGCCCACCAGCCACGTCGTGACAGGCGTTCGGAAAAATACCAGACCAGGAAATAAGTAACGATTCCTTCAACAATGACCACCCCGGCAGACCAGGGCTTGATGAGAAACAGGGGAATAAGGTACCCAGGTACCACCAGCCCGGACAGTACCCAACCAAAACGTAAATTGAAAAAAGCGACAACGAATACACCAACCCAGACAGTGGTGATAATTGAACTGGCAAGACTGCTTTGCGGGAAAATTTCTAGAGGGAACATCTGGGCGAGCATTTTTTAGATGAGGAATCTGTCAAAACCTGCTTTTGGGTTGCTCACAGAATAAAATCATCTGGATTATAGGAAACTCCTTAAGTGTAGTTCGAATTCCAGCCCTTTGCTGACAGCTGAACGGATTATAAGCTCCCCTGACCAGTGTTGCACATGGCTTGCCGCTGCGCGTAAAGCCTTGAACTGATCTGAGCTAAGCTGTTCTGTACCGAAAACATATTCATTAATTCGCTCCTGTGGCAGGCCAAAACCGCGGCTGGAGAGTTTGCAGATAATTTTGTCACGATCCAGGTCATCAGTAATACTGGCAGTGATTTCTCCATCTACCTCGCTGTCATCGATCAATACATCCATGATGGCGTTAAAAAGTCCTTTCAGCTGATCTGCCGATGCAAAGGCAAAACGGCAGTTAGAGCTCAGGGACGGTATCAGCTTAATCTGTTTTGCGGCAATCGCGGCATTTTTTTCAAATAATGCCGAGTGCAGGACGACGAAGACATTAACTGGCAAAATACTATCTTCACTGATGTGTCCAATTTTGCTTTTGGTCTCTTTGATTTTTTCAATGGATTTCAGGATGTTTTCAAGTTCAGGGTTTTGCTTCTGAACATCTGTGAAACCGCAGGCTATGAGTTTTTCAATATTTTCCTGAAGAAGTTCGGTAATTCTATGTAGCAGCTGTTCCTTGATTAAGCACATATCCTTTACATCGGATACATCCATCAGCTCAAATAAAATACCCAGTATCTGAAATGGCTGTTGCGTGACACCCTCTGAAGGCATGTTTTGAGATGAGAGTACGCTGAGTTTCATCATGAACATTTGTCCATAATTGTCATTACTGACAGGCAGCCTGATGATTCCCTTTTCCAGAATAAGATCACTGAGCAGCCTTCTGACTTCTGGCAGAGGTTTATCGGTCAGTTTCGCAATCAGGTCTGCTGCTGTCAGGTCGAATGGAGCCAGTCCTCGTGCTTCAAGCACATCGATAATTCTCTTGTTTGACTGCACTATCCGGCCAAACAGGTCATAAACCAGCGCTCCATTTCCCAGGCCGTCAAGCACTTCTTCAAGTGTACGGGTTTTTCTGCGGATGACCTGGAAAGACTGGTTGAGAACCTGGTCGGCGTGCGGTTCGGCATCAAGCTGGAGCAACTTGCGCCAGGGATTTTCATTACGTTTTCGCCCTTCACGCCAACGCGCACGATGGTATAACAGTTCAGCGATCTGCTCTGAAAACTCTTCCGCCCTGGAGAGGGTGGATTGACGCTGCTCTTCATCCAGGGGTTCGGTAGAAAAGGCCCAGAAACCGAGTACTTCTCCGGCAAAAATCAGGGGAACAAGAAATTGATCCTCGGGCTTATCCTGCTTTTTCAGGTAGGCACGAGTGAGTAAAATGGGACCCTTGATCTCTATGGCGTCAGCATAAGGTTTTCGATGGTAGTCGCGACGCATTTCACTGATTTCTTCAAAGTCACAATTAAGTGATTGTACTTCCTTGAGCCTGTGATCACCGGTAACTTTCTCAAGAAGCATCATACGATTCAGGTCCAGAAGTTGGCTAAGCATGGTAGCCACCTGCGACCAGGGTTGACTGGAGCTGTAAAAACTTTCAGCTGATTGCTGTGTTCTGGCAAGGGCCTCCGATGAATTGGTCAATTCTATAAGATGAGCATTACGCAGCTTGGATTTATAATTTGAGACAGCAATTAAGGTTGCCAGGATTGCCAGGGTAGAAGCAGACAGCGGTATCCAGAAATGAAAGAAGTTCAGTAAAACATAGGCAATAATGAAAGAGCTGATAACAATGGTCAGTATTATATGGCTGACATAGCGTCTTTCAGAGTAGTGCAAAATAAAAAGGGAGATGCCACTGTAAACAATGAGAATCAAAAGCGACATCCAGGGAGTTGCTTTTCGAACCACTTCACTATTGAGTAGCGTGTTGATAGCCAATGCATGATATTGAGCAGAGGAAATTATCTTGTTTTTGAATGGAGTAAACAGCCCTGGTTCAGGTTGTCCGGAGCTGACCACGACGACTTTGTCATGCAGCAGCTCAGGTATCAGGTCACCGTTGAGCACGCGCTCCAGTTCGATTTTGGGTAACACCTGGCGCCTGAAATTAATCTGAAATACAGGTTCTTCAGGAATGCCCAGTCCTAACCTGCTGGCAGTTTCACTCTCCAGTGAGAGAATTCGTCCGTTTGATGTGTCAAACCAGCTCCACTGCTCTCGATAAACCCCGTAAGTTTGAGGTGGGTGAGCAACGCCCGGAGCCGATAAATTTTTCTCGGAGGTCATGTACTTGCCCGGTTGTATGGGGTCAGGCTGGAGTTGCCGGGGAATGATGATATTTTGTCTGCCCTGCAGATCATCGTTAAGTTGAACAGGCTTGACAAATACAATGGCTCTTGCGCCATTGTTGAGCAGATTGTTGATAACCAGGCTCCATGCCTCGTAATCAGGTTCCTTGTCTGTTTCCAGTAATATTACGGAAGAATCAGGGGCGCTTGTTTGCAGACGTGTAAACTGGTCATAGAACAGACCATCAGGAATAGTCGTCAGTTTCAGTAGCTCTACCGACCAGGTCGAAACAATGATGGCAAGAAAGATTGCCGGAGCAGTAAGAATTTTATTTTGCATCTATTTTATTGTTTCAACACGTGGCCATCGTGTTGATGAACCAGATTCCTATTAAGTGCCGGGGGTTGTGTCATACAGGAATGGTAATTCACTGGCGGCTTTTTATAAAACGATTTCAGCAGGCAGTCCCGCAGGCTTTATGCTAGTTTTCCATCATGGCAGACGAAATCATCCAATCCGCTCTATTCAAAGATACTGACGGCCAGGCACGCTGTGCATGGTGTACTGCCACGCCTGAATACATTACCTACCACGACAGCGAATGGGGCTTTCCTGTCGGTGATGACCAGCGCCTGTTTGAGAAAATCTGCCTGGAAAGTTTTCAGTCAGGTTTGAGCTGGCGCACCATTCTCGCCAAACG
>Ga0180436_10001895_pt1 | contig 20173 bp, 16 predicted proteins | sample SS_ome_2_FD_132434 | JGI IMG/M metagenome (GOLD analysis project Ga0180436, IMG submission 132434) | Hypersaline lake sediment archaeal communities from the Salton Sea, California, USA - SS_3_S_2 metaG | ecosystem: Environmental > Aquatic > Non-marine Saline and Alkaline > Hypersaline >...
GGGGACAGTTGCGGGTGCGCGGGCGCGCCGTGATCGAGGAAAACCGCCACGGCAAGGAATGCATTCTCATTACCGAGATCCCTTACACCGTCAACAAGACCAACCTGATCGAGAGCATCGCAAGACTGGTTCAAAACAAGTCGATCGAGGGTATTTCCGACATTCGCGACGAATCGAACCGCGAAGGCATGCGCATCGTCATAGAACTGAAACGCGGCGCCGTGCCCAAGGTGATCCTGAACAATATTTACAAGCACACCCAGTTGCAGACTACTTTCGGCGCCATCATGTTGGCGCTCGATCACGGCAAGCCGAAGGTCATGAACCTGAAGGAACTATTGCAGTGCTTCGTCGCGCACCGTTTCGAGGTGGTCACACGGCGCACGCAGTTCGATCTGGACAAGGCCGAGGCGCGCGCTCACATCCTCGAGGGGCTGAAGATCGCATTGGATAACCTCGACGCCGTCGTCAAGACGATACGCGAGTCGAAAAACCGCGATGAAGCCCGGCCGCGGTTAATGAAACGTTTCAAGCTCAGCGAAATACAGGCCAACGCCATACTGGACATGCGGCTTTATCAACTTACCGGCCTTGAGCGCGAGAAGATCGATGAGGAATACCTGGAGATCATCAAGCATATCTCCTACCTGCGCGACCTGCTGGCCAACGAGCACAAGATCTACGCTCTGATCAAGGAAGAGCTTCTGGATCTGAAGAAGCGCTACGGTGACGCGCGGCGGACCGACATAACCGCCGCCGAAGGCGAAGTCAACGTGGAAGATCTCGTGGCGGACCGCGGCTGTATCATCACCATCAGTCACACCGGTTACATCAAGCGTGTGCCGATCGACACTTACAAGGCCCAGCGCCGCGGCGGCAAAGGAGTGTCGGGTATGACGCCCAAGGAGGAAGACTTCGTCGAACACCTGTTCGTGGCAAACACCCACGACACGATCCTTTTCTTCACTTCCGGCGGGCGCGTTTACTGGCAGAAGGTGTATGAAATCCCGGAAGCCGGGCGGACGGCCCGCGGCAAAGCAATCGTCAACCTGCTTAACGTCAAGTCGGATGAAGCAATCGCCGCCATGATCCGCGTCAGGGAGTTTTCAGAGGACCGTCACCTGCTCATGGCTACGGCCAAGGGGGTCGTCAAGAAGACCAACCTGTCGGCATTTCGCAATATTCGCAAGGACGGGATCATTTCGATCAACATCGACGAGGAAGACGAATTGATCGCCGTGAAGCTGACCGGCGGGCGGAACGAGGTCATCATGGCCACCCGCCGCGGCATGAGCATCAGGTTCAGCGAAACGCAGTTGCGGGACCAGGGGCGCGCCACCCGCGGCGTCAAAGGCATCGTCCTGTCCAAGGGCGACCGCCTGGAGACCATGGAGATCGTGGATGACCGTTCGACCTTCCTGGTCTGCACCGAAAACGGTTACGGCAAGCGCAGTCAATTCGGGGAATTCCGCGTCCAGCGCCGCGGCGGCAAAGGCATAATCGCGATCCGCACCTCGGAACGCAACGGTTGTGTTGTGGGCGCTCACAGCGTGAAGGAAAGCGATGCCCTGATGCTGATTACGGCCCGCGGCAAGATGATCCGCATGGCGGTCGGCGATGTCAGAGTCATCGGCCGGGCTACGCAAGGCGTAAGACTGATAAGCCTCGATAAGGGCGACAAGCTGGTTTCGGCCGTCACCGTCGCGCCGGAAGACGACGAAATCGACGAACGCCCGGACGACGTACCAGCGGACCCGTCCGTCTCGCCTCTCAGACCTCCCGGCGGCGGGTCCCTCGAGCCCGGACGAAATACTCTATCGTGAGAGGGAGCCCCTTGCGGACATCCGTTTTGGGCTCCCATCCGAGGAGTTCTTTTGCCGCGGCAATATCCGGCTGGCGCACCTTCGGATCGTCGACGGGTAGATCTCTGTTGACAATCGAAGACGCGGATCCTGTCAGCTCGATGATTGTCCGCGCCAGTTGCAGGACGGTCATTTCCCTGGGATTGCCGATGTTGACCGGCCCGGTCACATCCCGGCACGCCAGGGCGTAAATGCCTTCGATCAGGTCGGAGACATAGCAGAAGCTCCTCGTCTGGCTGCCGTCGCCGAACACGGTCAGCGGCTCGCCCGAAAGCGCCTGATTTATGAAGGCCGGTACGCAGCGGCCGTCATGCGCGCGCATGCGCGGCCCGTAGGTGTTGAATATGCGCACGATTCCGACCCGCACCCCGTGATAGCGATGATATGCCATTGCCATCGCCTCGGCAAACCGCTTTGCCTCGTCATATACTCCCCGCGGGCCCACGGGGTTGACGTTGCCCCAGTATTGCTCGCTCTGCGGATGAACGAGCGGGTCGCCGTATACTTCCGAGGTCGATGCCAGGATGAACCGCGCGTCCTTCGCGCGCGCCAGGCCGAGAGCTTTGTGAGTTCCCAGCGCGCCTACCTTGAGCGTCTGGATCGGCAACTGCAGGTAGTCGATAGGGCTCGCCGGCGACGCAAAATGAAAGACGTAGTCAACCTCGCCCGGCAGGTAGATATACTCGGTAACGTCATGTTTGATGAAACGGAACGCTTCGTTGCCGGCGAGGTGTTCGATGTTGGCGACGTTTCCCGTAATCAGGTTGTCCAGGCAGATGACCCGGTGTCCTTCGCCCAGCAGCCTGTCGACAAGATGGGACCCCAGAAAACCTGCTCCCCCGGTGACTACCGATACGGCCATGCGACCAATCCTCCTCGATTATTCTTTTGTATACACTGATAACACTCTTGGCAGCAGTTCGTTCAGCGCATCCAAATCCCTTACCAGGAAATCAGCCGTACATTCCTCGGTCTCGGCCGACACCAATATGGTGCGGCACCCGGCGTTCCGGCCGGCTTCCATGTCGCGTTCCCGATCTCCTATCATCCATGACCGCGCCAGATCGATACCGTGCCGCCGGGCCGCCTCCACCAGCATGCCCGGCCGCGGCTTGCGGCAATCGCAGCCGTCCCGGTCGTCATGCGGACAGTAGAACACGTCCAGGAGATCGAGACCGTAATCGTCGCGTAACGTCCGCCGCAGCCGCTCGTGCATGTCTTCCACGGTCTCCGCGCTCATGCGTCCCAGCGCCACGCCGCGCTGGTTGGAGACTATCACGGCCTCGTATCCCGCTTCGCGCACAAGACGCAGCGCCTGAACGAATCCCGGCTGCAGCTTGAAATCTTCCCAGCGCTCGACGTAGCCGGCGCCGGGTGAGACATTGACAATGCCGTCACGGTCGAAAAAAACGCACCGCATCCCGCCCTCGCCCACTCTATTCTCCTCCGTTCCTCACTTCGATTTCCAGTTCACGGAAAGCCTGCGAGCGGATGAAACCGGTGCGGCAGGCGACGGCCCTGACGCGGTGAACGCCGTTGGGCGCTCCGGCTGTGTCCCATTCGAAACGGCGCCCCTCGGCCGCCGGCCGCCCGTCCACCAGCCAGACAATTCTTCCGTAGAGTTCAACCGGATTCGTCGCGCTCACTTCGGCCGTGAGAGCGACGGTTCCCGCAAGCGGGTCGGTTCCGAGGCCGCCGATCGAAACCTCGGCCTTCGGCCCCCACGGCGCGGCCAGCGGTTCGCCCACCAGCAGGATCTGCAGGGGGCAGCGGATTGCCTGGAAGAAGCTTTCCAGGACGGTGCAACCCCGGGCATAGTGGACGTAGACGTGCGCGCAGGGAAATTTCTTCCAGTTGGAATAAGGTTCGGTGACGGCGCCGGCCGACGCCGTCGCGCCGGTTTTGATCCATGCGGTCAGCTTGGTCTGATGATCGGAGTGGAAAACCGCCGAGGCGCTGGTAAGATGTTCCGCGATGCAGCCGGGAAGGTACCGGCCGCGCGGGGGGATCACGTTGGCGGCGCCCATGAATATCCCGATGATGTCGTCAGCGTCTCTCGGCGGCGTTGCCGCCACCGCCGAACGAACTCCAAGCCGGAAGAGCTCACGACGCGCCGTGCCGTACTGCCATTCCCGGCATGTGGAGCGGATGTCCCGGCCTTTTCCGAAGTATACCGTTGCTTCGGGCATGCCGCCGTCGGACGCGGCGCCTCTGCGCAGGCATTCCAGGATCTCTTCGACAGTGTTCCCGCGCGGCCCGCTGACGCCCAGCATCATGCTGGGCAACGGCATCTCGTTCCGCAGCCATAGTCTCAACACGTCCAGAGTCTGCGATTCGTGCGCCTTGCCCGCGATATTGAGAGGACCGGCGAAAAGAGGCGAGGCATAGGTCCCCTTCTCCACTTCATCGGGATCGGGCAGGCGGTTGCGCAGAAACGTCAGCCCCTGGATCGAAATCTCCGGTTTGACGGCAATCCTGACCGGGAAGTCTACGGAGTACACCCACGCCAGGATATGGTCCTCGATTCCCCGGCGGCGGGCCTGGCGATTGGCGGGCAGCCAGATAAGCCTCGTGAAATCCGCCGGCTTCAGCGCGGCAGCCGCACGGCCGAGCTCCCGAGGCATGCTCAGACGCACCAGGTTCTGCTCCGGCACTCCGCGCAGGCGCGCATATTCCTTGGCCACCCGGACGGAATCCACCGAGTCCGCGTTTGCAAGCAGCAGAATCTCGTGCGGACCCAATCCGAAAACCCGGCAGGGCAGGCCTAAAACGATAAAAAGCGCGATGGTCCTGAAAGTCATGGCGGGCGTCAATATACCGCAAGCCCCGGCCTCCGGCAATGCCGTTGAGCGCATGATGAATCCGAGCGGCTATTATCCGCAAATCAGAGGTGTTGACACGCGAGCGCGCATTTGTTAATTTTTTCACTTTTTTCGGGAGAAGGAAAGATCAGGTTAAGGGTCGCGCCTGGCGATTCGGCCGGGCCGCCCGATGCAGTCGCCATACGCAGGCAGCTAGGAAAGGCAGCTTCATGAGCAGCGAGACTGGAAAATTCGTGCGGGAAACGTGCCGCCGATACGACAACGACCGTTCCAGGTTGATGGATATCGTAAGTTCCGTCCAGGAGTCGTTCGGTTGTATAAGCTCCGGAGCCATAGATGAGATCGCCGCTGAGATCGGCGTACACCGCGTCGAGGTGGAAAGCATGGTGTCTTTCTACTCGTTTCTTTCGGAACAGCGCAGGGGACGAACAATCGTGCGTCTGTGTAACGATGTAATCGATGAGATGAACGGCGCCGGACACGTGGCCGAAGCCCTCGCGGAGGAGCTGGGCATCGCGGTCGGCGAAACGACCGCCGACGGCAAGGTTAGCCTCGAGCACACACCTTGCATCGGTATGTGCGACCAGGCGCCGGCGGCTCTTGTAAACAACGTCGTCGTGACAAACCTGGACGGCGAGAAAGCCCGCGCGCTGGCACGCCTGGTAAAGGAGAAGGGCCCGGACGCGCAGATCGTGAAGATCTTCGGCGACGGCAACAACGCTCATCCCCTGGTTCAGGCCATGGTGGTGAACAACATCCGCCGCAGAGGCCCGGTGATTTTCGATGACTTCAACTCCGGATCGGCACTGGAAAAGGCGCTGGCAATGACACCGGCCGAAGTGATCCGCGACATCAAGACTTCGCGCCTGCGCGGAAGAGGGGGCGCCGGTTTCCCCACGGGCATGAAGTGGGACTTCACGCGCCAGGCGGGTGGGGACAGGCGTTATGTCATCTGCAACGCCGACGAGGGAGAGCCCGGCACATTCAAAGACCGGGTGATTCTAACGGAGTGTCCCGACTTGATGTTCGAGGGCATGACCATTGCCGGCTACGCCATCGGCGCTTCGTCCGGCATAGTCTACCTGCGCGGCGAGTACGCCTACCTGCGCGCCTTCCTGGAACACAGACTTCAGGAGCGCCGGGAAAAGGGTCTGCTCGGCAAGTCGGTCGCGGGCCGTGAAGATTTCAGTTTCGATATCCGCATTCAGATGGGAGCCGGAGCGTATATCTGCGGCGAAGAAACCGCATTGATCAGCTCTTGCGAAGGTTTGCGCGGCGATCCCAGGAACCGCCCCCCGTTCCCGGCGCAGAAGGGCTATAAGGCTTCACCTACGACCGTCAACAACGTTGAGACTTTCTGCTGTGTAGCAAGGATCCTGGACAAGGGCCCGGGCTGGTTCGCGCAGCTCGGCTCGAAAGGCAGCACCGGCACCAGGCTGCTCAGCATTTCCGGAGACTGCAGCAGTCCGGGTGTCTACGAAGTGCCTTTCGGCATCAGCGTGAGGGAGATGCTCGAGATGGCCGGCGCGCGCAACGCCGCGGCCGTTCAGATCGGCGGACCTTCGGGCCGGATGGTAGGCCCGGCGCAATTCGATCGAACCATCTGCTATGACGACCTGTCGACGGGAGGATCGGTGATGGTCTTCGGACCGGACCGCAATGTGCTTGAAGTAGCCCGAAAATTCATGGAGTTCTTCGTGGAGGAGAGTTGCGGATATTGCACGCCGTGCCGCGCGGGCAACGTTCTGCTCAAGAACAAGCTCGACGAGATCATCAACGGCCGCGGCGAGCCCGCCGATTTGGACTACCTGGAAGAACTGTCCGGGACGGTGAAGGCAACGAGCCGCTGCGGGCTCGGCCAGACTTCGCCGAACCCCGTTCTCTCCACCATCGCCAACTTTCGTCCGGCCTACGAATCCGTCATGCGCAAGAAAGAGCCGGACGACGTCTTCCTGGCGTCATTCGACATACGGAATGCCTTGAGCAGCTCCCGCGAACTGATTGGCAGAGAATCGGCCGTATTCAATGATCAAAAAGAGGAAACCGCGAAATGAGTAGTACGATCAAGTTCACGATCGACGGCAAGGCGGTCACGGGCAAGCCCGGACAGACCATCATGCAGGCGGCCGACGACGCCGGCATATACATCCCCAGACTGTGCGCGCACAAGGATCTGAAACCTTTCGGCGCCTGCCGCGTGTGCACGGTCAAGGTCAACGGACGTCCCCAGGCCGCCTGTACGCAACCCGTGGCGGAGGGCATGGTCATCGAGAACGACACAGATGAGATGCTGCGGCACAGACGCAATATTATCGAGATGCTCTTCGTGGAGGGCAATCATTACTGCATGTACTGCGAGAAGAGCGGCAACTGCGAACTGCAGGCCCTGGCTTACCGTTTCGGCATACTGGCGCCAAAGTTTCCCTACCAGTTTCCGGCCCGCGAGGTCGACGCCTCGCACCCGGATATTCTGATAGACCGCAACCGCTGCATTCTCTGCGCGCGCTGCGTGCGGGCATCCCGCGACCTGGACGCCAAGCATGTCTTCGATTTCGTCGGCCGCGGCAAGGACAAGCGCGTGGCGGTGAATGCCGACGCGCGGCTTGCCGACACTGACGCCGACGTGACCGACAGGGCCTGTGACGTCTGTCCGGTCGGCGCGATTGTAAGAAAACGCACCGCCTACTGCGTGCCGATCGGAGAACGCATTTACGACCACAAGCCAATCGGCTCGCAAATAGAAGAGCGCGCCGCTACTGCTTGAGAAGAGTATTTGGAACGTTGAATAGATCTAACGAACGACAGGAAGATTAACCATGGCAAAGCCTAAAGTAGCCACAACATCGCTGGCCGGTTGTTTCGGATGCCACATGTCTATTCTGGACATCGACGACCGGATTCTGCAACTGATCGATCTGGTTGACTTCGACAAGTCTCCGATCGACGATATCAAGGAGTTTACGGGACGCTGCGCGATCGGACTGGTCGAGGGCGGATGCAGCAACGACGAGAACGTGCACGTGCTACAGGAGTTCCGCAGGCATTGCGACATCCTGATTTCGCTGGGAGAATGCGCCATCTGCGGCGGCATTCCCGCCATGCGCAACAACATCCCCATCAAGCAGTGCTTCGACGAGGCATACCTCAACGGGCCCTCGGTCCACAATCCCTCGGGCAGGTATCCCGACGACCCTGACGTCCCGATGCTGCTCGACAAGGTTTATCCCTGCCACGAAGTCGTTAAGATCGACTACCATCTGCAGGGCTGTCCGCCGCCGGCGGACACAATCTGGGCCGCCGTGACCGCTTTGTTGTCAAGCAAGCCCGTCGAACTTCCCTACGAGTTGATCAAGTACGATTGAGGAGAAATCCGCTAAATGAGCAGCAACAACACAAAGAAGATCGTTATAGAGCCCGTCACGCGAGTGGAAGGGCACGGCAAGGTGACCATCCTGCTGGACGAAGAACAGAAGGTCAAACAGGCGCGGCTGCACATCGTGGAGTTCCGCGGATTTGAACGTTTTGTTCAGGAACGGCCTTACTGGGAAGCGCCTGTAATGGTGCAGCGGCTCTGCGGCATCTGCCCGGTCAGTCACCATCTGGCGGCCGCGAAGGCCATGGACCTGATCGTCGGGGTGGACAAGCTCACGCCTACAGCGGAGAAAATGCGCCGCCTGATGCACTATGGCCAGATGTTTCAGTCGCACGCGCTGCATTTCTTCCATCTCTGTTCGCCGGATCTGCTGTTCGGCTTCGATGCCGATCCGGCCTTGCGCAACGTCATAGGCGTTGCCAGGAAACACCCGGAACTGGCGGTCCAGGGCGTAATGATGCGCAAGTTCGGTCAGGAGATAATCCGCGCCACGGCGGGCAAGAAGATCCACGGCACCGGCGCGATTCCCGGCGGCATCAACAAGAACCTGTCGATCGAAGAACGCGATGGGTTCCTGAAAGACATCGACCAGATGCTGGAATGGTCGCGCGGCGCGCTGAAACTGGCCAAGGACTACACGGCCGAACATCTGGAAGCCCTGAAGGACTTCGGTTCCTTCGATTCTAATCACGTGTCTCTGGTACGCGAGGACGGGGCCATGGACCTCTACCACGGCAACCTGCGCGCTATCGACGCGCAGGGCAACAGGATCTTCGACCAGGTCGATTACCAGAACTACCTGGACTATATCATGGAGGAGGTGCGACCGTGGTCGTACATGAAATTCCCGTTCATCAAGTCGCTCGGAACGGAGAACGGATGGTATAGAGTGGGCCCGCTGTCGCGCGTAAACGCCTGCGATTTCATCGACACGCCGGAAGCCGAAACCGAGCGTAAGGAATTCATGGCCCTGACGGACGGCAAACCCAACAACATAACCATGGCCTACCACTGGGCGCGGATGATCGAAGTCGTACACTCGGCCGAGAAGATACGCGATCTGCTCAACGATCCGGACCTGCAGGGAACGGACCTGGTACTCAAGGGCGAACGGCGCGGCGAGGCCGTCGGCCTGATCGAGGCGCCGCGCGGCACTCTTTTCCACCATTACCGCGTCGACGAGAACGATCAGATCACGATGTGCAACTTGATTGTTTCCACGACCAACAACAACATGCCCATGAACCTGGCGGTCGAAAAAGTGGCGCGTGATTACCTGCAGGGCACGGAAATCACCGAGGGGCTGCTGAATCACGTCGAAGTGGCGATTCGTGCTTACGATCCCTGTTTGTCGTGCGCCACTCATGCCATGGGCAAGATGCCCCTGGTTGCGGAACTGTTGGACCACCGCGGCAGGCTTCTGCACCGCAGGGCAAAGAACTGCTCGATTGATGCCGAGTAAGGTGTTATTGATCGGCTACGGCAATCCGGGCCGGCTGGACGACGGCCTCGGGCCTGCGCTGGCCGAAGCGGTCGGCGCACTGAAACTTCCGGGGGTCGCCGTTGATTCGGATTACCAGCTTACGGTCGAGCATGCGCACGCCGTGGCGCAGCACGACGTGGCGGTTTTTGCCGATGCCGCCGTGACCGGAAAAGAGCCTTTCAGCTTCAGCAGGCTGAAACCGGCCGAAACGGCCGGTCCGGGATTCACCAGTCATGGCGTGGAACCGGACGAAGTTCTGGGTCTTGCGCGCGACCTTTTCGCGGCGAGGACGAGAGGATATATGCTCGGCATCCGCGGGTATCGATTCAGCGAGTTTGGAGAACGTTTATCGGAGAAAGCGCAAACCAACCTGGCCGAGGCCGTGCGCTTCATTGCAGGGATCGTCACTCACGACCTGTGCGACGACGCGGCGGAGGCGGAATAGGGAGAGCACGAAGCATGAGTAATGGAAGACGCGTGATTCTTTGCATCGACGACGACCGGGATTTTCTCGATTCTCTCGGTGCGATTCTGGAAAGCGCAGACTACGTGATGCAGACGGCGATCAGCGCCGAGGAAGGACTGCGGCTGTATAAAGAACAAAGACCCGACATGGTGCTGATCGACCTGATGATGGAAGAAGTCGACGCGGGGATAGCTTTTGTAAAGGAGATCCGGGCTCTGGGCGAGCCGCCGCCGGTCATGATGCTGAGTTCGGTGGGCGACAACCTGAGTCTCAGCACCGATTACAGCGAGATCGGTCTGGGAGGCGTTCTGCAGAAGCCTGTCGATCCTCGCACTCTCTTGTCCACCATAAAGGCGAAACTGGGATAGCGATCCCGGTTGCCGCACCGGGAGCATGAAGCCCGCGCGTGTCAGAAACGTTTATGAAGTGGCCGGCGTAGTCCAGGGAGTTGGATTCCGTCCGGCAATCTACCGCCTGGCGCGAGAATCACGGTTGGCCGGCTGGGTGAGAAATCGCTCGGGAGCCGTACAGCTTGCACTGGAAGGTACCCCGGAAGCCCTGGCCGGATTCATCGACTCTTTGCCGTCCCGTCTGCCTCCCAACTGCCGCATTGAGTCGGTCAGGGTGGTCGAATCAACTACGGTCACGCTCTCCGACACGTCCCGTGGGTTCAGCATACTCGAAAGCCGGGATGACAATAACATGGAAGTCGTTATCCCGGCCGATCTGGCCGTCTGTTCCGACTGCCGGCGTGAAATCCTGACGCCCGGCGACCGGCGCTACGGCTACCCGTTTACAACCTGCACCAATTGCGGACCGCGTTATACGGTGGTCACCGCAATGCCGTATGACCGCGAGCGGACCACCATGGACTGCTTTCCGCTTTGCGCAGACTGCCGGAGAGAATATGAGGACCCCGGCGATCGGCGATTTCATGCCGAATCGATTGCCTGCCAGGTCTGCGGGCCGTCGCTGATTCTGGAGAGACCCGAAGGCGGCCGGGTGACGGGCGATCCCCTCGTGAATGCTCGCCGTGCTCTTGCCGGCGGAGAGATAGTCGGCGTCAGGGGAATTGGAGGCTTTCTACTGGCGGCCGACGCTTTCAACCGGGAGACGCTGCGCGAACTGCGCCGCCGGAAGCGCCGGCCGCATAAGCCTTTTGCCGTTATGGCCGCCGATCTGCGGCAACTAAGCCGTTTCTGCGACGTTCCGCCTGCCGCGGAAAGACTGCTGCTGTCTCCCGAAGCGCCGATTGTGATCCTTGATGTCAAACCCCTTGCCCGGCGGGACGGGCTCCTGCCCCTGCACCTGATCACGCCCGACGGCGACACCCTGGGCGCGATGCTGCCCACCTCGCCTCTGCACGAACTGCTCTTCAGGCCGGTCGGCGGCGATCCCACACCTTCTTGCGGGATCATGATCATGACCAGCGGCAACCGGCGCGGCGAACCGATCTGCCTCACCAACGACGAAGCGCGGGAGCGGTTGAAGGGAGTCGCGGATCTTCTGCTGTGCCACAATCGCGAGATCAACTTACGCAATGACGACTCCTTGTGTGTCATCCGAAGCGACGGTCCGCAGGTCTGGCGGCGCGGCAGGGGCTATGCCCCCCACCCCGTCGGCATTCGGCGCAGCCTGGTCCGCCGCGTGCTGGCAATGGGCGCCGAGTTGAAAAACGCTATTGCCGTGGGCTACGGCGATCGTGTCGTCCTCTCCCCCCATGTCGGCGACCTGGACACCCCCGAGGCGGTGGAAGCAATGCGGCAGGCGGCGGCATCCCTGCCGCGTTTCCTGGAGCGCGATCCCGAGGCGGTGGCGGTCGATCTTCATCCCGACATGCAGTGTTCCAGGCTGGGCGCCGCCATCGCCCGGCGCAATGGTCTGCCGCTGATAGAGGTGCAGCACCATCACGCGCACGGGGCCGCCTGCCTTGCCGAAAACGGGAGGGAGCGAGGGCTGGCGCTGACGCTGGACGGGACGGGGCTCGGTTCCGACGGCAGCATCTGGGGCGCGGAATTGCTGGAGATCGACGGCCCCGTTTTCCGCCGCCTGGCCAGCTTCGCGGCGGCGCCGCTGCCCGGCGGCGATGCCGCGGTGATGCATCCGGCGCGGCAGGTCGTCGGCCGCTGGGCGGCCGCGGGCATGGATCTTTCGCCGGTGTGGCGCCGTCATCTCGGAGTTAGCGAGGAACAGGTAACGGTCTGGACTCAGCAGTGCCATAAGGGCGTCAACGCGCCGCTTACCCATTCGGCGGGCCGCGTCTTCGACGCCTTTTCGGCGGTTCTGGGTTTTGCCCCGGCAACAACAACTTACGACGGCCAGTCCGCCATACGCCTCGAAAGCGCGGCGCGGTGTTCAGGCGCGGCAAGGACGCCGGAACTGCCTGTCGGCGCGCGTGAAACGGAGAACATGCTTTACGTCGACTGGTCCGACGCTTTCCGGATGCTTGCCGACAAGGGCCCGGACCTCGAGCATCGCCGCGATTGGGCCCTGGCCGTGCACCGCACCGTTGCCAAGGCGTGTCTGGCAATGATAGATTACGGCGTTTCGTCCTCGAAATGCCGGAGCGTGGCATTCAGCGGCGGCGTTTTCATGAACCGAATACTGAACGACCTGCTCGTCCCTGAACTGGAGAGCCGCGGGCTGGAGGTGCTGTTGCACAGGCAGGTCCCGCCCAACGACGGCGGCATAGCCCTGGGGCAGAGCGTGATTGCAGGAATGTAGCCATGTGTCTTGCCGTGCCCATGAAACTCGTGGAACTGCGGGATGAAAGTCTCGGGGTGGCCGATCTGGACGGAAGCCGCCACGAGGTCGACCTCTCGCTCATCGCCGAGCCCCGGCTGGGAGATTACGTTATCGTGCACGCCGGTTTCGCCATCGAGAAACTCGAGCGCCGCGAAGCCGACGAGCGTCTGGCGATGTTCGAAGAACTGGCCGGGGCGATCGGAGACCCGTGAAATACATTGACGGTTTTCGCAATCCGGCGGCGGCTGAGGCACTGCGCCGGCAGATTGCCGGGCTGGGCGAGGCGCTCGGCCGGGAGGCGGCCGTCATGGAGGTGTGCGGTTCTCACACCATGGCAATCGGCCGCTACGGCATCCGCGACCTGCTGCCGGCCAACGTCAGGCTCATCAGCGGCCCCGGTTGCCCGGTGTGCGTAACCGAAGCCGGCTATATCGATGCGGCTATCGCCCTGGCCCGTCGAGGCGTCATACTTGCGACATTCGGAGACATGATGGCCGTGCCGGGCAGCGCATCGAGCCTGTCGGATTGCCGCGGCGACGGGTGCCGCATCGAAATCTGCTACTCTCCGGCGGCGGCTCTCAAGCTGGCCCTCGGAAAACCCGGAAATGAAGTGGTCTTTCTGGCAATCGGTTTCGAAACCACGATCGCACCGGTCGTCAGCCTGGTTGACGGCGCCTTGCGTCATAAAGCGAAGAACCTGTCCCTGCTGACGGCTTTCAAACGCATTCCGCCGGCGCTGGCGGCGCTGCTGGCCGATCCCGAAATCCGCATAGACGCGTTTCTCTGTCCGGCCCACGTCAGCGCCGTCATCGGCGCGGCGGCGTATGAGCCTTTCAGCGGCAGGGGCGGCGTGCCGTGCGTCATTGCCGGATTCGAGCCGCTGGATATCCTGCTCGGTATCCGGGGCGTTCTCGATCAGCTCTTGCGCGGTGCGGCGGAGGTCGACAACCAGTACAGCCGCGTCGTGCGGCCGAAGGGTAATCCGAAGGCTCGGGAACAAATCGACAGGTTCCTGGAGCCGGTCGACGCTGCCTGGCGGGGAATAGGAACTATTCCGGCCAGCGGATACTCCCTGCGCGAGCCTTATGCGGTCTACGATGCCGCGAAGAAATTCGCCATACCGGTCGAGTCGGGCACAACAAATCCCGCCTGCATTTGCGGTGATGTGATCAAGGGAAAGAGATCGCCTGCCGATTGCGCCCTTTTCGCGGAATCGTGTACGCCCGATCATGCCATCGGCCCCTGCATGGTAAGCGCCGAAGGCACATGCGCGGCCTACTACAAATACTCGAGGGTTGCATCATGAAGGAATCAACCATCCGCCTGGCGCACGGAGGAGGCGGAGGACTGTCGCGGCAACTGATCGAGACCGAGATTATACCGCGCTTCGGCGAGGGACCCCTGCGGCAGTTGCCCGATGCCGCGGTCCTGCCCCCGACGGACGGCGCCATGGTATTCACCACTGACAGCTTCGTGGTTCAGCCGCTGGATTTTCCCGGCGGCAACATCGGCGACCTGGCGGTGCACGGCACGGTTAACGATATCGCCGCCTGCGGCGGGGTCCCGCTCTGGCTTTCGATGGGTTTGATTCTGGAGGAAGGTCTTTCGCTCGAGACGCTGCGCCGGGCGCTGGATGCAGTCAAATCCGCCGCCGAAGCTTGCGGAGTGGTCGTTGTCACCGGCGACACGAAAGTGGTGGGCAGCGGGCAGTGCGACGGAATGTACATCAACACATCGGGGATCGGCCGCCGCCTCAACGGGTACGAACTGTCTACCGACCGCATCGGTGAGGGTGATTACGTCCTGGTCAGCGGGCCGATAGGGGACCACGGCATGGCCGTTTTGTCGGTGCGCAAGGGCATTGAGATCGCAGGTGGTCCGCTCAGCGACTCCGCTCCGGTGCACCGGCTTGTGCAATCCGCCGGAGCGTGGGCCAAAGCGGTTCATTTCATGCGCGACCCCACCCGCGGCGGCCTGGCGGCGGTCTTGAACGAAGCGGTTGAAGGCCGCGCCCTGGATATCGAGCTGACCGAAAACGACATTCCGGTATCCCCCGGCACGCGAGCGGTTGCCGAGATGCTGGGGCTTGACCCGCTGCATAGCGCCTCGGAGGGGCGTATTGTCGCCGTCTGCGCGGCGCACGCCGCCGTTCGGGTACTCTCAGCCTGGCGTGAATTGCCGGAAGGGCGCACCGCTACCGGCATCGGGCTGGTCAGGTCCGGTGAGGGCAGGGTCATCATGCGCACCCTGACGGGGGGCAAACGCCTCGTCGACGTGCCGCGCGGCGAGCTTCTGCCGAGAATATGCTGATGCACGAACTGTCCATAGCCCAGGCGCTCGTGGAAGAACTGGAGAAAGCGGCCCGCGCTGAAAATGCAACGGCTGTCACGCGTCTGACGGTGACCGTCGGAACGCTGTCGGGCGTCGAGCCCGAGGCGCTGAAAATGGCCTTCCCGCTCGCCGCCGAAGGCACCCTGGCGGGAGACGCCGAACTTACCGTCGAAAGCGTGTCCGCCGTGGTTCGCTGTCCCGACTGCGGCGAAACCGTCCCACCAGGTTTTCCTGTTATGGCCTGCGGCAGGTGCGGGTCCGCGGAAGTCGAAGTGGTCTCGGGGCGCGAGCTCCTGATTCGATCCGCGGAGTTGTGCGTTCCTTCAAAGTAGCCGCGGCCGTACCGGGAGGGAGGCAAACTGCAAAGCTGCCCGAACCGTGATACGGCACTGCGTCCGCCTTGAAACACGGCGTTGAGAGCTATTACCGCAGTTATCTGCGGTTCCAAGTCTTCAGCAGCGGCAGAAGCTCGAGCACTGAATATCTTGCAAAGCGCTGCCGGCGCGTGCATCATTGCGGGAAACAAATCTAATGCGGAGGTGTGAGCATGAGAAAAGGTATGTTGTGGGCAGCGGCCCCGGTCTTGCTGGCTATCGGAATGTCGTCCCCGGCGCAGTCGCCTCCGGCTCCGCCGCCCCCTCCGCCGGGCGCCCTGCCGGACAAGCCGGAACCGGACGCGCAGGAGGCGCAGAACCCGATCGTGGTGATCCGCACATCGATGGGCAGCATCAAGGCCGAACTCTGGTCGGACAAGGCACCTTTGACCGTGAAGAATTTCGTGGACTACGTCAAGGAAGGCTTCTTTGACGGCTTGATATTCCATCGGGTCATCGACGGGTTCATGATCCAGGGGGGCGGTTTTACGCCCGATATGAAACAGAAGAAGAGCAGAGATCCCATCAAGAACGAGGCCGGCAAGGACGCTTTGAACAAACGCGGCACGCTGGCCATGGCCCGCACCTCGATTGTGGACAGCGCCACCAGTCAGTTCTTTATCAATCTCAAGGACAACGCTTTCCTTGACCATCGGAACAAGACGCCGCAGGGATTCGGTTATTGCGTTTTCGGCAAGGTTGTCGAAGGCATGGACGTGGTGGACGGCATTGCCAAGGTTAAAACCGGCCGCGTGGGGGGGCATCAGGACGTGCCCCTTGAGCCCGTCGTGATCGAGAGCGTCAAGCCGGCAGAGAAATAAGAAGGCGGCCGTACCGGGTTAAGCTGACCCGGAAAAGCGTTGCCCCGCCACCGCTTTTTCTGTAGTGGTGAGTATATGATTTTCAATCAAAAGAGCGGTAGCGCCCGCGCGGGGCTTCTGGCGTGTTTCCTCTTGGCGGTCGTTCCGGGGGCGGTTCGGCTCCGGGCCATGACCGACGAGGAGATCCAGCGGGAACTCCTTTATTTTGAAGGCCTGAACGCACTGGGCCTCTATGACTACGCCTCCGCCGTTCTCGACCGCATACCGCCGGATCCACGCGTCAAGTCCTATCGCATCCAGAGCCTTATCATCAAGCGCGAGTTCGACGAAGCCAAGGCCATGATCGCCAAAGAACCAAACCAGGACGCCCAGGAAACCTGGGCGATGAAACTGGCCCTCGGCGACGGCTATTACGCCTGGGGTATGTATACCGAAGCCAAGGCCGTTTATCAGAATTTCTTCAAACGTTACGAGTCCGGCCCGCCCGAGGAGTTGCGCCGATTCTACCTCGATTCGGCCTACAAGTACGCCCAGATGCTGCGCCTGACGGGCGACAACAAGGGCGCGGCCCAGGCCTACAGGATAGGCCTGAAGGGCAAGCCGCCGCGGCACATAGAGCGGCAGTTTCAGTCCGAGCTGGCCGAACTGCTGGTGAAGATGGGCGCCGAAAGCGACAAACCGGAAGAACGCGCGAACTATTTCAGGGAGGCACGCGAGATCTGCGACAAGATTCTCTGGGTTCAGGACGTCTGGTTCGGCAAGGCGATCGTCATGCTGGCGCACATGCTGATGGTCGAGGGCAAAACCGACGAAGCGATGAAACTGATCGAGGATTACAAGGGAGAGTTGACGGCTATCGACCGGGCGCTGAAGGAGGAATCCGAGGAGACGGGCGAAAACCTGACCAGGCTCAGCCCGATGGCGGAATGCCGCTACCTGATGGGTGTGATTTTGCAGGAGGAGGCCGTGAAGGCCCTCGATACCAGCGGGGACGCGCGAAAGGCGCTCGAGCTGCTGGGCGGCAAGAAGGACGCCGGCGGACGGGAGCTTCCGGGAGCGCTTCAACATTTCGTGAACGTCTTCATCCGCTACCCGACGACGCCGTGGGCCGCCGATGCGGGCCGGCGCGCCAGGGAGATCGAAGACATCCTGAGACGACGCCTGCGCAGACGTCCCCAGTGGCAGGCCACCGCCGAGCAGTGGGACAAAGTCGAAAAAGCTCAGTTCATGGAAGCTCGGGCGCTTTTCGGCCAGAACCAGTTCGAACAGGCGGCGGAGGCGTATGTCAACGCGCTGAACCTTTTCCCCGAGAGCGCCAATTCGCTTTCGGGCCTGGGCGACCTGGCAAACTGCTACATCGAGCTCGATCACCCCATCTACGCCGACATGGTGGTCGGCCATATCGCGGAGCGCTTCAAGGAGCGAAGGAAGAACGATCTCGCGACCAGGGCCGGCGACCAGGTGCTGAGAATAGCGGCCCTTTACGAAGAGCGCGGCAAGAAGGACAGCCAGGAACAGACCTACCGGGTTTTCTACGAGAACTTCAGGAAGCATCCCCGCACCGCGGCGCTGCTGTACAAGGCCGGCGAGGACCGCTTCGAGGCCGAGGATATCGAGGGCGCGTTGCAGTACTTCAAGAGGGTCGCCGAGGAGCATAAGGACTCCCCGCTTTCGTACAATGCCATGAGCAGAATTGCGGCGTGCCACGAAGCGAGGGGGGAAATGCTGGAATACGCCAGGGCGCTGCAGGCCTACATCAAGAGACTAGAAACGCGCGACCGGCCGGGGCACGCGCTGATCGTGGCCATGTACCGGCAGGCCGGAGCGCTGCGGGATCTCGAACCGAAGTACCTGCCCGCGGCACTGAAACGCCTGGACGAGGTAACTGCGCGGCTTGCCGAAAAACCGGGCCTGTATTCCGACAACGCGCAGGAAGAGAAGACCAATCAGCAGATCCGGGAAGGGGCCATGTTTTACCGCGCGGCGATCTACGCCAAACTTCCGCCGCCGGAAGGCGAACCCGAGATTTACAACAAGGTTCAGGCCATAAAGCTCTATCGCGAAATTGTGGAGAAATATCCCGATTCCAGGTTTGCTCCCGCCGCGTTGAGCCAGGAAGGTGTGCTGTGGACCGTTCTCGATAAGCCGGAAAACGCCGAGGAAGCGCTGCGCAAGCTCCAGCAACTGTATCCGGATTCCAACGAAGCCATAAATGCCCTGTTCTTGCTCGGTATGAGCCTGTTGAAGATCGGGGAGCGGGAACGCGCCGTAAGGATCTTCACCCGAATGTTCAGCGACGACGCCGGCACGTACAATGCTTACGAGATTCTGACGGCGGGCGGGGAGCTGCTGAAAGCCGAAGAGCATGAGATTGCCTTGACGGCTTTCGACAGGGCGCTTGGGATGGCAAAGGAGCCGGCCCGTATTCAGGCGGCGCTGCTCGGCAAGGGCAAGTGCCAGGTGGAACTCGGCAACTACGCTGAAGGCGCCAAAACACTCGAGGATCTGTTCGCGCGCTTCCCGAATACCGTTCTGACCATAGAAGCTTCCTTCTACCTCAGCAAGGCCTACAGCGAAATGGGCATTCGCGAAAAGGACGAGAACAAGCGGTTCGAGCTGTTCAACCTGGCGGTCAAGGCGGTCAAGCGCGTGCGCCGGTTCGACACTTCGGCCAAGGGCCGCGCGATGACCAACCTGCGCGTCGGCGAGATTTACGAGCTCAAGATGAAAGCCGAGCAGGAGATGGGGAGTCCCGAAAAGGCCGTGGAGTACCGGCAGGAAGCCATTGCGGCATACCAGACGATCCTGCTGTTCGAGAATCCCGACGTGGCTGAAATCAGGCCGTTCGTCGAGGACGCCTATCACAAATGCATGCCCCTGATGCTGGAAGCGGAAGAATGGGGCGACGTTATCGAAGACGCGGAACGCTACTTCCAGATTTTCCCGCGCGGCAAGCATATTCAGGATATTCGAAAGTGGCACAACAAGGCCAGGGCCAAGCAGGCTGCGGCGGGGGCGGTGGCGCCCGCGCCGGAGGGCGAGCCGGTCGAACCCGCCCCCGAGACGACGGAAGACAACGGAGATATGGAATGAAACCGACAACAACAATATTCGGATTGCTCGGTTCGCGGCGCGGAATTGGTCTTGCGGCGGCTGTTCTGCTGGCCGCCGGCGGCGCGACGGCCGCCGTACCGGGCAGGATCGTCAGGACCGACGAAACCGTAGTCGAAGGCGAGAGCATTCGTTGGAGCAGATCGTTGCGGCAGTATATCGTGAAGAGGGACAAGATTGAGATCAACATCGATCTTGACGACGTCGAGAGGGTGGACGTGCCTGAACCGTCCGGGCTGCGCCAGGCTATTACGGCCGCGCAGCGACAACCCGCGTCGGCCATAGCCGCCCTGCAGCGGATCGTCAACGATTACACAATGTTGTATCACGACATCACCGCCGCGCGCTGGCTGGGAGAAGCGCTGCTGAAAACCGGGCGGGCCGGCGAGGCCTCCCGTGTGCTGCAGGAGATGGTAGACAACTACGGATTCGGCAAACTTCCCGGAGATCTGATATCCGTCTACATTGACGCGCTAACCGGAGACAACAGGACGGCCAAAGTAAAATCGATTCTTAGAACCATGATTGAGGAAGGCTCTCGCGGGGCCGCCGCGGTCGCCCTCGTAAAGCGGGGCGACGTCTTGAAAAAAGAGGGCAAATACAGGGAAGCCCTGACGGACGGCTACCTCCGCGCGATCGTCCTGTTCGCCGACGAGAAGCACATGCAGCCGGAGGCCCTTTTCAACGCGGCGGCGTGTTTTGAGGAACTGGGAGAGGCCGTCTATGCCGAGAAGATGCGCAAGAAACTTATGGCGGAGTATCCGCAGAGCACATATACTCGAAGA
>Ga0180436_10001896_pt1 | contig 20173 bp, 19 predicted proteins | sample SS_ome_2_FD_132434 | JGI IMG/M metagenome (GOLD analysis project Ga0180436, IMG submission 132434) | Hypersaline lake sediment archaeal communities from the Salton Sea, California, USA - SS_3_S_2 metaG | ecosystem: Environmental > Aquatic > Non-marine Saline and Alkaline > Hypersaline >...
ACCGTCCCCAGCGCTATACTCACCATGGCTTGACCTCCTGTGGCTTCGGTTCTCCACCCGCATTCTACAGGTTGGTCAAGCCTTTCCCCTTTTCCTGCCTAAAGGATACAGTGCCGCGAGCGAATCGACCTTGACTTTTGCGTGACTGTATGCTATAAAAGTCATGCTAAAGGCTGTGAGTGGGAGTAGTAGGCGCTCTAGCGAGGTCACAGAGAGTCGGACACGGGTGAGAGTCCGGCACCGGCGCGAGTGCTGAATGGCCCCAGGAGCTGCTCGCCGAAAGTGCATTGAGTGCACGAGTAGTCCGAGACGGAGACACCACCGTTATCAAGGTGTAGGACATCGCCGATGATGGGCCGTGTCCGAACAGAGTGAGGCTGGCTTGACTCCATGACGCGCCGATCACGGCGCGTTCTTCTTTGTGAGGAGAGCGCCTAACCAGGGTGGCACCACGGGCAGACAACGCTCGTCCCTAGCCAGGGACGAGCGTTTTGTGTTTCTGGCATAGGTGACGGGGACCTAGAGTGGAACATACAAGGAGATCAACATGGTCGGACAGAAGAAGCGCATACTCACCGGGGACCGCCCCACCGGGAAACTCCATCTGGGGCACTATGTCGGCAGTTTGAAGAACCGCGTCGCGCTGCAGGACAGCTACGACTGCTACTTCATCCTGGCCGACCTGCACACACTGACAACCAAGTCCGGCAAACAGGACCTGGCCCTGCTCGACGACAACATCTACAACGTGGTCCTCGACTACCTCAGCGTCGGCATCGATCCAGAGAAGAGCGTGATCTTCCTCCAGTCCGCGATTCCTGAGGAATACGAGCTGACCCTCCTCTTCGGAAACCTAGTCTCAGTGCCGCGGCTGTCCAGGCTCCCCAGCATCAAGGATATGGCACGAGCTGCCAATATGGACGATGAGACCGTGCCCTTCGGCCTGGTCGGCTACCCCGTACTCCAGGCCGCAGACATCCTGATGCCGCGCGCGCACCTGGTGCCGGTGGGCAAGGACAATGAGGCACACGTCGAGATCACGCGTGAACTGGCGCGGCGCTTCAACCGTACCTACGAGAAGGAAGTCTTCCCTCTCCCTGACGTGATGATCGGCGACGTCCCCACCCTGATCGGCACCGATGGGCAGGCGAAGATGAGCAAGTCGTTGGGCAATGCGATCTTGCTCTCAGACGATGCCAAGACGGTGGAGAACAAGGTGCGTGCGATGTACACGGATCCCAATCGCGTCCGCGCCGACATCCCGGGCCGCGTTGAGGGAAACCCGGTCTTCATCTATCACGACGCCTTCAACCCCAACGTCGACGAGGTGAACGACCTGAAGGAACGCTATCTCACGGGCAAGGTGGGGGATGTCGAGGTCAAGCGGAAGTTGGCTCGCGCGATCAACAGCTTCCTCGAGCCCATGCGCGAGCGTCGCGCGGCCTACAAGGCCAAACCAGGCATGGTTGAGGAGATCCTGATCGACGGCACCCGCCGTATGCAGGCTGAAGCGGAGAAGACGATGGCGATGGTCTACGACGCAATGTGCATGGCGGGTCCACGGCTGCGCAAGGTCATCCAAGGGCGTGGTGACTCATTCCGTCTACGCAAGCTCGCATAGTAGGCCGCCAAGGACAACAGCAGGGAGCGCGCGATGTATATCGACCAGGTGAGGCTGCTCACGGACCACTATCCGACAGACGCATACTACCCGTTTGACGTCCCGGTCCTGAGGACGACGCGGGCGCTGCCCCTCCGGCGCCCGGTGACCTTCTTCGTCGGAGAAAACGGGTCCGGCAAGTCGACACTGCTCGAGGCAATCACGCGAAAGTGCGGCATCCACGTGTGGGATCAACCCAAACGACACCGTGCGCACGAGAATCCCTTCGAGACACGTTTAGCGGACTTCATACAGGTCGTATGGACCGACGAGCCAGTACCCGGCTCTCTCTTCCGCGCCGAGACCTTCTATCAGTTGGCCGACTTCCTCGATGACGTCGCCATCGCGGACCCAGGCAGGCTGAAGTATCACGGCGGACGGATCCTGAACACACTGTCGCACGGGGAAGGTATGCTGTCCTACTTCGCCGCCCGCTTCGACCGCAAAGGACTCTACTTCCTGGACGAACCCGAAGCCGCGCTCTCGCCCGCCAGCGAGGTGAAGTTCCTGAAAGTCCTTCAGGATCTGACACAGCGCCAGCAGACGCAGTTCATCATCGCGACCCACTCCCCGATCCTGCTCTCCCTGCCCGGTGCGCAGATCTACAGTTTTGACGGGCCCTATGTCCAGGAGGTGGCGTACGAGGAAACGGAACACTACAGAGTATACGAGGCGTTCTTTGCAGACCGAGTAGCCGCTTCTGAGCAGCGCCCGGCCGACCGGCAACGGTCATCCCAGGTGGTCAACGCGCGTTCCGCGCGCTTCAGTATAGCTTGACCTAGCAGTCATGTCCCATCCAGTTCAGCAGAAGGAGAGATCACGATGAAACAGTACAAGTACTTCCTGCCGGAATCCGAGATGCCGACGCATTGGTACAACATCACGGCGGACATGGAGAATCCACCTCCGCCCTATCTGCATCCCGCTACCCTCGAGCTGATGACACCTGACGATCTGGCTCCGGTCTTCCCAGCCGAGTGCATCAAGCAGGAGGCCAGTCGAGAGCAGTTCATCGAGATCCCGGAGGAGGTGCAGGAGATCTACCAGCTCTGGCGACCGTCGCCATTGTACCGCGCCCACCGCTGGGAGAAGGCGCTCGACACTCCCGCCAAGATCTACTACAAGTGGGAGGGCGTCAGCCCCGCGGGCAGCCACAAGCCTAACACCGCCATTGCGCAGGCCTTCTACGGTAAGCAAGAAGGGCTGGAAGGGTTTGCAACCGAGACCGGCGCCGGACAGTGGGGCAGCGCACTCTCGCTGGCGGGCCAGATGTTCGGCCTGAAGATCAAGGTATTCATGGTCGGCATCAGCTACCAGCAGAAGCCCTACCGCCGGATCATGATGGAGACGTGGGGAGGCGAGGTCGTGCCCAGCCCCAGTTCCGAAACTCACGCTGGTCGCGCCATCCTGGAGCAGGATCCCGATACGCCCGGTAGCCTCGGCATCGCCATCAGCGAGGCCCTGGAGTACGCGATGACGCACGACGGCTACAAGTACTCGCTGGGCAGCGTTGTCAACTTCGTGCTGCTGCACCAGACCGTCATCGGTCTGGAGGCGATCAAGCAGATGGAGATGGCGGGCGACTATCCCGACATCCTGATCGGCTGCGCCGGCGGCGGCAGCAACGCAGCCGGGCTGCTCTTCCCCTTTATGAAGGAGAAGGTCACCGGCAACAAGCCGGACATGCGTGCGATCTTTGTCGAGTCTACCGCGTGCCCCTCTATGACCCGCGGCAAGTACGCCTACGACTGGGGCGACACCGCCAAGACCGGCCCGGTGACCAAGATGCACACGGTCGGCCACGGCTTCATCCCCGCACCGGTGCACGCCGGCGGCCTGCGCTATCACGGTATGGCGCCATCGATCTCGGCACTGCTGGATCAGGGCTTCGCAGAGGCGCGGGCCTATCACCAGATCGAGGTCCTCGAGGCCGCGCACAGCTTCGCGGCGAGCGAAGGGACCATCGTCGCCCCGGAGACGTCGCACGCCGTGAAGGCTGCCTATGATGAGGCGATGCTCTGCAAGGAGTCCGGCGAGGAGAAGGTGATTCTCTTCAACGCCAGCGGCCATGGTCACTTCGACCTGGCAGCCTACGACGCCTATCACCGGCAGAACTTGATGGACTATAGCCTGGAGGAGGCCAAGATCGAGGCCGCGATGAAGGATCTGCCACAGACTTCCTAGTACGGCTGCACAACACGGCAAACGCGCCCCTGAGCACTCAGGGGCGCGTTTGTGTAGCCGCTAGATTGTGTGATTGCCGGTCAGGACCCCACTTCGGACAGACGTCGTGTCTGCTCGTCCAACGCCAACGCCTCGACGAAGGCATCAATCTCGCCCTCCATCACCGACGGCAGGTTATGGGATGTCATACCGATGCGATGATCAGTGACACGGTTCTGCGGGAAGTTGTATGTCCGAATCTTCTCGCTGCGCTCTCCGCTCCCCACCTGCGAACGCCGAGCCTCCTCGATTTCGGAGACCTGTCGCTGACGCTCAGCCTCGTACAGCCGCGCGCGCAGCACGACCATCGCCCGCAGCTTATTCTGCGTCAACGAACGCTCGCTCTCACACGTCACGACCATCCCCGTGGGCTTGTGTACGATGCGCACGGCCGTATCGTTCTTCTGCATGTGCTGTCCACCAGGACCAGACGAGCCATACGTCGTGAGCTCCAGGTCACTCTGGTTCACCTCAATCTCAACGTCATCGACCTCGGGGAGCACGGCGACGGTCACGGTCGACGTATGGATGCGGCCGCTGGACTCGGTGGACGGCACGCGCTGCACGCGATGGACGCCGCTCTCGTACTTGAGCCGTGAAAAGGCACCCCGGCCCTCGATGGAGAAGACCACTTCCTTGAACCCACCGATACCGGTCCGGTTCTCGCTGATGATCTGCGTTTTCCACTTGGGCTGCGACTCTGCATATCTCGTGTAGAGACGGAACAACTCCGCTGCAAAAAGCCCGGCCTCGTCCCCACCGGCCCCAGCACGAATCTCGACAATCACGTTCTTCTCGTCGCGAGGGTCCTTGGGTACCAGGAGCTTGCGCAGACGCTCTTCAAGCGTCTCCTGACGTTCCACAAGCGTCGAAAGCTCATCTTGCGCCATCTCACGGATGTCGAGATCGTCATCCGTCAGCATCTCGTTGGCTTCTTCTCGCTCCTCGAGGACGGACCGGTACTGTCGGTAGGCCTCGACGGTGTCCTGAAGATCGGACCGCTCCTTGGCGTATTCAGCGACTTTCTCGTAGTTCTGGGCGACCTCCGGATCCGACATCAAGCGTGTCAGCTCGTCGAACCGCTCTTCGAGTAAATCCAGCCGCTCCAGCATACGTTGTGTGTCCATACTTGCTCCTGACTTCCCTTTCGCGCACCAAAAACGGCCCGTCCATGGCGGGCCGCGAAACGATGATTGATGGTGGGCCCACCAGGATTCGAACCTGGAACCGACCGGTCCTAGTGTCCCCTTCTAGTGGGCCACATTGTAGCGCAGAGGCAGCTCTGAGCAAGTACTGGAGCAAACTGGGAACCAGCTGAGGGCACATATGGTTAGCAGTTCCCACGTGGCCACCGCCCGATTAGGCGCTTAGGGAGCTGAAGGCCATATCTATCCGAAGATGGCCTCCCACAGGCTCACAATGTACCCTTGGAACTCAGGCCAGCCCACGGCTATTGTGGCGATAGCACTTGGAAGTCCCACTAGAGTGACAAGTCCGGTAAGAATCTTCACCACGACAGCATCCTGCAGTCCCGCGAGTGCAGATGTCCCTATTAGGCCCAGCCAGTGCAGAACGAACAGCGGTAGAGACAGAATGGTCTGTACTCCGGTTTGCAGCCAACGGAAAGGATTCCTGGTCTGCTTTAGGGTTTCCGCAAGACGTTCCTCCAAGACTCCGCTGTATCGCGCTAGGGTCTCCCAGTAGGTGCGACTGAGTACCCGGGCGCGATCCGTGATATCGAATCTATCTGCTTTGCTGTCCATTATCTCTGGCAGCAGGTTCACGATTACCTCATAGCCCTGGATGTGCTGCAAGCTACCGGGCTGCTTGAAGCTGCCGATTCCGTAAATCCCGATTTCCCTCTGCATCCTCACGGAATTCCGCAGCAACCAAGTATAGGCGCTCCCGTCGATTTGCTCAGCTTGAGCGAACTGCATGAACCTGCTGGTGTACTCGTTGGTGAACAGAGTCTTGCGCTTCTCTTCTCTAAGGGCAGCGAATAGCCTGATGAAGCCCAGGAAGATAGTCCCCAACAGCAGCACTCCGGCAATAGCTCTTGAGTTCATGGAGTGTCTGGATCCCCAGTGCCTTCCGATGCGGAGTTGCCCTCCGCTAGCTCTTCCAAAGAACCACCCACAAACTCGACGCGGTTTTGAATGCTGTTGTCGATCTGCTCCTTGATATAGGACTCAACCTCGACTAGCTTGCTTGCGACCTTCAAGACCCTATCGCGATCAGACTGATCGAGCGAACGGAAGGCCAGTATCAGCTTCCGTTCTTGATCGCTGATCTGCTCACTGCCTACTTCATAGGTGACGAGCTCATCTGGGAAGAAGTACAGAATCGACTTGTCGAGGTTCACGGCAAGATAGGCGAGTGTCTCAACATCCATCCGCATCTTGCCGTTTTCGATGTCTGACAGAGCGGCCTGGCGCCGGTAAATCCGCCCTGCCAGTTCTCGCTGGCTGAACCCGGCTTCAAGCCGGGCTCGTTTCACCAGAGCCCCCATCCCCTCGGTGAGGCGATTGGGGAGGTTCCCCTGCTGTGACAGCCAGTCGAAGAAGTGGTCTAGTGCCATGTCAATCTTCCTGTCCAGGATGACATCATCTTGACAAGATGAACCTTTTAGAGTATCATCATACTTAAATCGTATCGTGGTGTCGCTGGCGCGTCAGGCTAATGATAGATCCGCCAGACAGAACTGCAAGGAGACAGAAATGTCTGAACGAATGGAGTCCCGAAAGTTCCTAGATGATGTAGCACACGCAGTCGATGGCGATTACGCCACCGGCTTCAAGATGCTTGGTTTCGTTGTCTTCGTCTCAGAACACGGGGCCGAGGATCTACTCTCTGGCTCGATGGTATCGCCACGAACCTACTACCGCTGGATCGAGACCGTGAAGGCCGCCGGTTGGCAGGACTTGCTCGCCGATGTCCGCCTAACTCAGGCGCTCCGCGAGTACATCGCTGACGTCAACTCAGAGCCATCAGAGTTGCGTGACACAGTCCGGCACCGGCTCGAAGAGACCTTGACTGATGTCGTCTGACATAGCTACTTGGCCCTTAGGCCTGCTTCCGCCGGAGCCGGTCGGCAGCAGCACATCAGCACAGCGCAGAGCAGGCAGTCAAGGGCGCAGCGAAGCGGAGAGCGCAGCGGCCCTTGATGGCCTGCGGCGCTGTGCTAGGGTGCGGCGCCGATCGGTGCAGGTGGGAGCAGGCGGCCTGCTTCCGTTGGTGAGTGAGGCTCCCCGAAGGGTCTGGGTTTCTACAATGCGAGCAGTGGCGCGGATCGGCGCCGTGAGGCGCGTACCGGGCCACTGCTTGCGTTGGATGGGGTTCGCTGAAAGCCCGGTCTAGTAACACCGGGCGCTATCTACAGGATTAGCCCTAGGGAGACATTCCATGGATGAGATCTATTTGGCAGTTAGCACGACGTACGACTCGAAAGGGAGTTCTGAGCAGGTCACCTATCACTCCGCACACTGTGTTGAGTGTGGTGAGTCTGGCTCCATTGAGAGCGTTCAGGGGAAGAGACCGCGAGTCGTGAAGTGCTCCAAGTGCGGCAAGTGGGTATGCAGGCGCTGCCTGCGTGAGCATCATCACAGCCACTAGAGGGACTATGATAGCTGACTACTTGACCTTCACCTTTGCCAAGAACCACGAGCCAGGGCTACCTGACCTGGTAAGGCGCATTGATCCCGACGCCGCACCTATTGACTCCAAGACTGGCTACACTGCCGACTGGAGCGTCTGGGGATCGGGTCGCCTCCAGTGGGGCCATCGCGGCGACGTATCCGCGAGGCTAAACTTGCCTGGCAAGGCGCTTGCCCTGTTGCGGGAGTCCGACGTTGATGTCAAGGAGTTCGTAATCATGATCCTTGAGGCCGGCGCTAAGTGTACCCGGGTGGACTATGCCTTCGATTGGGGAGTAGATGCCTCACCGATGATCGATCGGATTGTGGAGTGTATCCGGGCCGGTCACTACACTAGTCGCTGGAGGCTCCAAAACCCAAGCTCCTGCCGCCGTACGTATTCGGTTTGCGGTCCAGGTGACACCCTCTATCTGGGGAGCGCGAAGAGCGATTGCTTCCTGCGGATCTACGACAAGGCGGCCGAGCGGAAAGAAGCCGAGCCGCGTATTCGATTCGAGCTCGAGGTCCGCAAGGAACGCGCCAACGCAGCGATTGTGTTTCTCACCGTCGATGCTCGGTACGCGGTCGAGGATGTCAAATCGATCATCCTAAGCTACTTCGATGTCAAGTCCCCTGTGGAGGACGACGAGAATAAGTCCCGATGGCCTACTGCCAACTGGTGGGCAGCGCTGTGGGGCCGCCAGAAGGCGCAGCTAACACTAGGCAGTGATATGCCTACTGAGGACGACTCCAGGGCCTGGTTCGAGCGCCTAGGCCCGTCTCTAGCACTACTGCTCGAGCTCGATGACGGCGATCTCCAGTGGCTGCTTGATGCGATCACAAGAGGCCGTACTCCTGTCGAGCAAGGCGGTCGCTGGCGCAGTACACATGAGGCCAAACTCAGGGCCTGGACGCAGGCACGACTAGAGCGCATTGGGGCGGCAGCGTGACCGAGGTCCGCGATCAGGACGAGATTCTTCTTCGCGGCAGACTCTCGGGGCCGCAGAAGGCCCGGCTAGACAGCCTGCTCGATATGATGTACCGGCCGAGCGAGCTTGCCGAGGAGATCGGCTTCGAGGTACGCCAGGTGTACCGCGTGTACGTCCCCGCAGGATGTCCCCACACGCGCGATACCAGCAAGCACCTGTGGATCAACGGGAAGGCGTTTCGTGAGTGGGCCAAGCAGGTCTACCGCAAGCGGAAGCTCGGTGCCGATGAGGCTTTCTGCCTAACCTGCAAGCGAGCGGTGAAGGTCACCGATCCGGCACACCATGAACGAGGCAAACTCAAGTACCTGACATGCGTCTGCCCACATTGTGAGCGCCGCCTGGCGAGGATCACAGAGAAGCTCTAGCGCGCATGATCGACCGGGACAACTGGAAGCTGACCAAGGCCTATCTTCAGTACCGTGCCGAGGTCAGCCACCTCGCAGGAGACTCGATCAAGCTTGAACGGCGATGCCTGCGCCACCTGCTAGAGTGGGCCGACAGCCGTCCCTTCCATCGTGCTCCGAGCATCCGGCCTAGGTTCCCTGACTACGTACTTGGTGCGAGAAGGGACGGCAGAGACAAACCTCTCTCCCGTGAGTACTTGAGGAAGACCATCAGCACTGCGCGGCGCTTTCTTGGCTGGCTGGCGGTCCACAGAACCGGCTATAGGTCGAGCTTTGCCGTGTGGCTGGACACTCTCGTTGTCCCTAAGCTGGACCAGACCAGCAAAGAACACGAGGCCGTTACCCTTGATGAAGTCCGGGCGATGGCAATTGCCCCGACAGAGACAGCCAGGGAAAGGCGGGTACAGGCTGCCGCTGTGTTCTGGTTCCTGTCTGGGATCCGGGTGGGCGCGTTTGTGACGCTGCCGGTTGCAGCAATCGACCTTGGGGCTCTCCAGGTGAGACAGTGGCCTAGCTTAGGTGTACACACCAAGTTTGGGAAGCACGCGACGACGCACCTACTCGACATCGAGGATCTTCTGAACGTAGTCCGGGCCTGGGATGGCGAGGTCAGATCAGTGCTTCCTGGCTCGGGGTACTGGTTCGCTCCCCTTCTGCCCGAAACCGACAGCATAGACCCTAGCGCTGATACCGTGGGTGAGCATCGAGCAGACCGAGCGAGGAAGGATCTCCGGGACTGGCTGAGGCGCGTTGGCCTGCCGTACCACTCGCCGCACAAGTTCCGCCATGGGAACGCGGTCTACTCGCTGAAACGGTGCAGGGACCTGGCAGACCTGAAGGCCGTTAGCCAGAATCTTATGCACTCCAACATCTCGACCACCGACGGGATCTACGCGGTACTCTCCCAGGATGATCTCGCGGAACGTATCCGAGGATTGGCGCGTTCCGAAACATCGAGGGCTTCACTGGACTACGGGAGGCTAGCCAGAGAGATCGTAGCCCTGACGCAGACGCAGGACAGTCTGTGAACACCGGTGGGCGTCAGGCTACCGATGCAGAGGGCTTGTTGTCATCTCGGGCATCTATGAGCACGATGTGCTGATCGTCCTCGCACTCCAGTTCCTTGAGGATGCGCTGCACTCTCTGGTACTGGGAAAGCGTGAAGTACAGAATCACCTTGAAGCCGCGATCAGTATTGTGCGCTTTCTTGTAGATCTCAAGCTGCTTCTCTAGATTCCTCTTAAGCTTGGTGTTGCTCGCTAGCTTGAACTCGACGAGGGTCTTGTCGTGGCTTCCTCGTGATATCTTGAAGTCAACCGGGCCTCTACCATCGTTTGTCTCAGGGCTGACATCGGATGGAGTGGCGAACCAAGTCAGCCGGAACGCGAGCTGCAGGTCTTTCTCAGTTCCGATCGGCTTGCCATCGGTGTAGAACAGTCGGTAGCCGTCCTTGTTCTCAATAACGTCCTTCAGGAAGGATATCCGCTCACGTGTCTCCTCGTATGTGTTGAAGCCTCGATAGTAGAACGCGGTGGATGCGTGTAAGAGGTCACGGAAGCGTGCGAGTTGCTCAATGAAGAGACACTCAACCTCGGTCATCTTCTTGTCACTGATGGCTACAGCCTGATCTCCGCGGTCTTCTTTGTATCGGATGTAGTACTCGATTAGCTCCGGGTACTCCCGGAACACTCGCGCAATGGCCTTTTCTACTTCGGCTTTGTTCGGGTCAATTGGCAAAACCTGCCTGAAGTAGTTGTTGACCTGTGCTCTTAGTTGGTCGTTGGGTATCGAGGCCGCAATGTTGTGGTAGCTACGGACCATGTCTTTCTTGCTGATCCATGTCTCGTCTTTGGTCAGTATGTTCCTAGGTGTGAGCAACACGAAGTCGCCCTGCCAGACTGGCAGCTCATACTGATCAGTCTCCCAGCTCTCGGTATCGTAGCTGAAGCGCACTCTGTTGACGGAGAACATCGCCCTCAGGGCGGGAGCTATGAACTGACGGGCGAAGTCCTGGGTGTACTCCAGCAGGAATTCCTTGATGAGATTGGTGGTGAAATCACTTATGTTGTCCCGACCGATGCCCTCTTCGATCAGGCACAGCTTCTCTAAGTGGCTCCCCTTCGTGACTTGCTCGCTGCCGAAGTTCGAGAAGATTGTGTGCAGGTTCGCGTTGAGTGATTCAGCAAAGCGCTTTCCTAGACCGGTCCCCTTGTTTCCGACAAGGGAGTAACCAAGCCAGTTCTGCTCAACCTCCCCAAAGTAGAACCACGCTTTCAGCAGTCCACCGTCGATGCCCCCAGAGATGGACTTGTCCCGCAGGAACTGTAGGTACTGGATCATGCCTCTATGAAGCTGCTGGTACTGCGAATCACTACTGTTGAATATGAGAAAGGGGTCAACAAACACGGGGAGATCATTGACGAGGGAGATGTTGAAGGCACCGTATCCTTCGAGCGCCTCGGGCGAAGTATTGAAGCAGTCGGAGAAGTACGTTCTGATCATGTTGGCCTCCCAAGCTTACCGAACCACTGTTGCCAGTGGCGGCATTGGGCACAAAATGGGGGCGATGAGGGGTGCAGTGGTGGGCCCACCAGGATTCGAACCTGGAACCGACCGGTTATGAGCCGGCTGCTCTAACCATTGAGCTATGGGCCCCTGAGAGCGGGCGACGGGAATCGAACCCGTATCTTTAGCTTGGAAGGCTAAGGCTCTACCATTAAGCAACACCCGCACGCATCGCCATTATACCATAGCGAGATTCGTGTACAACGGTTCTGTCGCCAGCGACGGCTACCCCAGCTCTTCGAGGAAGTCACCCAGATTGTGGCGCACAGCGTAGGCGGCGGCTTCGGCGCGGTTTGTCAGCTCCAGCTTGGAGAGGATGCTGCTGACATAGTTGCGCACGGTTCCTTCGCCCAGGAAGAGGTTCTTTGCGATCTCCTTGTTGGTGCAGCCCTCCGAGACCAGGCCCAGCACACGAAGCTCCTGCTCGGTCAGATCCTTGAAGGCGGCAGCCTGCTCCTGGCGTGTAGCCAGCCGCACCCGCGCCAGCACCTTTTGAGTGATGGCGGGATCGAGCAGGGCATCGCCCTCGGCCACCCGACGCACAGCGTTGACCAACTCCTCGCCTCCGCCCTGCTTGAGCACATAGCCAGACGCCCCGGCGCTGATTGCGTCGAAGAGTATCTCATCCTCGGCGTACGAGGTCAGCACGATCACGCCGACGTCTGGGAGCTCGGCCTTGATCTCTCGACACGCCTCGATGCCATTCTTGCCGGGCATACGGATGTCCATCACCACGACATCGGGGCGATGTGCCAACGCCTTCGAAAGAGCCTCATCGGCGGACGCCGCCTCATCAACGATAACGAAGTCCGCCTGATTGCTGAGCAGTGTCTTCAGGCCCAGCCGAACGACCTCGTGATCGTCCACAACCAAGATTCGATATGTCATTGCATTCACCCTCACATATAGGGGACAGTCAGATGATAGGTCACGCCCTCGCCGGGCGCACTCTCAACACGCAGCGCGCCTCCAAGAAGGCGGGCGCGCTCGCGTATGTTCCGCAGACCATATCCCTTGCTCACCAGAAGCTGTTCCATACCGATGCCATCGTCGGAGATCATCAACTCCAGGCTGTCCTGGCTGTACTCCAATTGCACGCTCACCCAGCGCGCGCGCGCGTGTTTCGCGGTGTTGGTCAGCGCTTCTCGCACGATCTGGAAGACATGCCTGCGACGCATGATTGAGTTGATGGGACGCACCTCGCCACTGAACTCAAACTCCGTCTCCAGCAGCGTGTTGACGCGGAAGTCTCGCAACAGATGCTCTATACCATCAGGCAAATCCTCATCCACCATGTCACTGCGCAAATCGAAGATATAGCGTCGGATGTCCCGAATCGTGTCGTTGAGGTTGTCCATCACGCGCCCCAACTGCGACTGCGCACGCTCAGGGTTCACTGGGATCACCGGCACAATACCCTCCAGCAGCAATCCGGCAGCATAGATCGACTGAATGATGCCATCGTGGAGCTCACGACCGATGCGCTCGCGATCATCCACCAGAGTCTGTAGTCTCTCCACACCCTCGACCCACCGCTCGATCTCAACCTCAATCGTGGTGAGTGACTTGACCAGACCATATGTCATCGCCCCGCCGGCAGCGACACGAATCCAGACGACCAGGATCACCGGAAGGGACATCGGTATGGCGGACAATACCAGTCCCTGCTGGGCCGCAAAGACATTCAGCACCGCAAAGAGCATCATAGCAGCTGCCGTGATTCGTTGATAGGGACGTACGCGCCGGCGCACGGCAGCATCCAGTGATCGGTGACCGCGACGCCACAACCCGATGGCCGCAAGGACGCCTCCAGGCAGAGCCAGGAGATAGCGCACGACACTCCCAGCGATCAGAAGCTCGGCCCAGTTCGGTCGCACGGAGGCAACGGCAATGGCGTAGGGCACGAGCCACAGGCCACAGAGGGTCACGAAGAGCGACCTGGCCCTGGTCTGAAAGGAAGCCTCCGACATCGTGGTCTGTAGACCAAAACCCAGCAGGAAGGTGTAGGCCACCGCAAGGAGAACGGGGAGGACAAGCGAGGCCACGCCGCCGATAGCAGGCACGAGTCCGGCGAACATCGCGAGCCACGCAGACAGTGCCTCGGAAATGGCGAACCCGCTCAGCCAGGTCAACTGGCGCATCAGGGAAACTCGGTGACTTCTTCGGTGAAGGAAGACCACGGTTATGCCCAGGGAGAAGAAAACCAGACCGTGTAAGAAGTCTCCCAGTACAGCCAGAAGGATCATCGATACCTGCTTCAGCGTGGGCCACGTAGATGAAAAGAGTATACCATGTTGAGGATGCACATCAAATGATCTCCCCTTGACGCAGCATCTGCGCAAGTTTTCAAGAACAGCCCAGGGCGGGGGATTGATCTTGTTTGCTCCTTTGACGGCGTTATACTTGAACGCTATGGATTTGTTCGAACACAGTCGGCAGGATCAGATCACGGGATCTGCCCCCCTTGCTGCTCGATTGCGTCCACGGACTCTGGATGAGTTCGTGGGGCAGGAGCAGATCATTGGGCCGGGGCGACTGCTGCGCCGCGCCATTGAGGCTGATCGGTTGTTCTCATCGATCCTCTTCTGGGGACCGCCGGGCGTGGGCAAGACGACGTTGGCGGCAGTGATTGCCAACACCACGCAAGCCCATTTCGAGACGCTCAGCGCCGTGCTGGCAGGCATCGCCGATCTGCGCAAGCTGGTCGAGGCAGCACGCCAGCGTCGCGCCATGTATGGGCAGCGCACGCTTCTGATGGTCGACGAAATCCATCGATGGAACAAGGCCCAGCAGGACGGCCTCCTTCCGGTCGTCGAGGACGGCACGATCACCTTGATCGGGGCGACAACGGAGAATCCCTACTTCTCCATCATCTCCCCTCTGCTCAGCCGGTCCCGTATCTTTCGCTTCGAGTCCCTGACCGTTGACGAGATCGAGGGGCTCCTGATGATGGCCCTCGAGGACGAAGAACGCGGCTTCGGCAAGCGAAGGATCGAGCTCGATCCCGATGCCGGCCGTCACCTGGCGGAGTTCGCCGACGGCGATGCCCGCAGCGCCCTGAATGCCCTGGAGCTAGCGGTGGTATCGACGCCCAGCGAGGACGGTGTGATCCATATCACGGTGAACGTGGCCGAGGAGTCCATCCAGCGACGCTCCCTACAGTACGACCGGTCCGGCGACGAGCACTACAACACGATCAGCGCCTTCATCAAGTCCATCCGGGGATCCGATCCCGACGCGGCCCTCTATTACATGGCCAAGATGGTGCTCGCCGGCGAGGACCCACGTTTCATCTTCAGGCGTATGCTGATCTCGGCGTCCGAGGACATCGGGCTTGCGTCGCCGATGGCGATCTCGGTGGTCCTGGCTTGTGCCCAAGCATACGAGTGGGTGGGCATGCCCGAGGGGCAGTACCACCTTGCCGAGGCGGCCCTATATCTGGCCACCTCACCCAAATCCAACAGCACGGGCGCCTACTGGGAAGCGCGCAAGCATATTGAGGATGAGGGATACCGCCCTCCCCCCGTCTACCTGCGGGACCAGAACACACTGCTCAACGAGGAGAAAACGAAGGCAGCGGCGTACAAGTACCCCCATGCTTTCAAGGGTGGGTGGGTGGACCAGCGCTATCTGCCGGAGGGCGTGTTGGGCGGGTGGTACCAGCCCAAGACGAACGGCTACGAGCAACGCGTGGCCGATTTCATCAAGAGAGTTCGCGAGAAGCAAGGAGAAGTCAAGTCGGAATGATCACTGGGAGCATTGGATGAACGATCCCATCACAAACCACATAGCTCAGATGCTGAATGAATCCGACCACGTCCTGGTGCCGCTGGAGGATCTCAGCGACCAACTCAATGCCGAGGGCCTGATGGCCTGGATGACGCCGGACCTGCTCGAGCAGCTGCTGGCAGAGGATGAGCGGTTCGAAATCTACGAGGGTCTGGCCGATTCGGAGTTGTTCAACCCGATGGTGCAGGCCGAGCTGCAGGCAAGAGGGCTCCTGAGCGGGCCCTTGGTGATGCTTCGAGAACGCGTATCAACATCGGAAGAGGTGATGCTCGATATGCTTCTGCATCTCCAGGACATGAACAAGGCTCTGGAGACCGCCTGGCAGCTGCGACCCGAGGACAATCCTGAGATAGAGGCGGAGATACTGAACCTCTTGATGATGGGGGACATGCTGGAGCGCGAGATCAAGCGGGCGCTCGAGACCGGCAGCATCGTCGTCGAACTGGGCGCCTCCGAGGAAGCGGAACTTGATCTGGGGACAGGCTAGATCCATAGCCAGAGAGACACCTACTGATCGCAACGGGGAGGTCCAAACACCTCCCCGTCTTCGTGCCTCCGGGAATCGGATGATCCGCCTCTGTCTGACGCTGGTCGGCGTGACGATACTGGCCCTGCCCCTTGTGTCGGCCTGCCGGCAAGGGGACTCGGCCCTCAGCCGCATCCAGGAATCCGGCATCCTGCGCGTGGCCGTCGACCCGTCCTTCCCTCCATTCGAGTCCGTGGATAGCGCAGGGCAGGTCGTGGGCTATGACGCCGACCTTGGCCAGGCCCTGGCGCGGCACCTCGACGCGGACGTGCATTTTGTCACCACAGGCTACGACGCGCTCTATGACACGCTGACGGTGGGACGAGCCGACGTCATCATCTCAGCGCTGTACCCGGATCAGAGCCGGACCTCGGCCTTCGTCTTCAGTGATCCCTACTTCAACGCGGGCGAGGTCATCATCGTGAGCGCAGAGAGCGAGATCGTGTCATCCGACGACCTCGCCGGCCAGCGCATAGCCTGTGTCTTCGGCACGGCAGGACATATGGAGCTGCTGAGGCTGGGGAAGACGCTCACCCCGCCCCCCACTGTCCTCACCGTCGACGATCCCGTCACGATCACGGCGGCACTACACACCGGTACCGTCGAGGCAATCGTCATCGACCACGTGAGCGCCCTGACGGCGGCGGGCAGCGACCCAGGTCTGGACATCCTGCTGCCGCCGCTGACGGACGAGCCCTACGTCATCGCCGCTCGGCAGGAGGACAGCAGGTTGCTGAGAGCGCTGAACGAGGCGCTGTCAGACCTGGCTGCTAACGATACGTTGGACGCACTGCGCGACAGATGGATGGTCCGGCCCACGGCGCGCTGACATCGGTCGGTTTTTGACATCACGGGTCGTGCCGGTAGAATGCTGCAAGCTCGTCAGGCCCACCGACGATGCCCACCGCCGTTGCGAGCTTCTAGGGTGCTGGACCCAGCCCGTGGTGCCAATCCGGTGACACCAAGCAAAGGAGACCTATGGCAGAGGTACACGTTTCCGACCACCCACTGGTGAAACACAAGCTGACGCTGCTTCGTGACAAGGGCACGGATCCCAAAAAGTTCCGTGAGCTGATCCGCGAGATCACACTGTTGATCGCGTACGAGGCGCTTCGGGATCTCGAGGTCAGTCCCAAAGAGGTCGAGACCCCTCTCACGAGAACCGTCGGCCACAAGCTCGCCGAGCCCATCGGCCTGATCCCCATCCTGCGCTCGGGCCTGGGCATGGTAGAGGGCATCTGGGAGATGATCCCATCTGCCGAGGTCTGGCACATCGGGCTCTTTCGCGACGAACAGACCCTGCGTCCGGTCTCGTACTACAATCGGCTGCCCATCCACCCGACGGTCTCTGTCTGCTGCATCCTGGACCCGATGCTGGCGACCGGCGGCTCGGCGGTCAAGACCGTCGAAATCCTCAAGAACTGGGGCGCCAACCGGATCAAGTTCCTCGGTGTGATCGGGGCGCCTGAGGGCGTCGAGACGCTGACCAACGCCCATCCCGATGTCGACATCTACCTTGCTGCCCTCGATGATCATCTCAACGATGTCGCCTACATCGTCCCCGGACTGGGTGACGCCGGCGATCGCCAGTTCGGGACAGCCTAGCCGAGCGCAGACTTGACCCACGGGCTGGCGTATGCGCTGACCCTTGTAGCGGGCGTCGTGATCTCGGTGATCGCGACGCCCCTTCTGGGCAAGCTGGGTCACAGACTGGGCATCGTCGTCCTACCAGGCGGGCGACGGAAACACAGCGGCGTGATGTCGCGCCTCGGCGGCCTCGGCCTGGTCGTGGGTTTCTTCGGCGCCCTGGCGCTCTCCCGATGCTTCGCCATTCCGTCAGCCGACCCCAACGAGATGCGCCGCTTCTGGGGCCTGGCCATCGGGGGGCTCCTGATGGCCATCTTCGGGTTCATCGACGATAGCCGCGAGCTCCCTGCAGGCGCGGAGTATCTGGGCTATCTCATCGCCGCCATCGTCGCCGTGGTCAGTCTCATCTTCCTGGAGCGGTTCAACAACCCCCTCAACAACACGTTGGTCGTGCTCCCTGCGCTCGTCTACGTACCCCTCACGCTCTTCTGGATGACCGGGATGACCGTCACCGTCAACTGGATGGATGGGGTGGATGGTCTGGCAGCCGGCGTCTCCGCGATCCTGGCCCTGGTCCTCAGCATCCACATGTACCGCAGCGGCCAATACAGCGTCGTCCCCCAGGCACTGGCGCTCCTCGGCGCATCCATCGGCTTCTTGATCTTCAACGCGCCACCGGCCCGTCACTATCTGGGCAGCAACGGCGCCTTCTTCCTAGGCTACGTCCTGGGAGCACTGGGGTTGATCGCCGGCGGACGCGTAGCGACTGTGTTGCTGGTCATGGGCATTCCGATCGTGGATGTAGCGTGGACGATCCTGGACCGCTGGCGAAGCGGCGTCAGCCCGTTCCACGGCGACCGGCGCCATCTACACTTCAGGCTCGTGGATGCCGGGCTGTCGGCACGCACGATCGTCAGCATCTATTGGAGTTTCTGTGCGACCGCCGGTGTGCTGGCGCTCGTCCTCTCATCCCGCATCTACAAATTGGTGGCGCTGGTGCTCCTGGGAGGATTGACCACGGGGCTGCTATTCTACCTGAGCAGACCGCAGCGGGCTGAACCCCGCGGCTAGCCACACCAAGCCCACTGGAAGCAGGACGGAGGCACCGAGATGACCGCGACCGTTCATCGGTGGATGGGTTGTCTGGCTCTGTTGATCGTCGCCTTGGCCGGCTGCAGGTCCACGCAGACGCCACCGACCGCCGTACCCACCGCGCTGCCCCCGACGTGGACGCCGGCACCGACTTTGGCGCCGACGGCCGTTGTGGCCCGCACTGATCTGGTCCTCTGCAGCACCGAACCTACGGCGGCCAGCCCCTTCTACTCCTTCCAAGCCGGCGCCGACTTGCTGGCTCTCTTCTATGAGGAACCGGTGGAGCGCGTGGGGTACCGGTGGGAAGCGCGGCTGGTCGAGCGGGTGCCGGAACTGGGGACAGGCGACGCCGTGACACAGACGGCCAAGGTCAGCCAGGGCACCCGCTATGCGGACGCGCTCGGTGTCGTGAGCTTGCACGAGGACCCCGAACCCAACGACCTCCCTCAACTCGTCGTCACATTCACCCTCAAGTCTGATCTGGCCTGGTCCGATGGCGAGCCCATCACGGCCAGGGATGCCGTCCTGGGCTATCACCTGGCCCAGTCACCCGAGGCGACCGGGCGATGGAGCGAGCTGGCGGAGCGGACCGCGCGCTTCGTGGCCGTGGACGACCAGACTCTGCGCTGGGAGGGTATCCCAGGTTACCTGTCATCAGACTACGCGGGCTTCCTCTTCCCGCTTCAGCCGGCTCACCGCTGGCAAGGCCACGCATTGGCTGAGCTCCTGGAGGACCGCACGCCGCCGGCGACGGGGCCGTTTGAGATCACAGCCTGGGAGACGGGACGCGAGGTACGTCTGGCGCCCAACCCACACTACGCCGGCGAAGCCCCTCAACTCGAGCGGGTGATCGTCAGATTCCCCCAGCTGCCCCCAGAACAATGGTCCGGACTGCTGGCGAACGGCACGTGCGACGTCGTGCTCCCCGATCCCATCCTTCTGACCTCGTGGGAGCCGTGGGAGCAACTCGGACAGGCCGGAGAGGCCGTCGTCTGGGCGGATGTGGCCCCAAACGTATTGCGACTGGATGTGAACTTGGCCGGGGAGGCCAGCTCAGAGGCGGCACAGACGGCGATCCAGGACGTTGCGATACGCAAGGCGCTGTCCGCCTGCATCAACCGAGAGCTGCTCACCGAGGCGCTGCCGGGTGAAGCGGTGGCCACCGCGGACGGCTTCATCCCACTCAACCACCCAGCCCACGCGGGCACCACTCAGCCCGGCTATGATCCCGGCAGGGCAGAGAGACTGCTGGAGGGGGCGGGCTGGCGCGACGAGGACGACGACGGCACGCGCGAGGCGCACGACATCGACGGGTTGTCCGATGAAGAGCCCCTGACCTTGACGTTGCACTTCGCCTCCGAGTACTTCATTGTGGCAGCGCACGTCGCCTCAGACCTGGAGGCGTGCGGGATCGACATTGGCCTCGAGCCCACCGACGTGCGCCAGCTCTACACGCCGGGCGATGCCAGTCCTCTCTTCAGTCACCAGTACGACCTGGCCCTCATCGGTTGGCAGGCCGTGCTCCCCAGGGTCTGCGGGGCATGGTTCAGCGACCGCGTGCCCGCACTGGAAAACGATCAGCGCGGCGAGAACTTCAGCGGCTTCACATCCGAGGCGTATGACACGGCATGCGCGCGTGCGCTGGCCGCCGTCGATCTGGACGAACAAGCCGAGGCACTACAGGCAGCCCAGACCCTGCTCAACGC
>Ga0180436_10001897_pt1 | contig 20167 bp, 17 predicted proteins | sample SS_ome_2_FD_132434 | JGI IMG/M metagenome (GOLD analysis project Ga0180436, IMG submission 132434) | Hypersaline lake sediment archaeal communities from the Salton Sea, California, USA - SS_3_S_2 metaG | ecosystem: Environmental > Aquatic > Non-marine Saline and Alkaline > Hypersaline >...
ACCGTTCATTTGAAGCCAGACCGGAAAGTCTTTCCGGAGCACAAAAACCTGATGAACCGGTCTCACCGTCCGATGATCCGAAATCAATCAGGACAGCCCTGTGCTCACAAATTATTATGTTTTCCGGCTTTATGTCACCGTGAATCATTGGATATGGTTTCATTGAATGCATGTGGGAAAGCACATCCAGTATGTCAAGGAAATACCCTACCAAGCGGTGTTTTTCAGGAGAATTCCGCCTTACGGTTTCGGTTATTGATTCACCTTCAATATATTTCTCAACGATATATAGAGTTGATCCCTGTTCAAAGGCATCATATATTTCAGGGATACTCCTATGCCTAAGTCTTCGAAGTACCGTAAAGTCATTTGCCTTCTTACCGGCATTTCTTATCTCCTTAAGAACCCTCTCGTTGCCTGTTATTTCATCATAAACAAGGAATACGGAACGGTTTTTCCGTATTGAAAGAGGTTTTATTGTTCTGTAGCGGTTGTTGATCTTTTTGATGATTATGCCTCGCTGGTATAAATTGTCATATATAAATTAACATATATTACCAGTTATTGCAAGGCATAATTTACATTTTTTGTTATTAACTCTCTGTGTCCGGCTCAATATATCCTATGGTTACCAGACTGGTTTGGATGCTTTTTCGAATTATTCAGAGACTCTTGTAGTAATCAGATTCCTTCTGCAAAGTTCTTCATTTCCATTTCTATCTTCACTTGGACTTTTCATCTTGAGTTCCAAAGGGTCCTGCAAAAACTTAAAATTTATGCCCTTGCTGAAATCGACGCTGAAATCCCATCCTAGCTTGTGGCAAATTCTACATAAAAATTCAATTGTAAAATTATACTCTCCGCTTTCAATCTTAGATACCATTGGCTGTGATAAATCAAGTTTCCAGGCCATATCTTTTTGACTTAAGTGGTTCTCCCTACGATAATCGGATATTGCCAAAGATATTTTATACATGGCATCATAACTCATATCCAGTGCTTTATCCGGATTGGCGTCCAGGGCTTTCTGCATTGCGCTTTTTTCTTTAAAATCAACTTTATACTTCATCTTCAATTACCTTTCTTCATTGATTGAACGGTTATATCTTTTCCTTGCCATCTTTATTGCTTGCCTGTAATCTTTATGTGCTCTCTTTTCCATGAATATATGCAGGAATACCGCATGTTCAACTCCATCGATATTCAAGAAACATAGTATGATCCTGTAGTTCTTCTTTTTTCCACTAATTGGTATCTTGGCAAATCCTGCTGCTTCCTTCCCTTTCATTGGTTCCAGATATTCTTTTCTGAATCTACTGCCGACATCATCAATATGTTCGTTCAGATATCTACATTTATTTCTAAGAGATCTGTAATACCGTGCTGTTTGCCCTTTGTTGCTCAGAATTTCTTCACATTCATCTTCAAATTCCGGAATCATCAAAACCCTGGCGTAATCATCAAAAACTTTCTTAAGCTTATAAATGCTTTTCATTTTTACCTCATTATATAACTTATATGTTATATTAGTCAAGTTTTCCGTTAGCTGCGATCTTTTTTATGATAGTAAGGCACAATGACACATCATATTGCCCTACAAGGCTATATGTTCTAAACGAATTACGAACATATGTTCTATTATATAATGAAAAATGATTTTATACAATATTAAGTTAGTGTAATTATTCCAAAAAAATACAAGTATTTAGTCTTTAAGAACCCCATGTACCATCAGCCTGCCGTTGTCCACTTCATACGAACAGGTTGCCAGGGTTATTATCTGAGTTATATCATCGATATCAATTTCCCTTTGGAAAAGTGACTTTTCACTCAGCTCCTCATAGTATTCCTTTAAATCAGAATTTTTAAAGTCTACCTTTAGCTCATAGTCATTTGCACTTACCCAGTAAACTGAGAAGATTTCATATTCATATGTGTTGTAAAGGTTACTGAATGTTATGGTCGTGTTTTCATCAAAGAACTCCCTGTCCTTGTAATCATTGAGACTGTTGAACATCGTTCCGTTCTTCATGTTGTGCCCATACAATATTATATTACCGTCAAGTTCATTCCCGAAATTCCTGTAATCCATATATATGCTTCCGGCAATGTTCTCATTCCCATAAAAGTCCTTGTCAAGATAGTAGTCATTGTCACTGTGTTTTACAATAGGATAATCAACGGCTGTTCCCCCAACCTTAATCCAACCGGTGAAGTCATGATTTATTGCGAGCAATTCGCTGTTGGGATTTCTTCTTAATTCTATTACATAGCCGGTAGTATCTACAGGAACCTCTTCCTCAGCAGGTTCATTTTCGACAGGCTCTTCAGAAGTTTCAGGAACAAGGGACGGTTCCGGAGAAGGAGATGATGACGGCTCGGGTGTACTTGATTCAACAGGCAGCTTAGAATAAAGTTCCCTTATCTCTTCTGTTGTGTTTTTGCTTTCAACAAGATCGGATACATAAAACCCTATCCAAACTATGCTTGCTATTATTGCTATTATAGATATTACCTTTATAGTCGTCCTCAAAATATCACCTCTAACATTTTATACCCCTTGGTAAAAAAAATATGCCGTTATGTTACATTCTGAAATTTATTATGTTACGTGTGTTTACTTATTAATTAACGGGGTATTAATTAATCACAAAATTAAAAAACACTTAAATTTAATTTGAGGATAGGAGAAATAATAAAAATGAAAAAAGTAGTAAGTTTGATAATGGTAATGTTATTGTTATTGGTGGCAGTTCCCACCAGTGCAGCAGAGGGAGATATTGTGGATATAGCATCCAATGATTCAAGTTTTTCAATTCTTGTAACAGCATTGCAGACAGCTGAGTTAGTAGAAGCTCTTCAGGGCGAAGGACCTTTCACGGTTTTCGCACCTACTGATGATGCATTCGCAGCTCTTCTTGAAGCACTTGATATTACGGCAGAGGATCTGTTGTCCCAGTCAGGACTTGCAGATGTACTCCTGTATCATGTAGTAAGCGGCAAGATAATGAGCACTGATCTCAGTGATGGACAGACAGCTGAAACCCTTAACGGAGAATCAATTACAGTTGATTTGAGTGACGGAGTAAAAATCAATGAATCAACCGTAACAACAGCAGATATCGAAGCAACCAACGGTGTTATTCATGTAATTGACCAGGTTCTCATTCCTGAAGGATTTGAACTTGATATGGAAGAAGAAATGGACATAGTTGACATAGCACTTGCAGATGAGAGTTTCAGTACATTGGTAGCAGCACTTCAGCAGGCTGACCTCGTATCAGCTCTTCAGGGCGAAGGTCCCTTCACTGTATTTGCACCAACCAATGATGCATTCGCTGCATTGCTTGAAGCACTTGACATTTCAGCTGAACAGCTGTTGCTGCAGCCTGACCTGGCAGATGTACTACTCTACCATGTAGTATCAGGAAAAGTAATGAGCACTGATCTTTCAGACGGTCTTGTAGCAGAAACACTCAACGGCGAATCCGTAACCTTTGACCTCAGTGATGGAGTTAAGGTAAACATGAGTACAGTAATCGGCGCTGACGTAGAAGCTTCAAACGGAGTAATTCACGTAATAGATACCGTACTTGTACCGGAAGGATTTACACTTCAGGAAGTAGAACATGACACTGAAATTCCAAAGACCGGTGTTGCAGGAATCCTCCCGTTCGCACTGCTCGGAATAGCAGGACTTGCAGGATTTAAACTTTCAAAGAAGAAATAATTACCCTTCAGCAAAATAAAAGGTAAAAGAAAAACCGCCTCTTGAAAATAGAGGCGGTTTTTTTAATTCAATACTTACCATAGCTTCTTGCAGTTTCAACCATGGCGTGAAGATTTTCAAAAGGTGTATCCCTTCCACACTGATCGCCTGTTGAAAGTATGAAACGACCACCATCAGCCGCATCATCCATTGCCCTCTTGCATGCTTCTATGACATCCCCGGTGGTTCCGTCAAGCATGACATCCGTTGTATGCAGATTACCCTTTAGTATTATCCGGTCTCCGTAAGTCTTTTTCAGTTCCCTTAGGTTACAGTCTCCCATAGGAGGAATTTCCAATGGATCTATAATCGTCAGGTCGGTTTCTTCAGTACATAGCTTTACCAGTTCCTTTTCCGGGCCGCATGAATGCAGGTGGGATGGAATTCCATAATCCTTACAGAGCTTTGTTATATGCCTGACTATCGGAAGACCCAGGTCTCTGAATATTTCAGGAGTTTGGAAAACCAGGGTACCGCTTGCTCCTGTGCATATGAAATCCGGTGAATCCTTAAGTGACATAAGCCAGTGGAATCTCCTTGTAAACATATCGATTTTTTCATCCCTCATGTCCCTGAATTTTTCAGGGTTATCGTAGTAGTCATATATATCAGAAGGTTTTCCAAGAAGGGCCGATGTCCCGCAGAATACTCCTACCATTCCCTGACTCCCCATTCTTTTAATAACTTCTGCGAGCAGTTCCTTTCCCCTTAATTCCTTTTTAATACCGTGAATACGCTCAGGGTTTGCAGGAATAGCCGGCAGACCGATTGATTCCGGGTTCAGTCTGTGAGTAGGAGGGTTGTCCCTGTAATATACAGTTACCGTATCCTCCCAGTATTTCTTGTGAAGGGTTGATTTTTCCAGGTCATATCTTTGGGTAACAATCCTGTCTTCGGATTGAAAGACTATCATTTCTTCCATATGGTCTTCATATTCATCGGGCATCCTGACCGGAGCATAGCCATCCATAAGGGAATCAATGTCAAAGTATTTTGCAGCATCGATGTATGCCATATATATAGGGGGATCTTTATATAGGTAAAGCTGCCAGAAAGGCTTCCCGGTCAGTTTTGCCGGAATCATATTTGAAATATCAGGTGCAACCGGAACACAGTCGGGAATACCTCCGTCAAGTACAATATTCAACCTTTCCTTTGATGTCATCATATTCTGATTATACTCTAGATATATACTAATAGGTGAGTTAGGAAAACTGTCCTCCATCTTTACGAAGCACATTCCCAGTGTTCACAACTAACATTATTGTGGTGAGGAAGTCAAGTCCATAATTCTAATTCTGCGCTTATGTTACCAAAAAACACAATGAGTTTTCCACAGTTTTCTGTGAAAAACCATGTATATCCTGTTGATATGATTGAATATCTTTCTTAGTTCAAAACATCTGTGGAAAAAGCTGTTGGAAACCCACATTATTCTGTGAATATCCTGTTAGAAAAGATGTATAAGATGTGCAAATATGTATAAAGAAAAACCCCGGTGACCGAGGTTTTCATTTTTTTATCAAATATTTATGATATTCGTGTTCCTGCTTCGTTTCTTACGGCCTTAAGGATATTGTCGGGGGTTGTTATTATGGCTTTTTTGCCGCCCTTATCCAGATATGTGAGGACCGCTTCAATCTTGGGAAGCATGCTGCCGGGAGCAAAGTGACCCTCATTCCTGAGTTTTTTCAGTTCTGAAGCGTCTATCTCCCCCAGCTTCATTTCATCGGGTTTTCCGAAGTTTATGCACACATTGGGTACGGCCGTTGAAATAATGAATACATCTGCATTAAGTCTGTTTGCAAGCATTCCGGATGCATGATCCTTGTCTATTACCGCATTTATTCCTGTATACTTACCGTTATCATCCTTGGTAACAGGGATGCCTCCGCCTCCGACTGCTATAACGGTAAATCCTGACTGGACCAATCTTTCGATGGCCTCTATCTCAACAATTCCCTTGGGCATGGGTGAAGGCACAACCCTTCTGTATCCTCTGTTGGAGTCCTCCACAACAACCCAGTCAGGATGTTCATTCCTGATTCTTTCAATCTGCTCCGGCCCATAAAAAGAACCAATGGGTTTGGCAGGGTTGGAAAACGCCGGGTCACTGCTGTCAACTTCCACCTGCGTTACTATGGTGACGGCATCCTTCCTAATACCCCTTAGTTCAAACTCGTTGTGCAATGCCTGCTGAATCTGATATCCCAGGGCTCCCTGAGTATCCGCATCACAGCTTACCAAAGGAACGGGATGCATATGTTCAACTTCCTCTGCAATTTCTGAACGCCTCATTATGAATCCGACCTGGGGTCCGTTTCCATGGGTTACCACAACCTCATAGCCCTCTTCAATGAGATCGACTATGTAGCTGACAGTCTCGCATATTGCATCATACTGGTCCTCTACATTAAGATGTTCCTTATCCTTGATGAGGGAGTTCCCGCCTATTGCTATGACAGCAACCTTTGACATAAGTCCTCCTATTTCCCACCCATGGTAAGGGTCATTACTGCCTTGGCTGTGTGAATCCTGTTTTCAGCTTCGTCATAAACTACGGAATGTTTTCCGTCAATTACCGAATCTTCAACTTCGTTTCCCCGGTCTGCAGGAAGTGCATGCATGTACATGACATCCCTGGATGCCAGATCCATCATTTCTTCAGTGCATTTCCATCCTTTGTATGATTCAAGAAGGTCATCCACGACTTCAGTACTCTGGTTGTTGACCCAGCTTCCCCAATTCTTGGGAATGACTACATCTGCATTCCTGTAGGCTTCCTCCATGTTATGGGTAATCCTGAACTTACCGTTGTTCTTTTCAGCATTCTCCCTTGCCTGCTTTATTGCCCAGTCGGGAAGGTCATACCCTTCGGGATAAGCAAGTGTCACATCCATTCCGTATCTTGGGAACAGAAGGGCTTGTGTAAGAGGAACAGAAATAGGTTTCTTATGGCTTGTTGCATATGCCCATATAATTGAAACCTTCAGGTTTCTCGTAGTTTCTGTCTTTTCCTGAATTGTCATCAGGTCCGCTATTCCCTGCATGGGATGATAAAGGTCACACTGCAGGCTCATTACGGGAACAGTAGCATGTTCTGCCATACTTCTGAGGTAGCTGTTTCCAATTTCCCAGAAACAGTTCCTGCAGGCTATACCATGTCCGTATCTCGAAAGTATTACCGCAGTATCCTTTGCAGACTCACCGTGGGATATCTGCATGGTGCTTACATCCAGGAAGTTTCCATGTCCTCCCAGCTGTGCAATGCCCGCTTCCATTGAGTTCCTTGTTCTGGTTGATTGTTCAAAGAACATAAGGAACATGGTTTTCCTAAGAAGATAAGGCGTATCAATGCCCATCGCAAACTTACGCTTAAGGTCGTATGATACGTCAAGAAGAGTGTCCAGTTCCTCCTTGCTCCAGTCCTGAAGCGATATAAAGTGTTTCCCCTTGAATTCAGTTTTCATTTTATTCCCCCTTATTCAGTGTAATTTTTCGTATATACAGACGGTATGGCTGCATACATTGCCGCCGCCTTTACAAGTTCATCTTTCCAAGTCTTTTCGTTTGGTGCATGGGCCTGATCCTCATGTCCTGGTCCGAATCCTACGCATGGTATACCGAATCTACCCATGATTGAAACCGCATTCGTAGAGAATGTCCATTTGTCCACCAAAGGATCTTTCTCAAAAAGACCCTTGTAGGCATCGACCAGTGTCCTGCATGCCGGATGTCCTTCATCAAGAACCCACGTTGGGAAATAGCTCTTTGTAGGATATTTCAATCCTGTATATGCGGGTCTTTCATAGTCATACATTTCTACCTTTGCCCCGGCCTTTTTTACAGATTCCAGATTTCTTATCTGGTCCAGTGCATATTCCCATGTCTCACCGTCGGTCAGTCTTCTGTCAATTGAAATGGAACAACCGTCGGCAACAGCACATCTTGAAGGAGAACTGAAGAAAATCTCAGATACTGTAAGACTTCCCTTGCCGAGGAATTCGTTGTCCATAAGTACTTCATGAAGTTCCTTAAGTTCATTGATTATGGGAGCCATCTTGTAAATGGCATTGTCGCCCCTTTCGGGTGCGGAGCCATGACAGCTGATTCCCGATGTTGAAACCTTAATTTCCATTCTTCCCCTGTGGCCTCTGTATATGTTCAGGGATGTAGGCTCAGTTATTACAACAAACTCCGGTTTAATCTTATCCTGCTCAATTATGTACTGCCAGCAAAGTCCGTCGCAGTCCTCTTCCTGAACCGTACCGGTTACCAATAGAGTGAAGTCATCAAACAGGTCAAGGTCCTTTATGATTCTTGCAGCATAAACCATTGAGGCCATTCCGCCTTCCTGGTCACTGCCTCCCCTGCCGATGATTACTTCATCATCCTCATAGCCCTCATAAGGGTCGTAATCCCAGTTCTTCAGTTCACCGACTCCTACTGTGTCAATATGGGCATCCATGGCAATAAGGTGCCTGCCGTGGCCAAGATATCCAAGGATGTTTCCCATGGGGTCGATTTCTATCCTGTCAAAACCAACCTTTTCCATTTCCTCCTTTATCCGGAGTATTACCTTTTCCTCATCACAGCTTTCACTGGGTATCCTGATCATATCCCTTAGAAACGAAGAGATGTCTTCCCTGTAATGTTCGGCCCTTTTCAAAATATCATTGAAGTTCATATTCAATCCTCCGGCTCCAATTGCCTCATCTTACGTATCTGTTCATCATAATGCTTTATCTTGTTGTATTCATTGTCCCAGAAATCCATATCCTTCATTGAATCCATGTATTCCTTTGTATATCCGAAAGGAAGCCAGTCCTTTTCCTTCTGGTCAAAGAGCTGCTGTTTCATCTCGGGTCTTCTGAAGTCCATTATGTCCTCCATGTCAGCCTTGTCGAATACATCCCTTTTCCAGCGTCTGAGTACAAAATCCTCTGTTTCAAGTGAGCGTCTGTCCAGGTCGTCGATTACGGAATCATACCTGTCGAATCCGTCTGTTGCTACGGTCACAACATTGTCTCCGGGGCCGAGTCTCAGGTATTTTGCCATCTTTATCGAACCGAGAATATTGCATATTCCCGATACGCCGAACTTATCCTTGAGATAAAGTGCAGTTTCCATGGGAATGCCTGATTCAGCCAGTATGTCAGCGCCGTCATGAATAACCTTAAGTCCCTTGACGCAGTCATCGTCACGAATCAATACAACAAAGTCAGTATTCAGAACATTGTGTATAAGGGTGCACATCTTGTCGCCTATTCCTTCTATCCTATGCTGTCCCCTTCCTCCGTTGGTCAGTGTAGAACATTCATATGGTTCAAGGGCAGCAACCTTCACTTCAGGAAATACCTTCTTTATTTCATCGCCTGCTGCTATGGTTCCGGCAGACCCGGGTGCACATGCAAAGCATGCGATTCTTCCATTTCCTATACCTTCAACTGCTTCTATTGCTGAATTGCCCGTTACATATCTGTGGAATCTGTAGTTCGGCAGAAGTTCAAACTGAGCAAGGCTTCTCTTTTCAGGATCCTTCACAAGCTCAAAAGTCCTTTGAAGCGTCAGAATTACATCTGATTCCGTTCCCGGTGTAAGATCCAATTCCGCTCCATATTTGCGAATCCTCTCATAACGTTCCTTGCTCATGTTGTCCGGCATTATGACGATAGCATCATATCCCATAAGGTTGCATATATATGAAACCCCTATTCCGAAATTGCCTGTTGAAGGGCCCAGAATCGTATGTTCACCGGGAAGGATTTTGCCGTCAACACATCCCTCAATCAATGTTGAGTATGCAGGTCCCACCTTATGTGAACCTGACGGGAAATATTTTCCGAGCATAACGACTATGTTGGCATCAATGCCCGTAAGTTCCTTCGGCAGCACCAGCTTCCTTACTTCATTGTCTTCATCCTTCCAGGTAATGTTGAACAGGTTCATGGGATCTAACTCGTCGTCCCGTGCCTTTAATGCCCTTTTCTTTACTTCAGGGTCTATCATGTCCCTTTCAAGCATTTCCTCATAGGTTGGTCCAAATGGAATCTTGTTCATGTTTTATCCTCCTCAGGATGTACTAAACATCCATGTGTTTTTCAAGTTCTTTTATATCAGGCTCCATGTATACAGGTTCTCCTGCTGCCTTCATAACATTCTTTACGTCCTTAAGTCCGTTGCCCGTGACAATTGCACATACGGATTCGTCAGAGCTGATTATTCCCATATCCAGGGCTGCCTCGATTCCCGCATAGCCGGTTGCGCCTGCAGGTTCAGCGAAAATACCTTCCTGTCTCCCAAGTTGACTCATTGCTTTTAGGATATGGTGGTCTGAAACAGCTACCCAAGCCCCCTTTGATTTCTCAACTGCATTCAATGCCTTTATAGGATTCCTGGGTATTCCGACGGATATGCTGTCCGCTATGGTATTTTCTTCAGCCGGCTTCAACGGCTCCTTGTTGACATATGAATTCACGAAAGGACTGCATCCGTCTGACTGTACTCCCAGAATCCTCGGAATCCGATCGGTAATGCCAAGCTGAAGCAAATCATAGAAGCCCTTGTAAACCCCTGCAACGGTGCATCCGTCACCTACGGATACTGTAACCCAGTCCGGTAATTTCCAGTTCATCTGTTCTGCAATTTCAAGGGCAACTGTTTTCTTTCCTTCAACCAAATGGGGATTTATTGCTGCATTTCTGTTGTACCATCCCCATCTCTCTATTGCTTCACTCGATAGGTTGAAGGCATCACTGTAATCTCCTTTAACGACGATTACCCTTGCGCCGAACAGCAGAAGCTGAGCAAGTTTTCCTTCAGGAGCTCTTTCGGGAACGAATATCACTGTCTTAAGACCCATCCTTGCGGCATTACCTGCAAGGGATGAAGCTGCATTGCCTGTTGAACTGCATGCTATTGTTTTCTTTTTATTACTGATTGCTCCGGCAACGGCAACTGCAGAAGCCCTGTCCTTCAATGATGCAGTGGGATTTATTCCATCGTCCTTGAAGAATAGATTGGACAGCCCCAGAATTTTTCCTGATTTTCGGGCTTTGTACAAAGGTGTCCACCCTACCCGCAGATATTCATCTGAGTCAGGAATATCTACGCTTAGAAAGGGCTTGTAGCGAAACATAGAAAGGTCCTTGTTCTCTTCAAAGTATTTCCTGTCTATGACCTTTTTCATTCTATTGTAGTCAAGGTCAACCTCAAGTATTCCCTTTTGACCGCATGAAGGACAGGTGAACAGATTTTCATCAGGTTCATACTCCTTATCGCACAGCGTACAGTGGAATCCTTTTATATATGTCACTTCTTTTTCCTCAATTATAGTTTAGTGCTGTTAAACATCTTTAGTACAGTTAAATATTAACACATCCAATGCATTTTTACTATTCTTCAGGTCCAACAAATCCAAAAGATGTCACATCGAACAAACCCTTGTCAGTCAGCTTTATTTCCGGGATTACCGGAAGGGCCAGAAATGAGAGGGTTATGAAGGGATCAAGATTTCTGTTTACACCCATTGAAAGGGCAATTTCATTCATCCTGTCAATGGTGTCCTCAACTTCTTCGATAGGCGAATCGGTCATCAGACCCGCTACTTCAAGCACAAGGGTTTCAAGCACCTCTCCATCTGAAACAATGGTCATTCCACCCTTGCATTCCTTAAGTTTCATAACAGCCTTCTTCATATCCTCATCATTGTCACCGATAACAATGATATTGTGTGAATCATGGGCAATCGTAAGTGCAACGGCACCATTTCGCAGTCCGTATCCTTCAACAAGTCCCAGACCTATATTGCCTGTGCCCTTGTGGCGCTCAATGACTGCAAGTTTGAGTATATCAAGTTTCGGATTGTTATGATAAAGTCCGTCCCGGACGTCTACCTTCCTTACTACCTTTCTTGTGACTATATTGTCGCTTACGATCTGTATTACCTTTACTACATCGGATTCCAGGGGCATATCAAGACAAATGTCCATTCCGTCCCTAAGCTTTACGGTGTCGAGTACCCTTTCGTCCTTGTATGGTTTTACATCGAAAAGAGCAATCCCTTCTTCTGAAATAAGTTTGCCTGCCTTGAATACCTTGTTTACATTTATATCACGCAGGTCATCAAGGACAACCATGTCAGCCTTATAACCGGGGGCAATTGCACCCCTGTCGGACAAACCGTAACATTCTGCAATATTAAGTGTAGCCATAATTATTGCTTCTATTGCATTTATGCCGTTTTTCACTGCTTTCTTTACGTTGTAGTTTATATGCCCTTCATTCTTTATATTCTTTGGATGTTTGTCATCAGTGCAGAACATTATACGTCTCAGGTTGTTTATTCCGACACCTTTTACCAGCGTGCTGAGATTTCTAGTTGCTGATCCTTCACGTATATGAACATACATACCTTTGCTTATCTTTTCAGTCATTTCCTCAACAGTGGTGCACTCATGGTCCGTGCGTATTCCCGTTGATATGTATGCATTAAGCTCATTGCCCGTAAGGCCCGGTGAATGGCCGTCTATTCTTCTGTCACTAAAATAATCAAGCTTTTTGTGAACCTCCCTGTTGCCCTTTACGACACCGGGATAATTCATCATCTCACCAAGACCCAGAACCCTTTCCCTGTTCCTAAGGGGAAGAAGGTCATCAGCAGAAAGAATTGCTCCGGAATTTTCAAATTCTGTTGAGGGAACACATGAGGGAAGCATTATATAAACGTCCAGGGGAAGACCTTCGCTGCTGTCCAGCATGAACTCAATTCCTGAAATACCGCATACATTGGCTATTTCATGAGGATCTGCAACTATTGTTGTTGTGCCCTTGACCAAAACAGATTTTGCAAACTGGGGAGGTGTCAGCATGGAAGACTCAATATGAACATGTCCGTCGATGAATCCCGGACAGACATACCGTCCCTCGACATCAATTTCATTCTTTCCGTGATATTCCCCGACCCCTGCTATACGGCCGTTGTAAACTGCAACATCCCCGGGATTCACCTGTCCTGTGAATACGTTTACAACCATGCAGTTTTTTAGCACAAGATCAGCTTTTTTATCACCTCTTGAAACCTTGACCATTTGTATCGAGTCCATTCTGTACCTCCAAATCAAAATACGGGCGGAGTTATGGTTGAAATGAATCTGAGCATACTGTCGCCTTTGTTCACTATCCTATGAGGAATACTTGAGAAATAGTAAATGGTATCACCTTCCTCAAGTGTATATTCATCATTTCCTATGCTTATCCACATGCTTCCTTCCAGTACATGGGTAACTTCCTCTCCCGTATGGGTAAGGGGGGTTTCACATGTTTCTGCACCCGGTTCCAGGGTTGCCATGAACATTTCCATCTGCCTGTTCAGGTCCGGTGAAAGCAACTCATAAGTTAGGTGGGATTCAGGGAAATTCCTGCTCTGCCTGTTGTCCTTTCTGACAACTATGCCTGCATTTTTCTCTTCAGTGAAGAAATAGAATACGGCTACGTCCAAAGCTTCGGCTATCTTACGAAGCGATGTGATGGAAGGCTCTGCAAGCTCTCTTTCAACCTGGCTTATGAAACCTGATGTAAGTCCCGTTTTTTCAGCGAGCATCTTCATGCTCATTCCCAGTTCATTTCTTTTTCTTCTTATTTTTTCGCCTATCAAACCGCATCCCCCGCTTTTTTAATGAATCTATCAATTATGTTACTGCAAACCTTGCTTCTGTACTCGGCCGTAGACCTTTGGTCATCTATGGGTGTTATGAACTTACCGTAGCCTTGCTGAAGATTTTCAACAGCAGAAACAAGGTTCCTTGCCTCCATACCTTTGAGGGTGCCTTCCAGTTTTCTGTTTCTTACAACTACAGGCGCTACGGCTCCGAAAGCTAGTCTGATATCATCTATCCTGCCGTTTCGGTAAGTAGCTCCCCCTGCAAACGAAACCTTTGATATGGCATCGGATTTCCTTCCTCCGATCTTTTCATAGTGAACAGTATCGAACTTAAAATCGTTTATGACTATTTCCTTTATCATTTCCCGGTCCGCAAGGGCAGTTTTACCGGGTCCAGTTATGAATTCCTCTATGGGAACCATTCTCTCAGTACCTTTTCCGTCAACCACTATCTTTGCATCCAGTATGTATAGAACCGGAAGTGAATCTCCGGCAGGAGAAGCATTTCCGATATTACCGCCTATGGTTGCAATATGGCGGATTCCGGGTGAAGCCATAAGAAGCACAGCTTTTCTCAGAATTTCCGGCGTGAGTTCGTTTTCCAGCAAGTCCTCAAGGGTTGTCATTGAACCTATGTGAATGAAACCCCCGCTTTTTCTTATGTACCTGAGTTCCTTCAGTTCTGAGATAAAAAGCACATCCCTGTCCAGCAACGGTGCAAGACCTGCCCAGTTTCTCTTCTTTACCATAAGGTCTGTTCCACCAGCCATAAGAATCATCTGTCTTTGGTCAAGAAGTTCCAGTGCTTCATCATATGTCTTTGGGAAGAAAGAGTTTACCATAGCCCGTTCCCCCTTTCGGCAGCCCTTTGAACTGCTCTTACAATCATGTTGTATCCCGTACATCTGCAAAGATTTCCGGATAGACCGTCCCTTATCTCCTCTTCGGTCGGATTGGGATTCTTATTAAGAAGGGACTCGGTTGCTATTACCATGCCCGGTATACAGAAACCGCATTGTACTGCGCCTTCGTCTTCATAAGCCTGATGTATTACCTTATATCTTTCCGTTTCTGCAAAACCTTCAATGGTCATTATTTCCTTGCCTACTGCGTTTCCTGCAGGCATAAGACATGAACTGACCACTTCTCCGTTTACGAGAACGGAACATGCACCGCACTCTCCTTCACCGCATCCTTCCTTTACTCCCGTCATACCGAAGTCTTCCCTAAGTACATCCAATAGTCTCTTTGTGGGATCCGTATCAACGGTAACTTCCTCTTTGTTCAAAATGAATTTAATCTCAGCCATTTTCCAAAAGCTCCATAATGTATTCCGGCGTAGCCGGTATCTTCCTGACCTTCCGGCCTATTGCATTCTCTATCGCAAGGGCAACCGCCGGTGCACCGCCCACGAGGGGAAGCTCCCCTGCGCCTTTGGCTCCGAAGGGTCCCAAAGGAAACGGGTTATCCATAACCACGGATTCGACATTTACACAATCACTGGCCGTTGGGATTATATAGTCAGTTACATTTCTCTGTCTTATCTTTCCGTCCTTTGTATCCATTACCTCTATGGTTCCGTAGGCCACTCCCTGCAGGAGTCCGCCTTCAATCTGTCCTTCAATTATCCTGTCATCAATGGACTTTCCAATATCATAAACACCCCATAAACCTTTCATATTCACTTCATATGTAACGGGATCAACCTCAACTTCCGCCACATTGACACCCCATGAATATCCGGGGTATGCATCGCCTGTAAGGGTTTTATCATCCCATTGGACATACTCGGGTTGTTTGTATCTTTCCTCTATTAGAATCTCTTTCCCGTCGATCCATTGTTCCTTGAGCCTAAGTGCCGCCCTGGCAATTAATCCTCCGACTACCATAACCGTCCTGGATGCAACCGTAGGGCCGGAATCCGGAACCAGGTCCGTGTCCGGGTTATTGTAGATAACCCTTTCAACAGGAATCTCCAGTACACCTGCAGCAATTTTTCTCAAGGTAGTGAAAGCTCCCTGACCCATTTCTGTATTTGCCGCAAGTACAGTAACCGTATCATCCGTATTCTTCCTTATCCTGACCACAGCCTTTATATGATCCTGCTCACCGCTTCCAGTGAATCCGCATCCATGCAGGAACCATGACATTCCCACCCCTCTGAAATCATTCCTTCCGGAATATTCTTTTCTCTTGGCTTCATATCCGGACATGTCCATGACCTTATCAATCATTTTTCCCATTATTATGGGGTCACGGAACTTTCCGCCTGTGGATGTGGCATCTCCCTGTTTTGCAAGATGCCTTTTTCTGAAATTCAGATTGTCTTCACCTATTTCCTTTGCCACATGATTTATGAACATCTCTATGCCAAAGAACATCTGCGGAGCCCCGAATCCTCTGAAAGCACCGTTGGGAACCGTGTTTGTCTCGTAAACATCGCCTGATACACTCATGTTTTCAATTGTATATACTCCGCTTGCCGCAATCATTGCCCTTTGCAAAACAACACCGGACAATCCAATATATGCTCCGCTGTCCAGTGAAACATGAACCTTCATTGCCTTTATATTGTTTTCTTCATCTACTGCTGCCTGGAATTTAATGAGTGACGGATGTCTTTTTGTAGTGGTTTCAATGTCCTCTACCCTGTCGTATATAAGTCTGACAGGTTTCCCGGTCTTTTTGGCCGCCACTGCAACCTGGCAGCCAATGAGGGACGGAAACTCTTCCTTGCCTCCGAAAGCTCCTCCTGTAGCAGCCTGAATGATTCTTACCATGTCATCATCACATCCCATGGCCTGTATTACTGCATTCTTTATATAATACGGACATTGCATGGAACCTATTACAGTTGCCTTGCCATTCTCATACAGCCCGATTATTCCCTGTGGTTCAAGGTATATATGTTCCTGATATCCTGTAGAGTATTCGCCGCTTACAATGCGGCAGCTGCCGTCAAAGTATTTTTCTGCATTACCTTTTTCATAGTCATAATGTATTACGCTGTCAACATAGCCGAACTCCGGCTCGAGGGGCTCATATTCCACTACAATTGCGTCAATGACATCCTTGATGACAGCTCTTTCTTCCCCTACGACCAAGAGAATGGGTTCACCTATGTATTTGACAACTTCCTCTGCAAAGACGGGCATATCATCGAATATGATCTTTACCCTGTTCATACCGGGAACATCATTCCTATCAATGATGTAGTATCCTTCAGGAAGTTCAGGCAGTCTTATTCCCTTTATCCTTGCCCTGGCCATAGTAGACCTGAGGGTTCGGGCGTGAAGGGCTCCTTCTATCTTCATGTCGCTTATATACTCTATACTGCCGGATGTTTTACCATAAGTATCCTGTTTTTTTATGGACCTGCTGATATCAGCCATCACACTCTCCTTTCACGACAATGCTCCGACAGGGCATTTTGAAATACAAAGACCGCAGCCGAAGCATTTCTCCCCGTCTATGATTATCTTGTTGTCGTACGTTATTGCAAAATACGGACATATGCGTTCACAAAGTCTGCAATGTGTACATTTTTCTTCATCAAGTACAGTTACATGGGGCTCAAAAACCACACGTTTTGACAATCCTGTTTCCTTTACTTCCTCCACGCTTTCAAATCCATATTTCGAAAGCACTGCCGGAAGATTTTTTATAATCCTTGAATAGAGATTCTTACCTTTTAGAAGAGCACCCGAGAGCATCTGCACGGCATCCGCCCCTGCAAGCAGGAACTGAAGTACATCGGAAGCATCCTGAATGCCGCCTGTACCTATTACCGTGAAATCCGGTAGTTCCTTCTTTATGGTATAGACAATTCCCAGGGCAAGATTTCTTATCACGGGACCGGATGTCCACACGAATCCGCTTTCCCCGCAATAGGTCATGCTTCTGTTCATCAAATCTATGTTCATGGTAGGTCCAAGGGAATTTATTGCTGCAACACCGGTTGCTCCGGCCTCCCTTACCGCTTCAGCGAACTTGACCGGTTCCGGTATATGAGGACTTATTTTCATATATACAGGCTTTTCAGTATTTTCCCTGATGGTTTTGACAGTATTGGAGATAACCGAGAGATCTTTCCCTACATAATGGGTTGAAACTTCAAATGCGTCTGCAAAGGCATCCAGTTTCGGTACAAGTACCTCCATGTCTTCCCTTGTGTATCCCATGCTGACTACAAGAGGAGATTTCTTGATTTTCATAAACTCAGGCAATATTTCGTCAGTCCATTTTTCCATGGGATATTCTGACCACAGCTCTGAATTCATTATATGGTTCTTTCCTCCGTAAATGCAGGGTCTTGGAACCTCAGCAGCCTTGATGGAAATTGTTTTGGTAACAACAGCTCCCACTCCCTGGTCTTGTATGAATTCCATTTTTTCTAAATCCCCGGTGAGGGGTCCCGATGCAGGCATAAGTGGATTCTTAAGCACCAGCCCGTCAAACTCTGTCCTAAGTCTGTTCATATCATTCACTCCCGTTCAGTCTGTCCCACAGATTTCCTGCCGTTGAAACAGCTTTGTGTATTTCATCCTTTGATACCGTATTGCATTTATATCCTTCAATTATCCGTTCGCCTTTTTTCCATACATCCGAGGGCTTGAGGCTTCCGGATATACCGAAAAGAAGGTGCCCGAAGGCGTTGTTTTCATTCATGGGAGATATGGGTTCATAAGGAACCGCTATGAGGTCAGCATCATAGTCTTCCCTAATACGTCCTATATGTAATCCCATATATCTGTTCATATATTCATAATTGTTATTGATCATTTCAAGAACCTGTTCCATGCCGAATGCAACAGGGGATGCATATCTGTGCTTCATTGCCAGCATCAGTGACATCCACTCGGAAGCTATTCCCATGGACATTCCGTCATTGCCTACCAGACATCTGACTCCCTTTTTCCTAAGCATGGAAAGGTCCGGCAGACCTACTGCATTGTTCATGTTGGATTGTATGTTTACTGCAACAAAACACTGGTTCCCGGCAATCAGTTCTGCCTCTTCCTCATTGATATGTATACAGTGAGAGAGTATGGATCCTTTGTTCAGAAGACCGAAGTCATTGAGTCTCTGCACAACTCTTTTACCGTGGTAGTCCAGACAGCTTTCCTGGTCAAGCCAGCTCTCGGCTGCATGAATATGGATGGGTCTGTTACCAAGCGCCATCTTTACCTTTTCAAGGGTTCTGTCGGAAAGTGACATGGAGGCATGAAGGCCGAACATATCACCATATTCCAGGTTTTCCCTTATGCATTCATCCGTATCGAACCTATCACTGGTTTCAAAACACAGTGAGCCTGTAAGACCGGCTTTGTCGAAAGCTCTTCTGACTTCTGAAAGGGAACCGGAAATATATCCGCTGGCGTGGTGGTCAATGACAGTTGTCACTCCGTTCATAAGGTACTCCCGTGCTGCCGTGAGTGCACTGTAATAGATGTCATCCTTCAATAGATGGGAATCTATCTTCCACCAAAGTTGATCCAGAAGCTCCTGGAAATTAGCGGGATTGAACGGCAGTGATAGTCCCCTTGAGAAGGTCGAATAAATATGAGTATGGGCAACGGTGAGTCCGGGCATTACAAGATGACCGGGAAGGTCTGTCACGTCATTTCCTTCATATGCAAATTCATTCATGGGTCCGACCGATTCAATTCTTTCATCGAATATGACAAACCCTTTTTCTATATACCGATCAAAATCATATATGCGTACATTGGTCAAAGCAGGCATTTTCCGGTACCTCCCTTCAGTTCTCCTTCGTGTATAACAAATCTTCCCCGGCACATTACAGAATCAACGGATACCATAGAGGCAAATCCGCCGCCATGTTCCGTATAAACGGAGTAGTCGCATGCCGAATGATCGTTCTTCTTTATATATGGACCTTCTGTCCTGAGAATTACCAGGTCTGCATCGTTTCCTTCTTTTATTGCTCCCTTTCGTCCTGATAAGTTGAAAATGAAGGCCGGATTGGTGCTCATTTTGTCAATTGCACTTTTTCCCAAAAGACCGTACATCGCAAGGAATGAGTACTCTACGGATCCTATTCCCATGGGTATATCTTTCAGTAATTCCTTGTTTTTATCTGCTCTCATATACGGACAATGGTCGGTTCCGATGCTTTCAACCAAGTTCGAATTATTCTTCAAAAGTCCCTGTGACCTTCTGCTCCTCAGGGGAGGAATCATGGTATAAAGGTATCCGTCCTCCCGGTCATAGGAATGAAGGTCAAAATTGAAATAGTGGGGACAGCTTTCAATGTGGAATTTTTCCCCAAGAAGATTCGGGTATCTATTGGAAAGGGCCTGAACGGTATGTCCGCTGCTTACATGAACCATATAAAGGTTGCCGCCGGTTTCCATGGTCATACGGGCAAGGTACAGTGCTTCTGAAATCTCTGCTTCTTCATTTCTTGCGAAATTGATATCCCATACCTTCTGTCCCGGTTTTATGCCTACCATATTGTCATTTTCCGCATGTACCAGAAGCGTGAAGTCCAGTTCCTTGGATAATTCAAGAAGTTCCCTGATTTCATTTCCATATGTTCTTCTTCCTGAGTCCGAGTACGTGGTGAAAATCTTTATGGAACTCATACCGAGTTCAATAGCCTTTTCTGCCAGGGCCCTGGTCTGACCCACGGGATTTGCAAGGGTTGCATGAAACTTATGGTCAATGATGCTTTTTTCTGCCAAGTTCTTTCTTTTTTCAAATGCTGCTTCCAG
>Ga0180436_10001898_pt1 | contig 20154 bp, 22 predicted proteins | sample SS_ome_2_FD_132434 | JGI IMG/M metagenome (GOLD analysis project Ga0180436, IMG submission 132434) | Hypersaline lake sediment archaeal communities from the Salton Sea, California, USA - SS_3_S_2 metaG | ecosystem: Environmental > Aquatic > Non-marine Saline and Alkaline > Hypersaline >...
TACTCTGCTTTCTATCTGGGCATTACTGAAGCTTGTTATGAGTGTTTTCGTTTGTGTATTAAACTGTGAGCTGCCGGACTCCATAGGCAAGTGGACCATATAATGCTTCAACCCATTGGCCAAGGTATGAGATCTCTTTGAGTTTTGAAATGGTGGAAATATGGCTGGTGTGATCTTCATTCCTGTTGCCTGGATCTTATTGAGCTGTCTCTTTGTTGAGACATCATCAAGAATGATCACAAGTTTTGGCTTTTCACCCATATCTGCCAATACCACTCTCTCATTTTTCTCAATTTCTGAGAGTGCATCTTGCATGATCTTTTCATTTTGAGCGATCTCTTTATCAGTGAGAGGTCTGACAGGACGCTTTGTCTCTTTAGTTACTTTTTTTTCTTGAGGTTTTTGCGTTTTAAGTTTTGAAAGATCCTCTAAAAGTTTCTTTTTACTCTCTGTTTCATATGTTTTATACGTTTGTGCCACAGGTGTCTGCCCGTTAAGCATATCATTTCGCCCTAAAAAATACCCAAAAGCCACCATCGATATCATCAAAAATACACCCAGAACGATAAAAAGACTTTTCTTGAAAGTAGAGTTCTTTTTGCCTCTTCTCTTGGTTGGTCTTTTTTTGGCTGTAGAGGTTTTGCTGTTCGTTTTTTTTGGTTGTGCTGCCATATAATCCACTAAGTTTTTAAATTAGAACTATTGTAACAAAGAAGCATTAAGAATGATATAAAAATTACTTGAATTGTAAAGAAAAACAATTAGTAAAAAATTTTTGGTTATTTGTGCTTAGATTTTTGTGTTTTGGAAAAGGAACATACGTCGGTATGTGACTGCACCCATCACAAAAAGATGAGTGCAAATAACCAAAAAATTAGTTAGTTTCTTGGTCTACGATTTTGTTTGATGCGATCCATGGCATCATCTCTCTAAGCTTGTTACCAGTTTTAGTGATAAGAAGCTCTTGATCGTTTGCTCTTTCAGCGTTCATTCTTGGGTATCCTGCTTGACCTTCAAGGATAAAGTCTTTTGCAAATCTACCATCTTGGATCTCTGTAAGGATATCTTTCATCGCTTGCTTTGACTCAGCGTTGATCACTCTCTTACCAGATACGTAGTCACCATACTCAGCTGTGTTAGAGATAGAGTATCTCATGTCAGCGATTCCACCTTCGAACATAAGGTCAACGATAAGCTTAAGCTCGTGAAGACATTCGAAGTATGCAAGCTCTGGTGCGTAACCCGCTTCTGTAAGTGTTTCAAAACCAGCTTGTACCAATGCAGATGCACCACCACAAAGTACTGCTTGCTCACCAAATAGATCCGTTTCTGTTTCATCTTTGAAAGTTGTTTCGATGATCGCAGTTCTACCACCACCAATTGCTGATGCATAAGAAAGCGCCAACTCTTTCGTTGTACCGCTTGGGTTTTGACCAACAGCGATAAGATCCGGGATACCACCACCTCTTACAAACTCAGAACGAACTGTGTGACCTGGTGCTTTTGGTGCGATCATAGTAACGTTAACATCTGCTCTTGGAGCGATTCTTCCGTAGTGAATGTTAAATCCGTGTCCAAATGCGATAGTTGCACCCTCTTTAAGGTTTGGCTCGATCTCATTTGTATAGATCTCAGCTTGATTCTCATCTGGAAGAAGGATCATTACTACATCAGCTTTTGCTGTAGCATCTGCAACTGTAAGTACTTCAAAGTCTTTAGCCGCAGCTTTTTTCCAAGAAGAACCACCTTCTCTTGCACCAATAACAACAGTTACACCAGAGTCTCTAAGGTTCTCTGCGTGTGCGTGTCCTTGTGAACCGAAACCGATCATTGCTACTGTTTTTGACTTGATGATGTTGATATCACAATCTTTGTCATAATATACATTTAAAGTTGACATTTATTATCCTTGCTGTACGAAGTACGAAAATTTTCGCGATTATACCTAAATAATACTTATTGTTCTAAACGTGTAACGCCGATTATTTTTTATGATATAATGGTTTTAGATTAGATTAAGGAGCGTAGATGATCGCATTGTTAAATGATACTGTTTTGTGGTGGCACTGGATCGTGTTGGGGGTCATACTATTAATTGCTGAGATGAGCATTGGTACTTTCTTCCTGCTGGGACTTGGTCTGGCAGCTATACTTGTAGGGATCATAGATGTAATGATAGGCACCTCTTTTACTGTAGAGCTTAGTATATGGATGGGACTCTCCATAGTTGCCATATGGATATGGTTCAAGTGGTTTAGAGAAGAGCCTGTCACAGACAGCGGGCAGTCAAACTACAGACTCGATACCTTAGGTGTGGTTATGGAAGATATACAGCCTCACAGCAGAGGAAGGGTAAAATTCGATACACCAGTACTCGGTAATACAAATTGGCATGCCATCTCTACTGTAGATATCGATGAAGGTACACGTGTAAAGATCGTACAGATCAATGGACAACTTATAGAAGTTGAACCTTTAACTTCTAACTAATTTAAGGAGAAAGAAATGGAAATGTTAAATATTGTTGTTATACTCGTCATTGCTATTATCGTTACCCTCTATAAGGGTATCAATATCGTACCTCAAGGTGAAGAGTGGGTCGTAGAGAGACTGGGTAAATTTACACGTACACTCAAACCGGGGCTCAACCTGATCATCCCTTACCTGGAATCCGTACGCCAAAAAGTCTCTACCAGAGATCTCATCCTGGATATCCCTGAGCAGGAAGTCATTACAAGAGACAATGCCGTGATCACCACCAATGCCGTCACCTTTGCCCGTGTCACCAATCCACGTGATGCCATCTACGGTATCGAGAACTTCCGTATAGCTATACAGCAGCTTGTGATGACAACACTGCGTTCTATCATCGGTGAGATGAGCCTTGATGAAGCACTCTCAAACAGAGAACACATCAAAACAAAGCTCAAAGACTCCATCATCGACGACGTTGCAGACTGGGGCGTCACTGTCAAATCTGTGGAGATACAAGATATCAACCCAAGCGAATCAATGCAAGCTTCTATGGAACGACAGGCAGCTGCAGAGCGTGAAAGACGTGCCATAGAAACAACTGCAGAAGGTAATAAAAATGCTGCTATTCTCGAAGCAGATGGAGAGCTTGAAGCAGCAAAAAGAGAAGCCGAAGCTCAAGTTGCCCTGGCTAACGCATCAGGTGAAGCGATACGCATCATTACAGAGAACATTAAAGACAACCAGATTCCAGCCATGTTCCTTCTTGGTGACCGCTATATCAACACACTGCAAGAGATGAGCAAGAGCCCTAATTCCAAATTCGTGGTCTACCCTGCCGATCTTCAAGAGGCTGTGAAAGGTATGCTGGGGAATACATTTAAAAAATAATCGATCCTTGAGGAGAACACATGCAGGTCACATCACTTTCACCTGCCTTCACCACAAATATCGTGGCTGAGAGCAGAGACTTTTATATCAAATATCTTAATGCGAAGGTCACTTTTGATTGCGGTTGGTATGTCAACATGGAGGTTGGAAATAATAACTCTACACTCCAATTTATGTCACCTCAGGAACCCGAACATCAACTCAGTAGCGGTGCCGGTCTTATCTATAATATCTGTGTTGATGATGTAGACTTAGAATATAAGAAACTCACTGATGCAGGGATAAATACCGTTATGCCGCTTGAAGATCATCCATGGGGAGACAGAGGTTTTGCCATACTGGATCCAAATGGTATCTCTTTGTATATCTATTCATTGCGTGAACTGAGTGATGAGTTCAGACAATACTTCAAATAAACCAATTTTAAAATTGTCTCACTCCCATCAAATACGATTATCCTAAGATATTTACCCTATTTCCATTGGATGGAGTAGACAATAACTTTACGGTTATTCTTTCATATCAGCTTTGCTATGATCTCCTCGATCACATATACTATCTCCTCACATTTCTGCTGATTCAGTGCATCGGGATGTGGTGAAGTGAATTGACCAACATCATTGTCATAATATGTGCCAGAAGCATTTGAAAACTCATCTGATACTGACGCACGAGTTAGAATATCAGCACCAATACTAAGGTCTTTCCCTGCCATTCCATAGGCCATTTTTACCATCTTGCTGCCAAGAAATGAAGCGGGATTGACTGCGATGACTGCAGGTCCATCTTCTTTGAGCGAAAGGGCCATAGACCGAGACCACATTGTCAATGCCAATTTGCTTTGGGCATAAGCTTCACTGTCAGACAATTGTTCTCTACCCATTAGCGCATCCAGAGAGACTGGAGCATGAGCTGCAGAAGAGAGATTGACAACCCGTCCGAAACTACCCAGTAGTGACAAAAGCTGCTTGGTCAGAAGGTAAGGTGAAATTGTATTGACCATAAATCGAATATCAAGACCATCTTTTGTGATAGGATGAACCGTTTTAAAGACACCTGCATTATTGATGAGTACATCGAGTTTTGTGTGCTTTTCAGCTACTTCTTTTACCAAAGCTCTAACATCTTCTAAATTTGAGAGGTCCGCTATATATCCTTCTACATCTCCACCTACAGCTTTTTTAGCTTCTTCCAATTTTTGAAAGTTTCTTCCATGCATTAATATCTTGTGATCTTGAGCAGCTAACATTTTGGCTGTCTCTAACCCGATCCCATCCGTAGAACCTGTAATAAGAATCGTTTTTTTCATACTTTCTTCTCCTGCTTAAGTAAAGTCCGGCAATATCTCTTCAGCCAAACGATTTAACGTTGTCTCTATATCAGCTTGATTAAATCGAAGGTTCAAAACAACATGATTGACACCGATTGCTTCTAGTGCCCTTAAATGCTCTCGAAGATAACGTGTTCCCGATCTAAAACCTAAATGGATAGGTTGAGCCTCGGCATCCCGATCATCTACAAGGTCTATATAGAGAGATTGTGAGACAGGTTTATCCTGACCGCCTATCTCCTTGACTTTAGACCTCCAACCATTGATCATTCTTGCCTGTAACTCCGGTCTACGCGGATACGTGATCCAGCCTTCACCATGACTTGCCAACCAGTCAGGGCTTTGCTGACTTGCTCCTGTTATGAGCATCGGCACTTTTCCAGAGACTGGTTTGGGTAACATATCCATACCACCATAGGGACTGCCAAATTCATTTTCAAACATCGGTGTCTCTCCCCATGCTTGCCTGATATACTCAAAACTCTCACGAAATCTCTCCCCACGACTTTCAAAAGGAATACCCAATGCCGGATACTCTTGCGGTCTATCACCTGAAGCGACACCCAAAATGAGTCGTCCACCAGACAATGCATCTACACTTGCTGCAGATTTAGCAACATGTGCGGGGTGACGCAGCGGCAAGATAATACTACCTACTCCCAATGCAATTTTTTGTGTATGTGCTGCTAAATATCCAAGGTAAACAAATGGGTCGAACATCTGTCCGGCATCACCAAATGATGGAACATTAAACGGTATATCTCTCAACCACACTGCACTAAATCCTAAAGCTTCAGCCAATTGTATCCGTTCAAGATGATCGTCCATAGCAGGAATAGGTCCATTGGGGTAACTCTCCAATGGTGCTACCAAACCAATACTCAAACGATTTGGACGGAAGAGAGAGTTATAGGAAGTGTTGATTGTTTGGAACTCTTTTGTACCACTATTTTGGATATTCATCTCTACCTTTCTTAGTCTGTTTCAGGAACAACTTCAAACTTTCCATTCGTTCGTACATAGATGATGCTTGCATCTTCTGAGGCAATCTTTAGATCATGCTTAGTATCTCCTTTAGAACCAAAATAGCTACCCGGGGTTAAACTCTTAAAATCGCCATCAAGATACTCTGTTTCTCCTTGGATCACTACAGCACGAAAATTTGAACCATAACTATGTATACTTCCTTTAAATCCAGTTGGAAGTTTGACAAAACTACCATTTGACTGTCCATCTTTCAGGTTACCCCAGAGATAGGCTATCTTAGGACCGTTATTGGAGGCTGTCAGACCTGAAGGGGTGCCCCAGACGATGTTCGAAGCATCTATATTGATCGGCCTCTCTCCATTATCAAATGCCTTTTGGGTAGGAAGTACGAGGTATGGACCCTTGTCAATTTCGACAAGTGCCATATTATGGCTGCCTTTGACTGCGGTAATGTGCACTTCACCTGATGGCTGTGTCCAGAAAGACCCTGTCGGCATCCACATAGGTGCTGCGTCAGGGTCATCGTTATGGATACTTCCACTGATAACCACAGCACGATAGGTAATATTATGAATATGAGGAGGAGAAGAGAAACCATCGACAAACTTTGCAAGAAAACCTGTTGGGACAGTACCTTTTCTATCTCCCCAGAGGGTTGCAGCTTGTGGACTTTTATCTCCACGAAGGGGGTTAAGCTTTTCCCACTTTACTTCTGAGGCTAAGACCACTTCTGAACTTGACTCAGAAGCAACAAGTATACCCGAGAGAGCAAATGACAATACTAATGCAGTAAGTTTATTGAATGGCTTCATTCTTTTTCCTTTATTATTTGACTGCTTTTGTTTTTACAATTAAATATGTACCTGTACCTTCTTCTTTACCATTGTTAAGAGCAGCAGTTCTGTTTAGTTGGTTTACTGTAGCGTAAATATAGCCATCAGGGGCAATAGCAAAACCATCAGCCCATGATTGTCCTTCTGGAAGTTTAGCCAGTGTAGTATAAGCACCTTGTGTAGTAAGTCCAATGGTATGGGTCTCCACATCTGATATATATACATTACCATGGGCATCTGCAGCTATACCATCACTGTATGATTTTGGTCCATACTCCTTTATGTTATCAATGACTTTTTGTTCATTGTCAAAACTGTCAGCAGGTACTCTATAGATTTTTTTACCATGTAGTGCACCAAAGTACACCCAGTCAAAATAAGGGTCTATAGCTATAGGGTTTAATGCAAAACCACCTTCAAAATCTGGCATCATTGAAGTATGACTTTGTGCAATTCTTTTAGCTTTACCAGTCACAGTATCAACTGTTACGAAAGCAGGAATTGGCGCACTTTTTAAATCACCTTGAGTCATATCTGCGATAATGACTCTATTTCTTTTTTCATCCAATGCAAAATCTTGTAAAAAACTTGCAGGGGTCAATACATCCTCTGGGATAGTAATGATTCTATTTAGTTTATTTTGTTTTGTATCCCACACAATGAACTTTTTATCACCTAGGTCTAGAATCCATAGGTTTCCATCCTTATCAACCTTAATGCCAATAGCAGCCTTGATGATAGAATCTTTGCCAGAAGAATATTCTTCGTTTGGATAAGCTTTATTTGTACCTATGGCACTAAGTTCTAAAACTTTAGTATTTGGGTTTAAGAGTGGTTGAACACTGAGGTAAACTTTCCCATCTGTTGAAATGGCAATGTTTCCTGGTCTTTCATCGAATGTGGCAACAGTTTGTGCCACATCAATGTTGTCTGCATATGTATATGTTGAAAAAACTAAAAGAGAGCTTGCTAATAATTTGTTAAATTGTTTCATTGTATGGTCCTTTGTTTATTTATACCAAGCGGTTACATCTTCCATTATTTGTCTAGATTTGCCTCTTGGTTCATCTTTTCTGTATCCAAACGCTACCATAACAGCTGGTCCGAACTCTTCTGTGTCAAGACCTAGTTCGTCTTTCATAAAGGCTTCAGTCTGAGCGTAGTCAAACCCTTCTATAGGACAAGAGTCTATGCCCATAGTTGCAGCTCCGGTCATCATGTTTGCCAGTGCAATGTAGGTTTGTTTTGTTGCCCAGTCAAATACATATTTGTCATCACCAAGGAGGCTAAAGTCTTCTTTTTGGAATTTTTCATAGAATTGAAGGTAAAGTTCTTGGACATCTTCTGGAAGTTCTTTGTACTTTAACATGTTAGAGATGTACTCATGGCTGTAGTGAAGTGTTTTGGCTTTACGTGAAGCGATGATCATAAAGTGACTTGCAGTTGGCAGTTGTCCTTGTGCACCCCATGAAAATGCTTTGAGTTTTTCTCTTAACGCTTCATTTTGAATGACTAAAAACTTCCATGGTTCAAACCCGAATGAACTAGGGCTCAATCTTCCCATTTCTAAGATCGTATTAAAATCCTCATTACTGATCTTTTTTGTGTTATCAAATTCTTTACAAGCATGTCTGAACATCATTGCATCTAAAAATTTATTTTCCATCTATTTTCCTTTTTTAAGTATTTACACCATCTTATAATATATATGCTATAATGTCAAGAACTATCTAAATAGTTATATACATACTAAAAGGATACTATGTGTCACAAAAAATCTTATATAAAGGGAAAGAATACCCCTGTGAATTTGGCTTTACTCTTGATCTCATCAGTGGAAAATGGAAAGGTCTAGTTCTGTGGTATCTACAAGATGGAACGCTACGATATGGAGAGATCAGAAAAAAACTTGGAAAGATCACTCAAAAAATGTTAACGCAAACGCTAAGAGAACTTGAAGAAGACAAGCTGATCACCAGAAAGGTATATCCGGTAGTACCTCCCAAAGTGGAATACACACTCACCGATAGAGGAGCGAAACTGATACCGATATTTGAAGAGCTCATCAAATGGGGTTCTGACGTTGCGACTCTTGAAGGTACAATTATAGAAAATTAATGCACTATCATGGATAAAGATGCGATACAAACAATAAATAAGATAAATTTTATCTTATTTAAAGATATTGTTGATATAACTGTTCATATACATCTTATACAAGGATATGACCATGTCAAACAATGAAGTAACGTATCAAAAAGAAAAACCAACATATAGTGTAATAACCTACGTGGAAATCGTGGCATTTAACTACACCCTTCCCGACGAAGAAGAGCCACGAACCATAGAACATGAATTAACCTTTATTTGGGAAGATACGATTGAAAAGTTTATAGAAGAATATGGAACAGAGAAAGCTTACACATTACATACTTTTAAAAGAGAAAGAGAACAAAAATTTTTCATAGATAGAATAGAAGGTATAACTGAAGACCTCATTGACGAGGTGCAAGAGGAGATAGCCAACAAAATGAAGTTTGGCTTTGAATTTAGCGGCCAACTGCATAATGACGACTAAATAATCTTCCTTAATCCCCATCCTTATCGATGGGATGTTTTCTAACGAGAACCACTCACTTTAAAAAGTGTTGATAGTCTTTAACCGCCCCACTACCAACCATATTTTATAAATATTGAACTACTTGTGTTTTGCTGTATTACTTTCTGCTATCCTAATTTGTTATCAATTAGTGATATTTTCTTTGTAGTCTTACATTCTTAAAAAATATGTTTATTAATGAACACAATAAGGTACTAAATGCTCAAAATAATCGATACATTAAAAGGTGATAAGCCACTAGAAACCACATTTAAAAACAAAGAAGATTTTATAATCAATAGCTTTTTCAAACAAAAAGAAAAGTTCGCATTGTTAAATACTTTAGACTCAAATAAGCCTGTAAATAATTTACCTGAAATTTTTGGACTAAGACTAGAGTTATCACAAAAATAATAGTTGAGTGAAACACGTTTTGTGTAACAGTTTAAATGAAAAATGAAATTAATCAAGTTGAATAAATAATTTCTTATCTATATTCACATGTAAGATCATCAACTTCGATCTTCATAAAAGGAGCTTTTGTACGCCAAAAGAGAAGTTCTTCTTCCATACATTGTTTATATGTCGGATAATTACCATGATAATCACCACTACGAAAACTCCAGCCTTTCTGATATATGCCATTTGTGGCGATCATAAACAAAGAAAAGGCTATGATCACAATTGAAAAAGCCATAATTATATTTATTCCGTTTTTTAACTTTTCCATGAATCTCCTTAAGATGTCGTATTGTAGTTAAAAATATATAAAAACATTAAATTTATAGGGTAACTCTTTGAAAACCTTTTGACTAAAATGTTTTATAAGGTCATCCTTTTACTTCGAAAAGTGCTGATAATCTTTCACTATAGGCCAATCACCGCCCCACTTCCAACCATGTTTTTTAAATATTTTCACCGCTTTGTCATCTCTCAACAACATTGCCTTTTGAGTTACACTTCCGTCAGTTCGTATACGTTTTAAGTAGGTTTGGGAGGCTTTGTGGCTGCTTTTCCCGCTTCTAAATATATATGGGTTTTCTATAGGGTTGATATCGATCGCTTTACCGTAGCTATGTTTTGAAAACTTCTTGCTTCCAGTAGCTTTCCGACAATTAAATGCAGAGGTGTTATCTGCTTCTATGCTTTGCCAGTCACTCCCTTTATAGTCACTGACCAGTCTCATTTTATGGATGGGATAACCTATTTTATAAAACGCTTCAAATATCTCTGTCACCTCAACAGAGACATCCTTATGCACGATCATTTCACCCATCTTCTTTTTACCATTAAAGTCGATATGTTTCATTCGCAAATAACGCAGATCTTTAAGTGGGACAGGACACCCTTTCCTCCAGGAGTTACCTTTGATCATACGTTTTTCGATCTGCGTAGTGATCTGTAAGATCTCTGAACTGTATGTAGCAAAAGTGATTGTCGTTATTATGAGAAATGTACATATTATTCTTATCATGAAACAATTATAGCGTATTGTATGCAGTTATTTTATCTACCTATTAAACTAAAAAAGGCTATAGCATTGAAATACTATAAGCCTCTTAAAATATCTGTCGTAAAAATCTTGCTTTATTTTTCACTGATCTCATAAACAACAGTTGAACCACTTACCTCAAAAGAGACAAGAAGAAGATCTTGACCGTTTGGAGAGTCTGCAGCAGGAACAAATGCCATACCCTCAGGGCTGATATCTCCATTGGTTTCCGTATCGATATAATCAACAAATACTGCATCACTCGGAGTGGTGATATCGTAGATCATGATGGCGTTTTGTCTTTCAAGTCCAACGAATGCAAATGTTTGATCTCCGATCGTACCAACAGTCAATGCTTCAGGCTCAGCACCTTTGTTTCCGCTTCTTCCATCCATTTCACCCTCATCCTGGTTAAAGAGTACAGGTTGATACTCTGCGACTTTCTTACCGATCTCATCTCCACTGTCAAACACTTGATCACCGTTTGCATCCCAGATAGAGAAACTTCTTGCACCATACGTATAGAGTTTTTCATACTCATCACTACTGTTTTTACCAAGATCTACCATCACCTTGAGATCATTCTCATCTACATATTCATCAGCAATAGATGCATCCAGAGTCAATTTAGATATTTTCTTCTCATCGTTATGAGACTCCATCAGACACTCACCGTCATCCCAGTCACCGCCCTGGTTATCACAATCGGTTTCATCTACAGCAGGTACTTCATACAGATACTCTCTACCATCACCTTCATTTGCTGTAACTAAGTAAGTCGCACCATCTACACTATAAGAAGCGATAGAATCCGGCTGATAGAGTCCGAAGAGTCCACTGTAAGACTTCATCATGATCTCACCCTCTTCTTCGATATCGATCGTATTGTTAGAGTCAGCTTCCCAGCTCTTTGCTCCATATGATTTTACATACTCAAGTGTGTTTGACATAAGGTTCACTTTTGCCATTGCATTGTTCTCTTGAAGTGTTACGTAGGCATAATCACCGCTTACTGTAACATATTCAGGTTCAAGATCTTTTGCCTGATCATTACTTGGTGTATCTCCAAGTCTTACAGCAGTACCATCTTGCGCATCAGTGAACATTTTACCTGCAAAATCGATATCAACATATGAACCATCGGCAACAGTTACGATACCGATAGATCCGATAGGGTCAACACTGTAGTCATCATTTGGCTCTCCCTCATTTGCCACGATCACTTTGGTTCCGTCTTCATTGAAAGTCACCATATCAGGCAGGTAACCTACTGTGATATTTTGCTCATATGCACCATTCGTGTCAAAGATCACCACTTTACCCGGAAGCTGTTTTTTCCCTACAGTATCATTTCCGTCTTGTACCGCTACAGCTACTTTACCATTTTGTACTGCCACTGAGTTTACACCAGTACCATAAGGACTTAAATCGATCTGACTTACTAACTGAGGTGAAGTCACATTAGAGATATCGATGATATCTACAGCATCATTCTCACCATTTGTTGTAAACATTCTTTTCGTTGCTGCATCAAATGCTACAATCTCACTACCACCCTCTACAGATGTTTCAAACGCACCTACTTTTGTCATAGTGATATCCAATGGCTCCGAATCAGCAGGAGCTGGTGTAGGAGTTGGCGTTGGAGCTGGTGTAACGAGTGTAACATCACTACCACCTATTACAGTATCAGAGTCATTACATCCTGTCATGACAAATGGGATAAGTGCTGAAACAGCGATCAGGGAAAGTTTGGTAAGTTTCATATTTTTAGTCCTTTAATATTTGAATTAACCCCGAGTATAAAAGCCCAAAATAACATTTCAGTTACAAAATTATTACAAGAAAATTACCAAATATCTGTATGATTTTTATTTACTTTCTATTTGTATTAAAAAGATATAGTAAAAAAAATTTCAGGATAACTACAATGGAACAATTTAAAACTTATGCCCTGATGATAGGGCTTACCCTGCTCTTTATCTGGGTAGGAGGAATGCTCGGCGGTAGAGCCGGAATGCTCATCGCCTTTCTGATCGCTGCTGGGATGAACTTTTATGCGTACTACTATAGCGACCAGCAGGTACTTAAGCACTATCATGCGCATCCTGTAGACAGATCGAATGCTGCAGGGCTTTATAATATCGTAGAGAGATTGACCAGACGTGCAGGGCTTCCTATGCCTGCGGTCTATATCATCCCAGATCAACAGCCTAATGCATTTGCGACAGGAAGAAACTACGAGAATGCTGCCGTTGCAGTCACAGAAGGACTTTTGAACCTGTTAGACGAGAATGAAGTGGAAGCGGTGATCGCCCATGAGCTTAGTCACATCAAACACTATGATATGCTTATCGGTACGGTTGCAGCAACATTTGCAGGAGCCATAGCCATGCTGGCGAATTTCGGAATGTTTTTTGGAGGGGGACGTGACAGACCAAATCCTATCGTGATGATTGCTCTTATGATCATCGCACCGCTGGCAGCGACAGTGATCCAGATGACCATCAGTCGTAACCGCGAATACATGGCAGATGAAGGAGCAGCCAGAATGACAGGACACCCTGAGTGGCTTCAGAGCGGTCTTGCAAAACTAGAGAACTATGCTAAGGGTATCAGTATGCATGATGCAGACCCTCAAACAGCACATATGTTCATCATCAATCCTTTTACAGGTAAAAACATGAGCCTAAGCGGACTTTTCAGAACACATCCGACTACCCAAGATAGAATTGATAGACTTGAACAACTCAAATACAGCTAATGCAATTTAATATCGATAGCCACTCTGAGTTCAAAGAGATCTTTACCAAACTTAGAGAGGTTTTTTTAAGCTACCCTCAAATTAAAGAAAAACGTAATGCCAAACAGACCGCTTATTATGATGCCTGCAGTGCCATAGGTTTTTTACGTCCACATAATGATGGGATGAGCTATTGCCTTTCTTTGGCAAACGGTCACACACTTCAAAAAAACTATCCTATGTTGAAAGGAAATGGCAAAATTGCAAGACACCTCTACTTTAAATGTAGTGATGATATTGATGTACCATTTATTCGAGAGATCATAGAGGAGTCTCTGGTCTTAAATATAGAAAAAAGTGAACGCAAAAAACTTAAAAAAAAGCTGAGAAGCTAATAAAAATTAGGTTATAATCTTTTAAAACAAAAGAGTCTAAATGTCCACTGCTTTTGCCATACAACTTACCAATGGATGTCTTGATTCAGACATCGAACAAGAAAATCAGAACAGCTTTCAGTCACTACAGCAATTGGGTGCGATTGAAGAGGTAGATGGACTATGGAAACTAAGATCCATCTATCGTGTAGGTAAGCTTTACATAGGTAAAGACGGTAAAGGGTACGTAGAAGCAGAGTTCAAAGAACAACGGGATCTGCTGGTAGAACCAGATGACCTCTGGGGAGCAAAACATGGTGATGTGGTCGTTGCCAAACGATTCATCGCCAAAAGAGGTCGAGCGAGTGGTAAAGTTCAGCTTGTGATAGAAAAAGCCCACCTCTTCACTATCGCCTATACTCATAGAGACGAGTCTGACAATTTTCTTATCCTTAACATTCGTACAGGGGAACCTACTCATGCAGTGATGGATGGGATGGACCTTAAGGCATTTAAACTAGGAACCGTACTCAAGATAGATATCGATACAGATCAGGTGCTGGATGTCATGGGAACCTTGGATGATCCAAAGGTCGATGAGAAGATCTCACTCGCACTCTATGAGCGTGAAGATGAGTTCCCGCCAGAGTGTGTTAAAGATGCACTCGATGTTGAACTGGAAGTGACAAAAGAGGAACATCCTAACCGTGTGGACCTCACCCATCTGGACTTCTGTACCATTGACCCTGTCACGGCAAAAGATTTTGATGATGCGATCTATTTTGATCTGGAGTCTTATACTCTCTATGTTGCTATTGCAGATGTGAGTCACTATGTACCTTTCTTTACCAATATTGATAAAGAAGCCAAAAAAAGAGGCTTTACCACCTACCTGCCACATAAATCCTTCCCTATGCTACCTCGTGAGCTGAGTGAAAATATCTGTTCACTGAAACCTCAGGTAGACAGGCTTGCCTTTGTAGCGAAGATAGAGTTGGAAAGAAATACCCTAAAACCTCTCAAAGAGGAGTTCTTTGAGGCGATCATACATTCAAAACACCGTTTTAATTATGATACTGTGGACGGTATATTGGAAAATACGATTGAAGGTTTAAACGGTACTGTAGGTCGTATACTCAAATGGTTACTGCCTCTGCAGAAGCTCACAGTTAGACTACATAATGAAAGACTGAAACATGGTTTTGATTTCAGGTCGGAAGAGACTAAACTGAGCATAGATGCAAATCACCTTCTCGTAGACACACAGATAGAAACCGGTACACCATCCCACTCGCTAATTGAAGAGTGTATGCTTTTGGCCAATCAGGCAGCGGCCAAACGCTTTACAGGTGAAGGAGACAGTATCTTCCGTATCCATGAACCTCCACAATTGGCCAAGATAGAAGCGTTGCTGACAGAACTGGCAGCTATCGGTCTCTATGTGGAGGAGTATGAAGATTCTCCTTCACTCATACGTGCCATCCAAAAAGAGGCAGAAAAGATCAATCTCTCTTCTGAAGTCGATGCGATGGTCATCAAATCTTTGCGACGTGCAAGCTATGCATCACAAAATGTAGGACACTTTGGACTGGGGTTCAGTCACTACAGTCACTTTACCTCACCGATACGTAGATACTCTGACCTGATACTGCATCGTCTTATCAAAACCCAACTGCGTGAAGATGAAGAAGAAGCAGGTTATCTGTTACGAAACATCGACCCTCTTTGTGCAAAGGTCAGTGAACTTGAAAGAGAAGCCACGAAAGCAGAGTGGGACTTTAGAGACCGTAAGTTCGCACGTTGGGCAGCACAACATATAGACGAAGAGTTTGAAGCTGAGATCATTGAAGCGGATGAGAGTGCAAAAGCTGTACTCCTAGGTGAGATCAAAGGTGTCACGGTTCATCTTAAAGGCGATAATGTAATGCTTTTTGATAGAGTAAAAGTAAAAATCAATGAAGTGAACATCGCTCAAGCCATCATAATGGTCGAATTTATCGAAAAGTTGAGTAAAGATGAAATGGAGTTAGCCTAATGTATCAAAGAGAATTTGACCAGAGACTCAAGCAAGCTTTACCTAAAGCTGTTTTACTCTATGGTGAAAATGACTACCTTATAGATCACTACATCGATCTTTATGTCAATAAGACAGATGCTAAGGATAGTATGCTCAGTCTCTATCATGATGAGTGGGATTTCGATCAGGCAAAGAATTTTCTTTCTCAGACTTCACTGTTCGGCGGTACGAATCTCGTCGTAGTCAAACATGATAAGAAGATACCCAAAAAAGAGCTCGACATTCTCGTAGAACTAGCCAATAAAAATGAGGATAACTATTTTATCTACGGATATATGGGAGCAGCCAAAGATGCCAGAAGTATGCAGGCGGCCTTTACAGAGAAAAAAGGTGGTGTATGGGTACGGTTCTTTGAGCCTAACATACGTGACGGTGTTGCTATGCTTCAACAAAAAGCGCAACAGATACAGTTAGACATCGACCACTATGCCCTGCAACACCTTATGCTGCTTCTCAATAACAATCTGGCACTCTGTGCCAATGAGCTCGATAAGCTTGCTATACTTGGTATGAAGGTGACAAGTAAAGACATCGATAGACTTGTATACTCTACCGCACCTTTGGCAACGGAACAGCTACTCATCGACCTTTTTAACAAAAAGCCTATCACAGCAACCATAACCAAACTGCTTGATCTAGGCGAAGATGAAGCATCCCTGGTGCGTTCTACACAATATTTTGTCAATCAGATCTTTTTGTTCCACGCTTACATCAAACTAAATGGACATGTTGACTCCGCAGCGATCCTGGGCTACAAACTTCCTAAACACATAGAAGAACAAAAAGCCCAGTTAGCCCTACGCGTAAAATCAGCAGCACTACTGAAAATATTTGAACACTTACTTGAAAGTGAAATCCTCATCAAACAAGCACCCGCAACACAAAAAGAGGTATTGGTCTACAGTATGTTGGTCAAGCTACAGGGATATTTGTAAAAATAAATAGATAAAGTTTTTTAAGAAATTAATAGGTTAAGATTTTTATTGAATTGTGCTTAGATTTGAAAGTTTGAGTAAAGGAGCATACGTCAGTATGTAACTGCACTCACCTTTCAAAGGTGAGTGCGAGTCATTAAAAAGATGACCTATTAAGAGAACATTTCTCTCATAACACCACCAAACCACTCTCTAGTAGCAGTTGCAGTACCTTTAGATCTGAATTTACCACCACCATCTTTTGGCTTAGGTACACTTCCTTTTCCTTTTAGTTTACCACTCTTATCAGCGTGGAATGTGTGAGTTACCATGATCGCTTCTTCTGGTTTACCACCTACCATTGAGAAACATACGTTTGCTGCTTTAGCTGGAAGACCTGCTTTAGGATCTGCAACCTTACCGTTAAGTTGTGCAACGATCTGTCCTGCTGCTCTATGCGCACCCCAGATAGCTGTTTGACCACTTGGTGGGATAGCGTGAGTAACTGCATCACCGATAACATAAACGTTCTTATCAGTTTTAGATCTGAAGCTATAACCGTCCATCATAGCATAACCAGCACCGTTGTGCTCAATTCCTGCCATCGCGATTACTGGAGAACACTTGTTGATAGGGATAAGGTTACATACTTCATACTTTTCAGTTTTTACTGTACCTTTCTCATCATCATCATTTGCAAACTCTTTATATGTAATAGTCTTAGCTACTGGATCAATATCAGTTACTTCTGTAAGACCTTTATACTCGATTTGATCTTTGTATAGATCACCCCAAGACTCTTTAAATGCTTTTGCTTTTGCAAATTTACCACCTCTAGTATCAAGTACGATTACTTTTCCTTGGATACCTTCGTTCTTCAAGTAGTTTGCGATCATCGCAGTTCTCTCATATGGTGCTGGAGGACATCTGAACTTACCTTTTGCTGGTGGGATAAGGTATACGTTACCATCATCCATGTTTTCAAGTTGTCTTCTAAGTGCAATATGCTCATTACCTGGCTTAAGACCTGCTGGACAAGCAGCTGCTACGTGAGCAGTTTTCTCTTTTGACCAATTTGGGAATTGCTTCTTATAGTCATATTCGATACCTGGAGAAAGAACAAGAATATCGTAAGCAATATCACCACATGTTGAAGTTGATACTGTTTTTGCTTTTCTATCGATAGATACAACTTCTGAGTTAATGAAAGTATATCCATGCTTTGTTGCCGGTTGAGTGTAGTCTCCAACGAACATATCTAAAGACATGTTGTCAAGTCCACCAAGTAATCCGTTTGATAATGGACAAGCCATATGCATAGATCTTTTTTCAATAACAGTTACGTCAATGTTTTTATCTTTTTTTCTAAGTGCCTTAGCCATTGTAAGACCACCGAAACCTGCTCCGACAATTACTACAGACTTACCTGTACTTTTTTTCGCTGCCGCTTTTTTCCCACTCGCTACCGCTACGCTTGGCATTGCTGCAGCCGCTGCAGCTACACCAGCAAGTTTAAACGTATCTCTTCTGTTCATCGCCATAATGTCTCCTATTTTTGAATTATATTGTTTATCTCTATACATAATATAAAGTAATTCAATTATGACAGAAGTTATATTACATGGCAATTATTTTGAAGTAATTTATGAATTTTTTTGAAGATGTAACAAAAAGGCACAAGTTAAATTGATCAAAATAACTACAGGAAATAATGAAATTTATCATACCTTATACATTAAGTCTGTAGGAGAAATACGTACTTTGAAGTCAATACTCAAATATTTGTTTATCACCATCAATTTCTATTTTTTTTAAAATCTCTGATCTTCAATAGTAGATTTTTAGCGTAAGTACATATAAATTTTATATTTATATTTTACTTATCTAATTTTATCCTATAAGTTAAGTAAAGAAAATAATAGGGGCTGTATTAATCAAAACCATTTCATTTTCTTGTTTGAACCTGAAAATATATAAAGAAACATTTACATAAAAAGTTTGTTTTTTCGTATATTATAATGTATATAAGAATTTGGATGATGTTTAGAAAAAAGTAAAGGCAGAAGAGTTTATCCTGCCTTTATTATATTATGAAGAGAATTACGCTTGGATAATTTCTTTTGTAAAGTTTTCAAGCTTCTGAGATTTTACTTCTTCTTTTACTAGTTTTTTAGCACCTCTTCTTCCATGTACTTTTTTATGCTCTTGTTTAAACGCATCAAAGAAATCTTGGAATTTATCAGGTCCAAGCACAGCAACTGCCCAGATATGATCATCAGCATCTACTTCAAGTACAATTTGTGCCAATCCTTGTTTTGCTGGTCCACCTACTGCTTTTCCACCTTGCTTTGGATCGTATGCTGCAAGGTGCGAAGTACAGACGAAAACACCTGCTGTGTCATATGCCAATGTCTTACCTGTAGTCGGAACATACTGGAACATAGTCATACTAGCTGTAGGGTGCGTCAATTGGTGCGCACAGATTGCAGAATAAGCAACTATTGTTCCTTTTGATCCTGCACCACCTTTAAATAGATACTCAGTTCCATCTTCGGCTTTAAGCTTAACATCTTTTTGTGTTGCCTCAGGGAGATCAACCAAAATTGCAGGAGTCGCAGCATAAGGATACATAAATACATAATTCTCTTCTTTAACTAATGCTGATGCCTTAAGCGGATTACCCTCTGCATCTTTAAGTTGTGCTTTTTCAAATGTTTGGAAGAGACTCCCGTCTTCTGCATAAAGCTTTTGTGTGATAAATGATGGGGCAACCGCTACTGCCATTGCCGATGTTGCTGAAATCTTTAAAAAGTTTCGTCTTTCCATAATAATTCCCTTTGTAATAAATTAACTTTATCAAATATTACAGGAAAACTTATTAAAATGCAAAGTTTTTACAAAAAAAACTGAAAATATTTTTCTAATGTGCGGCTAAGTGTAAATATAGTAGAATATCGCTTCCAAAATTCTTGCTCATTTTTGGACAGCTATATGTACATTCAATTGTATAGTAAAAACAATTAAAAATGTATAAAAACAGCTGTATATGGGCTATTAAACCAAAAGGAAACAATATGACTTGTTATGAAACACTGTTTGTAATTAAACCTACACTTACAGAAGAAGAGATCGCAGCACAGGTTGCAAAGATAAAAGATATTCTCGCTAAAGAGGGTGCTGAATTAGTTGCTACTAATGAAATGGGTATGAGAAAACTTGCATACCAGGTAGAAAAACACAATAGAGGTTACTACACAGTTCTTTTCTATAAAGCAGAAGGTACAACGATCCAAGAGCTTGAAAGAAATCTTAGAATTAATGAAGATGTTATCAAATTCTTAAATGTGAAATATACAAAGAAAAAAGAGATCGCAAAGTTCGATAAACTTGTAGATAAAGCAAACAAGAGTACAGAGAAAAAAGCAAAAGAAAAAAAAGCATA
>Ga0180436_10001900_pt1 | contig 20150 bp, 21 predicted proteins | sample SS_ome_2_FD_132434 | JGI IMG/M metagenome (GOLD analysis project Ga0180436, IMG submission 132434) | Hypersaline lake sediment archaeal communities from the Salton Sea, California, USA - SS_3_S_2 metaG | ecosystem: Environmental > Aquatic > Non-marine Saline and Alkaline > Hypersaline >...
ACACTACCAGTCCAAATGGGCAAATTTTCACTTTTACCTCACCCGTCTTTTACCTCCCATATCTTGAACTTTGCGAAACTGGCAACACCCCGAAAAAAAATTTCAATCTTAGGCCGATCGGACGAATTTTTATTTTCTCTCTCTCCAAAGTCCGGGATTCACTCCTCCTCCCTCGCCGGACCGACAACAACACCGGTCTCGCTGTCCGCGGCTCCCTTCAGCCGCCGTTTCTTGGCCTCTGCTTGTTGCTCGCGGTCCTTCTGCCGCAGCTGCGCCTCGAACTTGCGCAAATCGTCCCTCATGGCCTTCTGATCGGCGCCGGCGACCTCGGCGAAGAACTCGAGGAAGTCGCGCATCTCGCCAAACGTCGGCGCCCACGACTGCAGCGGGTCGACCTTCGCGCCGAGGCCGGATTGCGGAATCTCTGGCAGGCGCATGCGGCTCGACTTCTTGCGCTTTTTGGTGGCGAACTGCCTTCGCTTCTCGCTCAGCGCGGCCGACATCTGGATCAGCTTGTCGGGCATGTCGGCGTGCATGATATTGACCGGCGGCACGGCCGGCTGCGTGCTGAGGTACTGCCGCTCCTTCTTGAGGATAAACTTGTGCAGCAGCAGCAGAATGCCGCCCTCGAGGGCGTTGAGGATGTCGACGCAGTGGTCCTGGACGGCGAAGTAGAGATTCTGGTAGAACACGATCTCCCAGCGCGTGGCGGCGCCGGTGTCGACCTCGGGCCTCGGTTCGTCCGACTCGCGCCAGTACACGTCGTCCTCGTGCGCCTTGTCGAGCTCGACGTACCAGCGCAGCAGGTTCTGCACGCGCACGGCGAAACAGGCCCGCGCGTGCTGACGGAACTCGAGCACCGCGCGGTGGCACTCGACGCGGCTGTAGTCGTCGCGGTTATCTTTGACGGCCGGCGTCAGCTTCTTGAAGCCGGCGGCCCTGAGCTCGGCGTTCTTGGCCTTGCGGTTCTTGGTGACCTTGTTGTGCGAGTCGACGACATCGGAGCTCATCAGCACGCCGAACGCCGCCGTGTAGACGGCGTAGGCCTCGGTGAACGGCATCGTGCGCGGCAGCGGGCGCTGCAGGATGATGTTGAGCAGCCGGGACGTGTAGACCGGCACCTCGAAGACCTCGAGAAACACCAGCGTCGCGAAGACCTTTTCCTTCGACTCCTCGATCTTGGACTGGATGACAATCCCGTCCAGCAGCGACAGATCATCGAGCCGGTCCTTGGTGCCGTGCGACTCGCGCTGCATGCGGTCGGAGAACTCGCCCAGGTCGACCGAAACCTGCCGCGACCACACGCTGTCGTTGCGCGTGCGTTTGTCTTGCCACTTCTCAAACCTCAGCAGGGTCGAAGCGGCAACGAGCGCGTCGGTCTCGAACTTCTCGCGCACGGCGACGTCGGTCTCGGCGTCGACTCCGTCGGCGTACTCGACGCGAGGCATGCCGAGCTGAATGAACGCGCGGGCCTGCTCGGCCTTGGCGCGCAGGTCCTGGTAGACCTCGTCGGTCTCGTCGGCCGCCATGTTGTCCTCGCGCACGTACACGTTGAACGACTTGCCCAGCGCGGCCACCTCCTCGGCCGTCATCGGGCGGCGCGGGATCGCGTCGTTCTGCTCGGCGGTGGCCAGCGCCTTGGTCGTCGCGGCCAGCTTGAGCCGCTCCGCGGCGGCCTCGGCCGCAGCGCCCTGGGCCTGCTCCAGCTTTGCGATGAAGCCGTCGACGCCCTCGCGCTTGACGAGGTCGTTGATCGACATGACCGCCTGGTCGCGCGACCGCGCCGCGTTCAGCTTCTCGATCGTGTCGGCGGCGCGCAGGCGGCTGATGTACTTTTTGTCGTGTCCAGACGCCAGCGCCATGCGCAGCGACATCCAGCGGCGGAAGTCGGCCTCGCGGTATCGGCGGCGGGTCTCGTCGTCGGCGTCGTCGGGCGGTTTGATGAAGGGTCCGTTCTTGGCCAGTTCCTCCTCGTACCACTCGCCGGCGGTCTTTTGGACCGGCACCAGCTTGGCGGTCGGCTTGGCGGCGAGGTCTTGGCACGCCGGGTGTGGCGCGGCGACGGGTTGGCTCATTGTTGGATCTGGGGTGTCTGGGTGGCAGTCCAGAAATACAACAAGGCTAGTCCCGAAGAGACCAAAAGTCCCGTCAGCAAATAGACTGATCTAAATTTCCGGGACTCGAGCCGCGACCGCGCCTCCGCCACCAGCTGGTCGCTGAACTGCGACAAGTCCCGGCTCATGTCGACGAGTCGCTCGAGCCGCTCGCCGCGCGAGACCAGCCCGCTCACGATGCCCTGCACGCTGCGGCGAGTCTCGCGCACGTCGTGGCCGATCTGGATCAACTCCCGCTGCTCACGATGCGGTTCCATTGGCCGCGGGCGTGTTGTCAGGGGTGCACCAACACCGGGACTTCATTCAGAACTGGTCCTGTTTCTTGACGGCGTCGCGCTCGCGCTGCTGCTTCTCGAGTCCGGCGGCGACCTCCCAGTCCTCGGGCATGGCGACCTCGAGGCTCTCGATGTCGAAGACGAGCGAGTCGACCACGAACCGGTCCTTGTCGCGATCAAGCCTGCGCGTCAGCACGGGCCAGTTCAGCGGACCGACAAACTCGACGCCGGCGGTGTCGACGGGCACCAGCACCATGACGTTCTCCTCGTCCTCGATCTGCGTCTTCAGGTGCGCGTCGTTGTCGAGGCTCGCCTCGTTGAAGTTGCGCTCGCGCTCCTGCAGCACCACCGACCGCGTGAAGTACTTCCGGCGCACTAGGTTGCCGAGCCGGTCGTAGTCGACGAGCTGCACCCGCTCCAGTGGCGCGCCGCCGCTCGACAGCGGGGCGTACTCGCCCAGCTGCGCCTCCCACTGCCGCTTGTCGGCGATGTGGACGAGGTACTCGCCCGACCGGCGCACGTCGTCGGGCCCGGCGCCGGTCGGCTCCGTGGGAAATTCGCCGATGCACAGCGCCGCCTCGCGCGTCTCGAACACACGCCGGTCGCGCGGCGCGAACCAATCCGCCGCAAAGCTCAACACGAGGTCGGCCAGCTGATCCATTTGTTTGTACTCCATAGGCATACGGCCGTCCGACGTCCACAGACCACGAACAAACAATTATGACCGACGGCTCGCTGCCGGACCATCCCGGCTACGTGGCCTATGCCATCGCCTCGCTGATCTTTGTCTTTTTGTTGTACCTGTTCGCCAAGATGATCGTCCTCATCGTCGGCAGTGCACTCGGCGTGGCTCGCGTGGCCAGCTCGCCGCTCGTGTGGCTCTACCGGCTGGTCCGCCGTCGCCGGCGCACGGCGCACCCGCTGCACCTGTGCCGCAACAAGAGCAGAGCCGGCGGACGCGTCGTGCGCTGCCAGGAGGCGCGCTATCGTTTCCACGCGCGATTCCTGGCGCCGTACTGCCGCGACCACATGAACTCGCACCGCCTGCTCCGCTGCGAGGCGGCGCGGCGGTTCGACAACGACCGGTTCCCGTACGCCGAGAACTACTTCCGCGACAAGCCCAACTGCGACCGGCTGGTCGAGGAGGCCGTCGCAGAGGCCGAGCGCCGCAGCGGACGGTCCAAGGCCGGCTTCCTCTATGTGTACGTGTCGGCGTTCGACCTCGACGAGCAGCGCGTCGATCTGGACAAGCTCGAGGAGAACGAGACGTTTTTCTACAAAATCGGCCTGACGGAGCGGACGCCGTACCAGCGCATCCGCGAACAGGCCGGCGCGGTGTTTCCCAGCGGCGACAAGTACGGCGTCGAGGGCCAGGACTACTTCCGCGTCGACGACGTCGTCGGCGCCGAGAAGATCGCCCATGCGCGGCTGTGTGCGGTCCGGTACCGCCGGTTCGACCAGGAGGACGCCGCGTTCGAGAAGGAGTGGTTCCTGACGACGTACGGCCTGGTGAACGACGTCATGAAACGATCGGCCGATATTGTCAACAAAAAAGTTTTCAGCTGGAAATAAACGATGAGCTATCGCTGGTGCCAGAACCCGTACTGCCGTCCCGGCGGCTGCACGGCCGGATCTTGGGGACCGTGCGAGGGCGGCTGCGGGCTGTGGTACTGCGTCACGGCGCACGAGGAGCCCGAGCGACGCGGGGTCCCGCAGGCGTGCCGAGACAAGGTGTGCGGCGAGGAGAAGCGCGGGCGAGAGCAGGCGCGCCGGCAGGTCCGCGAGCGCGAAGAGTCCGGGACAATTGAACTGGCGGACCGTTAGCCTTGTATGAGATTTACCCGGGACCACACACACACACACACACAGCAGCCCCGCAGCAATGGCAAAGTACAGCAAGAAGGGAGGCAAGGGCAAGATGCCCGCGTTCATGATGAAAAAGATGAAGAAGGGCGACAAGATGAAGGAAAAGGGCGGCAAGAAGGGCGGGTCGATGGCCATGCGCATGAAGATGATGCGCAAGAAGGGCAAAAAGTGAACTGCGCAGTTTTTGTAGAAGTCCCGGACCAGGTCCCGGACCCGACTCCGAATAAAACCACGGGTTCGCATCGAATTCGCATTCCAACAACCACACACAAAAATGTCTTCGCCCTACATCTTTTCCGCGCCCCGTGCCCCGTCTCCAGTGTCCGATGACTTCGGCCTCGATATTGCCCGCGAAATCGACAACGCGATCGAGGCGGAACTGCCGAAACTGAAGAAAATTCACCCGAGCATGAACATCGAAGCCGCGGCGACGAAGAAACTTCTTGAGCCGCACGCCGGTGTGGTCGCCGACTATCTCGACGCCTTGGTCCGCGGCGACCTCGAAGCGCAAGCACAAATCTTCACTGAGGCTTACGCGCGCGTCGATGCCGTCGGCTCTGCCGTGGCTCTGTTTGTGCGATTCTACATGCACGCGATGCTTCCGTACTCGGGCCTCGTCGAGGCTATCAGCCAGGAACTGGAAGTACAACAATGCGAAGACGACGACCAAACGGCTCTCGATGAGGCGACGGAGAAGGCGGGGATGATCACGTTTTCCGACGACCCCGCCTCCCTGGACACGGACAAGTTTAACGAAGAAATTCAGAAATACGATTCGTACGACGTTCTGGTCGAAAATATCACGGATGTCGACGCGAGCGAGGAAGACAAGCCCGTCGACCACCTGTTCCGGGTAGTCGCTGCCACACCCAATACAGGAGCCGAGCTCGAAAAACGTGCCCTGTTCAAGGCCTTCGACAACAGGGATATGAAATACCTGGAGTTTTGCATTAGGTCCGACATCACGGCCATCGTTGCTCTGGCAGCGGTGGGCAAGGTCGTACCCGAAGACGTCCGCCAGAAACACCTCAAAAACTCCCGAGACTATGTTGTCGGCAGATTGATGGCAGTTCACCTCGTGCAATTGCGCAAACGCATCCGCGCTGCCGAACAGCGAGCGGCGCAAAAGACCCGCCGCCGCGAGGAAGAAGCCGACGACGGAGGCCGGAAACGTCGAGCGGTGTGTAAAAGCCCGTAAAAGTAACAACCTGCTCCTCAATAAACACCCGCGGAGTCTCCTTTTCCAACACGCACAGAATGTCCTGGAATGTCCAGTCCGATGCGCCGCTCGGCCCTCCGGCGGCGCCGATTGGCATGTTGGCCGGCGGCCAGGAGACCAACGTCCTCTTGCGCCAGATTCAAGACGAGCTGACGAGAAAATACGTCACGACCGACGTGACGGACGAAGAACTGGAACGTGCGACTTCCGAGTTCATCTCGGAAGACAGCGACGTGTTGCCGTACGTCCGTGCCCTGGCCAGCGGCGACACGAAGGAACAGACGTTCCTGCTCGCGTACGCGCTCAAGTCTTCCTACGATCCAGATACTAGCTACGGAACGTACAAGTTCATCCTGGCGTATCAGCGCGCGATGTTGCCGTACCAGTGGGCCGTCGACAAGATCGCCGAGTTGATGCGCCTGGAGCAAGACGAGCCCGACGAAGACCAAACACACATCTCCGTCGCCGAGGATTTGGCCAACGCAAACAATCTGATGGACGAAAGAGCCTCGGACCCAAAAGTGCAGCGAGCCCTTGATGAGTACAACAAGCTGACAAAGCGCAAGTTTGCCGGCGCCGCGCTGCAGACAAATTTCAACTTCCAGAAAAACACAGTCGCCGAACTCTCGCGCCCCGGCCAAGGCGCCACGCTGAGTCTTCTGGACGCCGGACCGAACATCTACAAATCCAACCTGAGACAGCAGATCGAGAAAATCAACAGCCGCTTTGGCGTTGTCATCTCGAAGCTCGTTGTCCTGGCGGCGATCGGCCGGACTCTCGACGGAGAAACCAAACAGCGGCACATCCAAAACACCGCGTACTTCATCGCCCGGCGCGTCATGGCGAGGCACCTAGTCGCAGTGGCGAAACTCGCCAAGACTATCTCTGATCTCAAAACCGAACGCGCCAAAGCGGCTCGCAAGACCCGTGGGCGCGACGAAGAGGACGCCGGCGGGAGCAAGAAGAGCCGTCAGTAGAAAGCGGCGCAGGAATAAAAAATTGCTTCATTCGTTAAACGACACGAGCACGTATCGCGTGCCGCTCGTGATCGGATACGCCAGGTGGTTGTGCGTCACGCGGCCGGGGTGCATCAGCAGAAAGCCCGGCGTCCGCGATACGTGCGAGCAGTTGTAGCGCGTGAACTGCACCCCACCGCCCTCGAATTCCGAGTTGAGGATGACCGTCGTCGTGACCTGCGAGGCGTCGTTGTGGGGACGCAGGTCCCTTTGGCCCGCCATGCTGTACCGCACGACGAAGGCGATGTTGATCTCGGCCTTGAACGAAATCCCGCGGTACTGCCGCTCGACCAGCGGCCGGATAAAGTGGCCCAGCACGTAGACCCACTGCTCTTCCCAGTCGAACTGGTTCATGTGAATGTCCTGCGTCGGGACGTTCTCGTACCCGCCCTGGATCCGCTCGTCGTCGTTCTTGCCAGAAGACCAGCTGTCAGCGGCGATGACGGTGGCGCGGAGCTCGTCGGCGAACGCCTCGGTAAACAACACGGCGCCGTAAGCATCGGTGCACGGCTCGTCGAACTGAAGCTCAGTCCAGTTCGACACCAGATACCGCCCGGCCCACAGCGACGGCGTCCGGTGCGCCTCGTAGAGCTCCGGGTGCGGCGCGGCGGGGTTGGTAAAGTGTTCCTCGCCCAGCAGCAGCGCGTAATCCAGGCGGTTGTCGACGTAGACCGGCAGGCCTGTGTTGAGGGCATCGACGCACACCCGTCGCGTCGAGTCGTCGCCGGCGCCCTCGTGGTTGCGATAGAGCGCAGCCGTGCGCGCAAAACTGTCGTTGCGCAGGAGCAGCAGCCCGCGCGCGAAGGGGACCTGAAAGAGGCCCACGCTGTTGCGCCGGTACAGGCCCGTGGTGTCGAACCCGCGCCGGTACCAGCCGTCGTCGCGCATATCGGTCCAGAAGTTGGACCACAGCCCGATCTCGCGCCGCGCGTGGCCGGCGACGATCCCATTGACGTCCCAGCCAGCCAGCTGCTGCACCAGCCGCCGCTCGCGCACGATTACGTCGGAGTCGATCATCAGCGCGTGCGAGGCGCCCATGCGCGCTGCCTCGACGAGAAACGCGGCGCGAGCGAGGGCCTCGTCGTCGGGCTGCGGGACGGCGAAGTTGCGGTACGAGTTGCGCAGCTCGTGGTGCAGCCGCAGCCGCGAGCCGGGGCCGTACCAGGCGAACAGATCGGTCTGCGCCCGGTCGAGCTCGAGCCGCTCGATGGCCTCGACAAACTCGCGCTCGAACGGCGTGCCCGTGAAGAACAGGCCCAGCGCCAGGCGATCCACCGCGGCCGTGTCGTTGTGGGTGTGCCGCGTGGTTTCGTAGAAGTCACTGTAGGCCCCGGCGGCGTAGTTCGACAGCCCGACAAAGGTCCGCTTGGCGCGGCCGTTGCCGTGCAGCAGCGCCGGCGTCGATCCAGTGACGGCATTGCGGAACAGGTAGGCGGGCGACTCGCACTCCCAGTCGGCGATGGTGGTGTCGGCGAGCGGCTGGAACACCTCGCAGTCGGTGTCCAGGGCGACGCGCACGTCCAGTGTCCCCTTCAGAGAAGCGAGCAGCTTGCGCGAGAAGAACAGCTGATCGTCAGTGGCCGGCTCGGCGTCGTCGGCGTCGTCCAGCAGCGCCCGGAGGTGTTTGGCGCGGCCGATGTACGTGCCGCTGTTCAGGTACCGGAACGGGCTCTTGGTCGAGAGGTACGGCTCGTAACGGGTGCACAGATCTCGCGACGGCCAACACAGCTTCTCGGCGCCAAAGAGGACATCCGTTGTCTTCGCTGCCGCCTTCCATCGTCGCAGCAGGTCGTCCGGCCCGAGTTGGAAGACTGTGTCGTACCCGTCCGTAAAGAGAACGAGCTGCTCGGCGTCGAGGCCGGCGAGGGCCTTCCGCACCAACAGGAGCTTCTGCCCGCCGCCGGTCGAGTCCACCATGTCGCCGCCGTGCCACTCGTCGCCGGTCCCGAGGGTACGAAGATCATAGCCAAAGTACCGCGCCGAGCGGGCCAGGGTCACGTAGCCGTAGTGCGTCGTGTCGGTCGCCACGGTGAGCACCGCCAACCGCCTATCGGGCGCCACGGCGGCGACGTCGCTGGTCTCGGTGTCGCTCTGGGCCTTGTCGAACTTGGGCTCCACCAGCTGCGTGCGCACCGTCAAACACGCGAGCCGCACGTCGGCGTAGCGCGGATCGCCGCCCGCTGCGCCCTTGCAGCCCAGCTCGGGCTCGCACGAGAGCCGCACGGGCTCGTCGGCGGCCGGCTCGCCGTCGTGCACGCCCAGCACGATGGGCAGGTACTCGTCGACCGGCACCATGTTGCGGCGGAACGCCTCGCCGCCGGCCACGAGCCTGCGGGCGGCGTCGGCGCGGAGGAGGTACGCGATGGTCCAGTAGTTGAACTCGCACGTCTGCAGCAGCGAGCCGACCGGCTTGCGCCCGGACCGGCCGTGCTGGCGGTAGGCCAGGTACACAAACTCGGCGTCGTTGTCGGCCGCCGCCGCCACCACGTCGTCGATGGCGACGGTGTACCCGCGGAGCTGGGCGTCGTCTTCGAGGACGACGGCGTACTGCGCGGGCTCGAGCTTGGCGATCTCGGCCCATGCCGCCAGATGCGACAGCGAGCAGCCGACCTCGCCCAGTTTGATGGGTCGGTTCGAGGTGGGATCGCGGAAGGTTCCGTTCAGCGCGACGGTGCCATCGTCCAGGGCCCGCTGCGCCCCGGCGGCGTCGACGGCCTCGATGCGCGTGTACGAGAGCCCCGCCGCTGCTGCCTGTTTCGCAAAGGCCTCCATTCGATCGGTGCGATGCGCCAGGTTCACGACAAACACGGGCGGGGCACACGCCGCCGTGGCCACGAACAGGAGAAGAATCATCATTGTGCGTGTGCGTGTTTGGCGTCCGACGGCTTCGTCGCGGGGACGGCTCGAGGCTGAACTATTACCGCGGCCGGTGTGTTACTTTCGGCGCAGCTGTCCAGCTACCAAACAGCCCATGCGTCTACTCCTGTGTCTCGCAGTCTCCGGCTGCGCCGCGTCGCTGCTGCTGCTTGCGTTTGCCACAGTGCCGTACGTCGAGCACCGTACCGAATTCGCGGCGCTGCGGCAGAACCTACAGACAACCCAACAGAGCCTGGAACGGTCGGTCCGGAGGCGAGCCGAGGAGCTCGGCGACGTCGACTGGGCCACCTTCAACGCCGACCAGGCGACCCACGCCGGCAAGCGGGTCCGCCTGCGCAACGCCGACTTCCGCCACGGCACGCTCGTGGTGCGCGAGTCGTGCCTCCTCGAGCTGGCCGAGGACATCGAGTTCGCCCCCAACGCCGACCACGGCTTCACGGTCCGCCGGCCGGAGCAGAACGCGGCCTATCCGCTGCGCAGCGGCTTCCAGCTGGGCTTCTTCGCCGCCATCGCCGTCGTCGGCCGGCGCGTCGTGCTGGACGGCCGCCACCACACCCTCAAACAGCACCCGCTGCACGCCGCCCTGCAGCGCTTCTACGCGCACGTCGAGCTCGCCTCGTCGGCCTTCATCGCGGGCGAGGGACCGGTCCCATTCGGCCCGCAATTGGACTCGGCCAGCGACATCGTGATCGCCGATGTGCGCTTCGGCCGCTCGGCGCACTTTGCCGTCGCCGGCAACGGCAACCGCAACGTCGAGCTGCGCAACCTGCTGGTCGAGGACTACGAGATCGCCGCCTTCAAGCTGAACGGCGTCCACGACGCCTGGGTCCACAACGTCACCGCCACCGGCCACTTCCGGCGCGTGCCCATCAACGGCGAGTTCAGCCAGACCACGTTCCTGCTCCACCTGATGGGCCGTGTGCTGGGCCGCAACGAGGCGCACGACGCCGCCTACCGCCGCCTCCGCGCGCTGCACGACCAGGCGACGCACGACATCGGCGCCAACGGCGCGATCGACGCCGCCGCCCACGCCGAGGCCCACGCGCTGTTTGCGAGCAAGTCGGGCATCCAGACCGGCGGCACCGTCTACGGCTTCGTGGTGACGGACCTGGGCGCCGCCGTCGGGCCCGTGCAGATGGAACACACGCCCGATACGGCCTCGCGGCGCGTGCTGATCGAGAACGTCCGCGTCAACGGTACCCACTCGCACACCGTCGAGTTTGTCTCGCTGGTCGACCAAGACGGCGAGTTCGTCCACGGCCCGGTCGGCGAGCTGCTCGACCTGTCGCGCATCGCGAAGCAGTACGGCAGCCTGACGGCCGACCCGCTCGCCAGCGCCGTCCTCCGCTACGTGCGCCTCTACAACAACGACCTGACCGCCGCCGAGCGGCGCGAGGGTGGCCGGCCCAACGTGCCGGCGGCGCTGCTCGACTGGGCCTTCACGACCGGCGGTCCTGTGGACGCGTCGCTCTGGGCGCTGGCGGAGGCGCAGGGCTGGACGATCTCGTGTAACACCGACGCCATGGGCCACGTCAACAAGGGCCTGATGGTGGCGCGGGTGCAGTCGTCGGAGACCGTGTACCTGCGCAACGTGGACCTCGGCGACGCCATTGCCTCGGGCCCGGCCGCCTTTGCGGGCGCCAAGCCGTGGTTCGGCGTCGACGTCGACCCCGCCTCGTACACGGGCCTGGCGGGCGACGGCGGGCACCCGATGCAGCCGCCGATGGTGGGCTATCACGGCAACGACGCGCACGCCCTCGCCGTTGCGAGCTCGTACGACGTGCAGTGGGAGAATGTGCGCGTCGGGCGGATCGAGTCCACGCACGGTGCCGCTGTCGGTCTGGAGCAGTTCGAGCCCGTTGAATGAATTCATTCGTCTGTCGCGTGCGTCGGCCGCAGGTCTCGCGGCGGTCCGGGACTTTCGTTGCCGGACTCGGTGGCTCGGAGCCCGCCGAACCAACCACCAACGCACCACCACCACCACCACCGATGACCACCGCCGTGAAACGCAAGCAGCCCGACGCCACGCCGCGGCGCCTGATCGACATCCTGTGCGCCGCCGATGCCCAGCGCCGCGCCAACGAGGAGCACGCGCGGCTCGTCGCCGAGGCGCACAAGCCGCTCTGTGCGCAGGTCCACGGCATGGGCTACACGGTGCAGCTGTACGGCAACGTGGAGCGCGGCATCGAGGTCCACGTCTCGCGCACCGACGGCGAGGGCGTGCTCCTCGTGCACCGGCTCAGCGAGGAGGAGATCCTGCTCGAGAAGCCGTCGGAGCTGTTCGACTCGGAGGCGAAGCCGCTGTTCCGTCCGCGCGCCGAGCTCTACCGCCGCCGGTACGAGTGGCTGCGCGCGAGCCAGTACGAGTTCCGCGAGGCGTTCGGCGTCGTGTACCTCAAGGCGTGGCCGAAGGGCCAGGACGAGAACGACACGTGGTGGACGGCGTTTCGCATTGGTCCGGTGCTGGAGCAGTAAACCCCCAGCGAGGCGTATATTTGGCGAACGGGCGCTGAACCGGCACGGAGGCGCCACGGGGCGCAACAATGAGCGCGTGGAGCGTGTCGCGCCACGCCCCGTTGGTCATCGAAGGAAAACGCAAGGCCTCGGGGCAGCCGGGCGGCGATGTCAACTACGCCGACGATCCCAGCGCCTTCATCCGGCTCTTGGGCGACCAGCGAGCCCGCATCGCCGCCCTGCCGCGCGGCTCCGACCTGCGCCGACAGCTGAGCGCCTGGCTGCGACAGGTGGACGCACTGCGCCGTCGATTCGGCGGTCCGCTGCAGTTTGTGGTGTGCAACCGCGAGCCGGAGATGCCGCCGGGCCAGCCGCTGCCCGGAGACTGCAAGATTTACCGGCGCAACGACCTGTTCCGCTACGACGTCGAGCCCGTGATTCGCAACGGGCGTCCGGATTTGCGACTGGCCAGTCCAACCGGCAACTCCGCGTTTCCGTCGCTCAGCGCCCAATACGAAGTCGTCGGCGTCGATGTAATCTCGACCAGGGACGGCGGGCCGTTTCCGCCGCGTCCCGGCGCCGAGTATGTGGCGCTGGACGGGACCGACACCCCGATGCACAGCGTCGGCGACGTGGTGCCGATGGAGTCGCAGTTCGGCAATATCGAGTTCTTCCAGCTCCCGTTGCTCTGCGACGACGAGGAGGACCTGCCCGACGATCTGACCGAGGGCGTCCTGATGTGCGCCTCGGCGCCCGGCAGCGACCCGGTCGCATGGATGGCGGCGTCGGTGTTGTACGACGAGGGTAGCGACGACGAGGAGGTAGTCTCCGGAGACGACTCGGAGACGGTGGCCGATCCCGCGCTGGCCGACTCGCAGCAGTAAACCCGCCCCGACGAATAATGAATCCCTCGGCCACTCGCCACTGCGCCGGCGACCCCTGCTGCACAGCCATGGGACAGGGGACGCGCTACACGCCAGCCGAGCTGCGCGAGCTGAACCCGTACCGGGCGCGGTCCCGCTTCGTGGTGCGACGCGAGTTTGTCAACGAACTGGGCAACCGCATCGCCGTGACGGTCCAGGCGGCGGACGATTTCGACTGCAACGCCGTGTCGATGACAATCGAGGGCCCGGCGTCGATAACCGAGAACATCGTGACGGCCCGCGAGGCCGACGTGATCTTCGAGGCGCTGCTCAAGTTCCGCCAGCGTAGCCGTGGTGTATAGTTTATTCAATGAACCCCGTTGGACTGTGACCCCGGAGCCAGCACCGCCGCCGCCGCCCGCTTCCAGACCGCGGCGCAGCTCTCGAAGGCGAGCCGGCCGTCCGTCATGGGCTGGTCGTCGTCGTAGTCGACCGTCACGACGCGGTCGTCGGACCAGGAGGCGCGAAAGTGGTCGATCACGTCGTCGTAGACCTCGCCCAGTTGCTCGAAGTACTCCATCGTGTATCCGTCGAGCTCCTCCTTGATGGCTCGCTTCTGCATGCGCCCGAAGGCGACGGCGGGCTCGGCGCGGAGGTACAGCACGACGAGCCTGGCGGGGTCGAACTCGGTCTCGTCGGCCAGCTCGACGTTGCTCGCCACTTTGATGACACTGGGCTCGCCCTCGGGCACCGGCGCCGTCGCCAGCATGCTGTCGGGCACGAAGTACGGCACGGCGTGTGAGAGGAGGCCAAAATAGATGCCCATGCCGGACAGGTCGATATTGCCGCTGCGCTGGTGGTGGCGGGCGAACGCGATGTCGCCGGGCAGGCCGCGGTCGATCAGCACAATGAACCCGCGGTTGTAGTACCGGACGGCGGTGCGCATCGTCTCGATGCGGTCGCGCGCCATGCAGACCTGGAACGGCAGCGCCATGCGCTTCGGGTCCCTGAGGCAGCGGTCCAGGAACGGGAAGTAGACCGATTCTTTGATGACGATCAGCTTGGCCTCGGGGCCGAACAGCCGCTCGGCGTAGGCGAGTGTCGCGTCGACGAACGACGATTTGCCGGCGCCGACGGTGCCCTCGATGTCGATGATGCAGGCGGGGATGTGAGTTGTCATTGTTCGAGTGAGGTTGGGTGCGGTGCGTCCGCCGGCGCCAGGGTTGTCCGGCGAGAGTCCGGGACCGACTGATAATCCCGGAAGAGTGGGACTTTTAAATTTGTCCCGGAGCGGTGGTCCGGTTTTATAGACGGGCGCCAGCGCCCGCGCCCCGATGTCGGGCGAAAAATTTGATCCGGCCTGGCCTAGACACACACACGGGGCCCTCAGAAACCGGGCCAGAGGCCCAGCACAGGGGATATTATGCCAAAATTTTTCATTAAAACCACGAGCATAATATCCCCCATGCTGGGCCCCTGGCCCAATTTCTAGGGGCGCCGTGTGGCTATTTGCGGTGGGCCAGATCAAATATTTCGGCGCCGGGCCACAGCCGGTCGGCAAGTCCTGGCCTGCGGCGCGTCCTCTGGTGCGTGGCACAGCTGATCGCCGCCTTCAGATCCGAGGCGAGCTGCATGCGCCAGCGGGGCAGGGCGTCGCGGCGGTACTCCAGATCGGCGAGCGAGACCAGGACCGCGGCGGCGATGAGTTCGTCGGTTTGCACAGCGCGGTTCATTTTTGAGTCTTTGCGGAGCTGGTCGATTGAACTGCGGATCGCGGAGCAAAAAACTGCTCAACGCGGGACTGTTTGCCCGGACGTTTGCCGGGCTCGGCGGACTTTCGCTTGCGCGGCTTGGGCCTCTCTTTCGCGGCGACGACGAAGCCACTCAGGCGACCCTGCAGCGGGCGGCCGAGGCGCCGGTCGCGCCTGTCGATGATTTTCTGTTCCTCCTCGCGCGTCAGCGGCGCCCGCTCGTACTGGCCGTCGTAGTGTTTGTCAATGGGCTCGAAGGGGTACTCGTAGACGTTGGCGAGCCACCACTGGTAGGTCTTCTCGCCCTTGGACGAGAGGATCCGCTTCGCTGCCAGTTTCTGGTTCGTAAATTCGTCCAGCGCACGGCGGCTCATTGTTGCGCAGGTGTGTTGGGTCCCGATTGGCACCGGATTCGCAGTCCCGGGACCGGGTTTATTTCTGCGCAAACTGCCGCTCCTGGACTTCGTCCTCCTTGTGATCGAACTTGCCGTTGCCCGACGAGTACACGATGTACATCTTGAGCGGCTGCGGGCCGCGCTGTTTGATGGAGTGCGACGAGTTGAACGGAACGACCACGATGTCGTCGTCCTCCAGGTTAATCACGTTGCCGTCGATTGTGACCTCGGCGTTGCCCTGCTCGATGCGCACGAACTGCGTCATTTTGCGGTGCACCTCCTCCGGCACAAACTCGCCCGGCTCCAGAGACATAACGACGAGCTGCTGTTGACGGGTCGTGAAGAGGACCTTGCGGTAGTTTTCGTTCTGCATCGTCTCGCGTTCGATGTTGCTCGAGTAGAACTGCTGCAGCACCCGGATGTCCAACGACGACACAGACTTGTCGTCGGCGTCGGCGCCGATCTTCTGCGCTGCCTGCGAGACCAGCGCGCTGGCGTCGGTGTCGATCTCGTAGACAATGGTGACGGTGGCCGTCACGGGGATCCGCGCGTACACAATCGGCAGCGACCCGACGCCGCTCTCACCGCCGTCGGCGCTGCTGCTGGGCACCGACCTCTCCGCCATGGACGCGCGCCCGATCTCGCGGTTGGTGCTGATGAGAACGACGCGGTCGAGCCGCGTGCCGGTTGACTTGGCCAGCTCGGCGGCCAGCTCACGAGCCCGGCTGGCGGCCCTTTGCGTTGCCTCGCGCAGGGCCGGGTAGCGGTTGCGCAGCTCGTAGCTGAAGCCCTTGACGGAGATCTGCAGGCCCTCGGTGATCGTCGCTGCGCTTTCGCGCAGTTCCTTGGGCGACGAGGCCTCGAGCGACAGACTTCCGCTCACGCGGTAACCGACGAGCTTGCGGGCCTCGCCCGGCTTCGGGGAGGTGTACACCGGCGACGAGTAGGTCGAACTGCGCGTCACGATGACCTTGTCCTTGAGTTCCTTGGCGCGCTCCAGAGCGGTGTTGATTTGTGTGATCACAAGGCCGCGAGCCGCCTCTGGGTCTGCGGCTTCCGCTCGCGATTCCAGCGCAATGCCGTACACATCGGCGCTGGCGCGCACGGTGCCTGTGCCCGTGACAGTCAGCTTGCCGTCGACGCACCGAGCCGCCGTGGCGCCGTCGGCGGCGTCGGCGGGCTGCGGATTGCCCGCGCGGAGCAGCTGCGAGTGGGATGCGACCGACCAAACTGACATTTGGTCTGCGAAAGAGCGGCGCGGGAGTTCTGGGTGGCGGGATTTATTGTATCACAGTTTGTCAACGACAACGGCGCGGCAGGTCGGGCAGTCGAAGGTGCCGTCGTCCTTGGAGACCGCGTAGGCGCAGTAGGAGCAGATCGGGTGCCCGCACGGCGTAAACTCGATCGCCTGCGGCTCCATGCAGACCGGACACTCCTTGAGGCCTTCGTTCTGGCGGCCGATCGCCGTCAGGTCCCACATGCCGCGGTCCGCCTCCGGCAGCGCCATGTAGCGGCCGGTGACAGAGCGGCACGGGCTGGGGCCGCCCATGCGCTGCGTCAGGAAGATCTTGGGCAGGCCCTCGGCGCGCATGGCGTCGACGTCGGCCCACTGCTTCAGCGGCACCAGCGCGCGCGCGGCGTGCAGGGCGTTCTTGCCCTGGATCACGACGTTGATCGTGTCGATGTCCTTGTTGACGGCGCGCGCCGCACGCAGGCCGATCTCGTAGCCGGTCAGGTCCTCGGTCAAGCTGATCGGCACCGACGCGGCAGACAGTTGTGTCAACCGGCAGACGAGCTCGGTCGACGGACGGGCGCGCTTCGCCACCGGTGCAGCGGCCGCGGGCTCGTCGGAGTCGTCGTCGAGGTCGCTCAGCGAGACGCTGACGACACGGGGCTTGGGTGACTCGTAGTCGGACGAGGCCTCGTCGGCGGCTTGGCTGGAGCGCTTGCGCTTGGGAGCGACGGCAAAGGCGAACGGCGCCTTGTCCGAATCAGAGCCGCCGTCGGCGACACTGCGCCGACGCTGCACCAGACGGCGACGGCGACGGCGGCGGGGTGGCTGGGGTGTCGACGGAGGGGTGAAGGTGTCGTCGTCCGAATCGGAGCGGTCTGCGAGTTTGGGGGTTGGCGGGCGCGGCGGTACGAGAGTTTTGGCGGCTGGCTTACCGTCGGTATCCTGTTTCGCAGGCACGGGGAAGTTCAGTTGGCGGCGGGACATGAGTTCTGAATAATCACTGTTGATTGTTTTGGTTTGGGATAATTCGAACCCTTGTCCCGAATTCACGGGCCAAAAGTCCCGGACTACAGGACCACGCGCGCCTTTCAATCGATCGAAAGAACCTCCTCTTCGAACCGCATCTTGCGTTGGTTTTCGCGAAACCGGCCATCCCGACGCGGCGAAAAGAGTGGCTCGCACGGTCCCCCGTCCGTGCCAACTTCGCGCAGCCCGCACGCGCTCTTGTGATTCTTCCAGTCCTTGTCTCGACAGGCAAACGAACAGTAGCGAGCCGACATGCACCCGACGCATTTCCACTTCTTCCGTGCCCCGCAGGCCCAGCACTTTTCTCCGCCCGCGACGCACTTGCGAAGCAGGTTGCTGACGACAGTGAGTCTTTTCCGTGCGTCGAGTTCCTCGCCCGTGAACTCTTGGTAGAACCAAAGGCAATCACAGACCCAGAGGATGTACTTCATCGCCACAAAGAGGTCCTGCGGCTCGAACGCGTCGCGGTTCGCGAAGAGGTGCAGCGCGTGGCGCAGCAGCTCGATCGGCTCGACGGCGGAGAGAGGGGAGCGCACGCCGCGCCAGTACATCGGAATAAGAACCGGCGCCGGCGACGGTCCGAGAGTTCCGGTCGTCTTGGCGGGGCCGGTACGAGGGTTCGTGGATGTCATTTCTGGGCGGGGAAATTGTCGTGCCGGTGCAAATGAATGGTTTATTTCAGGCAGCGGAGAGGCGGCGGTCCGAGAGTTGCGGGCCGTACCTGGGCTCGGTGTGCGAGTTTGCGTGGTCATTGTTTAGAGTTGCAGTTTTGGTTTTTATTCCAACCCGTGAATCTCGCGACGCAGCGGAGTCCAGCGGGCCACCTCGGTGTCGACGTCGGTGCCCTGGAAGGCAGCAAACTCGGCCTTCTCTCGCTCGGTGACGCTGCGGGCCTGGTGGAACTGGGTCGACTTGGCACACATGACATTCTCGGCGACCTTGTTCTTCTTGTAGACGCTCTTGTGGTACAGGGCGGGCAGGAAGCCCGCCTCGCAGGCAACGGCGAGCCGCCGGAGATCCGCCTGCGTCAGCGTGGGCCGGTGGGTGCCAATCACCATGCGCACCAGCATCGCCGGCGAGCCGCGGCGCAGTTTGCGGTCCGCCACTTCGGCCAGGCCAGCGCTCTGGGACGGCCGCGTGAAGGCCTCGAAGTGAACCACGGAGTCGCCCCAGACAGCGAGATGGAACGAATCGAAGCCGACGGCGTGGCGCTCCAGGATGCGGCAGAGCTGCTCGTCTTGGTCCATGCCGACAAAGCCCGCCCGCTCAAAAATGGCCGGCTTGTCGAGAATGCGCCCAATCAACGCTTTGATTTCGGGCCGATTCGTAAACGGCACGTACACGAGGCGGCGGGCGCGGCCCTGCTGCGGATTGGTGAGCTCGATGGCCATCTGGCGGCGGTGCGTGCGCGTGGTGCGCGAGTAGATGTCGGCGTGGTGCTTCGTCAGCTCTTTCTTGGTGCCCTTGAAGGCATCGTAGACGAACTTGGACGAGTCCCACGACACCATCGGCGGCGGCAGTTGCGCGTCGGCCTCTGCGTCGCTCATGCGACCCAGGTCGAGAATGAGCCGAGCCAGCTGCGGCCGCTGCTCGAGCCAGTGCACGTTGTGGCGGTGCATCGGCTGGTACTCGTAGGGCAGCTTGCCCGCCTCGAGCCCCTCGTCCCACAGCAGATCGCCACGGGCGGGCTTCTGGCCGTACACGAAGGCAAAGCCGCAATTGCCCCAGACGCGGTTCTTACCGCGGCGGTGCTCGTCGGTGTCCATCAGCCACGGCTCGGTGCGCCAGCGGCGCAGCAGCTCGTCGGGCAGGCGGTCGCGGTGCAGGTCAGCGCCGCCGTAGCCGCACGCCTTGGCTGCGTCGGTGAAGCCCGCCGCGTCGGTCACGTCCTTCACGCCGGCGATGCCGGTCTCTTCGATGCAGCGGCGGATGGAGTCGACGGGGTCCGACATTGAGAAGAGGAACGTGCCGCCGCTGGCGGTGAAGTTGCTGCGCAGTGCGGTGAGCTTGGCGTCGAGTTGGGCGTAGAGGTTGTTGCTCCGCTTCGGCGACGGGCCGGTATTCGAGTTGGCCGGTCGTTTGGCGGCGGTATGAGAGTTTGGGACGGTAGACATAGCGAGGGTACGAGGTTTCGTCGTTCAGTGTTGGGTTGTGCAGGGGTTTGCGGGTTTTTGGCGGACCAGTTTTAAAAAGTCCCGGACTACAATTCGGCCCAGGAAATTCGGGACTGCCCCGGATTTTAAATTCACCCACAACAAATCAACTTTGAACCACGAACTCTCGTACCCTCGCTATGTCTACCAACAAGAACTCTCGTACCACCCGCGCGACCAAGGCTCGCAACTCTCGGACCGGCCGCGACCGCAGCCGTTCGCCGCGGCGCGAACCGTAAGTGCCGCTTGGCTTTCGGCGTCCTTGGTTTGACAGCTTCCTCCAGTCCTGCCAGTCCGCAATACAGCCCCAGCAGCCCTTCGTACCGCCCGGCCTCGCCTTCGTTCGCCTACGAGATTCCCGACTCGCCCAGCGGTCCGATGTCCGAGCCGTTCAGCCCGACCAGCTTCATGCCCTCGGACTTCTCTCCCGCCAGCCCGGCCCCGGTGGACTACCAGGCCTACGGTGACTCTGTGTTTTTTGCGGTGTTCCTGGGCTCAAAGCAGGTCGGCTTCATCGACGTCGACGTGTCGTGGACGGGCAGAGCCATTGTCGACGAGGTCATGCAGCAGTTCCCCGACGTCGTGTTCACCGACGCCGTCGTCAACGCCCGCCGTCTTCTGCACGAGGATCATTACTGCCGCAGATTGTCCGAGTGGCTTCCCGTGGACAAGATGTACGACACGGGCATCCCCAAGATGACCCTCGTGGATCTTTAGTTGAGCGGATTTTGAGCAAATGAAGTTTAGATCGGGGTTTTGGGATTAGGAGAAAAATTTAATTTTTTGCCAGTTTCGCAAAGTTCAAGATATGGGAGGCAGAGATGGGTGAGGTAAAAGTGAAAATTTGCCCATTTGGACTGGTAGTGTAGATCCCGACGACCCCCTGTCGGGAGGTCGAAATCAAAAA
>Ga0180436_10001901_pt1 | contig 20140 bp, 19 predicted proteins | sample SS_ome_2_FD_132434 | JGI IMG/M metagenome (GOLD analysis project Ga0180436, IMG submission 132434) | Hypersaline lake sediment archaeal communities from the Salton Sea, California, USA - SS_3_S_2 metaG | ecosystem: Environmental > Aquatic > Non-marine Saline and Alkaline > Hypersaline >...
ATCATCGAACTTAATGTCCATGGTCTTGCAGCAGTTGGCACAGCGAGTGCAATCCACGATCCGGAAGGCTCGCTTGTGCAACTCACCTGCAAGCTTGTCTGGATCGTAGCCATAGCTCCGGGACTTCAGGCTGCGGAGGAACTCATAGTTCTCGTCGTCGTGTTGTTGAGCGGTCCGACGCCACTCCTCAACTACGGTGTCGTGGTCCAATGGTTCTTCCATGTCACCTGTACTTCCCGGATACGCCTATAGCTGTCCGTTTCCGTTCGTCCTCGGCCTTCCACCCACCCTGCCACAAAGCCAGAACAGGAAGAATGGTAACTCGCCCGCGGAAAGGATGCGAGTCAGCCGACAGGCTTGAATCTGCAACCACCAACTGGCAAATATCGTTTTCTGCACGGGTGGGGGCGTTCCCTCGTTTATTCCTCAGCAGGGGGGCGCGAGTGTTGGCCAGAAATGAGAATAGCCGGTCGTGGGTGGGACACGACCGGCTAGAGGGGTTGGCGGCAAGGTGGGGTGACCCTGCCACCAGGCGGTGGTCGAAAAATCGCTGCTTATAGCGTTAGATGTAGGAATCGTAAGGGAAATGAGGGCATCGGTAGTGGGGCCGATTCTCGAATCCCACACCAACGATCATCGTGTAGGCTTGGGCTGAAGTCAACCTATTCGACATCTGGGATTCCACTTTCTAGCAGGGTGGTCTGCTAGACGTCGGTAACGTGAGGTCCGTCGCAGATTATCCCTCCGAGAATGGGCGGCCCCGACGCTGGGACGACATCAGCGAATTGGCCAATTGCCTCGCCACAAGCACGCAAGATCAAGAAGCTTCGTGCCCCCGGTCGGGGCGACATGTGCAGGTTGGCAACTTGGCCCTTCACTCTTCAGGGGGGCGACCCATGCAGGTTGCAGACGGAGAGAAGCGAGGGCAGATCGCTCAAAGACATCGGTGGTTTGATGGGGCAGTGCCTACGCCGTGAATCACTCGCGATGAATGGCGCAGAGCGTAGCGGCGAGCTATTCATCGTCGAGTGCATTCTCTTGTTCGCTGTTTCTCCTGAATTCAACGCGCAATACGGGTTCGATCAACGTGAAGTTCCGTCCGTCTTCGGGGTCTTGTTCAGACGAAATGAGGTGTGTGATCTGACCATCCACGATTAGCAGATGGGGCCGGGCTCGAGAGGACCGGGTTGTTGTCCCGTCGGTATACCTGACAACCGTACTCGTAGCCTCACCAGTGTACACCTCTCCAGTGTACACCCAGTTCTTCCCATTGATTGAATAGGCGTGGCCTAAGGCGTCGTGAAATCGCTCGCCCTCAGGAACGACCATGTCGTGGAAAAGAGCGTGGTAGATTTTCTCCCCTTGGTCGTACCACACAAACATGTCCTCGAGACCGTCTGGAGTGTGCCCGTCATAAGGTGTTTCGAGCAAAGGTGTTTCTTGTTCCTGCCATTCGTAGGTTTTGGGATCAAGGTAATTGGCGGCTCTTACCCAGTGGACCTGGGAGCCTTCGGGCCACGTTCGCCAGAGACCAACCAACGATCCGTCTTCGTGGACGACCGCCGAAAAGTTGGCGTCGATCCCGTCGAGAAGTTCTCGTGGTTCAAGGATCACGATAGGGTCAGACCAGGGTCCGTAAGGCGAGTCGGCGGTGACAAGAACGGTCGCCTCGGTTGAGGCTTCAATATTGACGTCACTCGTTGGCTGTCCATCTTCATTGAAATCGATGGCCGACCCATAGCTCGACGAACCGAGCTTACCGTCGCCCACTCCGCCAGTGAGAAACGCGATCCATTTCCCTCCGGGGCCACGCTTGACGTCAGCTGCGTGGGCAAATACGGGAAAGGCGTCGGCCACATATACGTATGGCCCTTGAGGCTTAGTGGAAGTGGCGTGAATGACGTATGAGTTAACAGGCCAGTATTCCATATCGGCATTGTTGGCGATGACTGAAACCCACATGTGGTAAAGCCCGTCGTCATCACGCAGAACCGACGCCCCCCAAGAGTCACCCCACGGGGTAGCATCCTCAAGCGTTGGTCGAAACCCGGTCCCTCGGTCTGCTGGTCCCAAGATCAAGTGAAACGAACCACCGCATTGCCCGTTGGCGCATCCAACGAACATGACAAACACCGTGAGAAGGTTGACCATGTAACGAATCATCCGAAGCCGCCTCCCTCCAGCGAACTTGTTTTTCTACGGAAATCCCCTTTCGCCGGGTTAACACAGATTACGCTACCAAGATCAGCCGATCCGTTCGACCTCATTGTTATGTCCTTATCTACTTCACCATCCCGAAATTCGGTTGAGCTATCCACCATTCAAGGAACTTGAGAGTTCCAACATGAGATACGCATTCGTGACCGGCTGCGGCCGTATACGGCATAGCATATAGTCCCTGGTGTTTGTGACCGTCGGTTGGCAACTGGCCCCCGAAGTCGATGATGCCTTCGAGCACCTTCCCAAGCCTGAGGCAGAGCTTGCCAAGCAGGACATGATCAATCTGATCGTTACACATAGCCGCTATGCTGACTATGTCCGTAGGTAGCCAGCCAAGTAACTCCTCGAAACCGTCCTCACTGTATTCTGCCAATTCGTCTTCATATTCGGGACCCATGATCAGAAGAAAAGGTCGCTCTTCAATCCAGAAGTCATCCCCTTCAATGTGATTGCTCATTTCGGCAATCTTGTTACGCATCAAGGCAGCTTGTTCTTCACTGACTTGCCGCTGGACAAGTATAGAGGCTGTAGGTCCTGCCATTCCGTCTTCCTATACATAACTTGTTTTTCTACAGAAATCCCCTTTTGCCGGGCTAGCACAGGTTACGCTACCACGATGTGTGGAGCTCGCCAAGCGGTTTGAGGCACAAACCCCACCGACAGGCGGGCAGTCGCAGCTTGACGCCGAATGGATAACCACGGATATTCCGGTGTTGTGCCGATCCGGATAAACAGGAAACCGAGATATGGCGGAGCGCGATGGTCATTTGCACGAAGTGCTCGGCGGCTATGCCAAGTTCCTTCAAGACAAGAACTTGGCGTTAGATAAGCAACAGCCGTACCTCGTACGCTGGGTGCGGGAGTTCCTGCTTTTCGCCCGGGCGCATGGCGCACCTTGGTCTCGGGAAGCGGTTACGACAAGGCCACGAGCCGTGGTAATTCCAATGGTGCTCGACTGGTTGCCGCGTATGCGTCGAATCTGAAGCGAGTTGCAGTGCAGCGGTGGACGAGGTGGAAAACCGATTTCGATCGCGCTATTGCTCGCTCGGAAAGGACGCTTCCGCGGCCTCAAGCTCCCGGAGTTCCCGAGTCGTTTCACAGAGGTCCTGCTTCGCCTGGCGTAACATCTTCGGAAGGTCGAAGGCGGGGCATTGCACTTCGTCGGCGACCAGTTTTTCAAGTGTGGCGATCGCGGGGCGAAACCGGTTGATTCCCATCTGCTCCGGCAAGAAATGGCGCCTGCGATCGACTTCCGCCATCGAGATTTGAATGCTAGCCCTCCAGGCCTGGTACTCGCGGACCTCGGGATACCTTTGCTCCAAGGCAATTGCGCATTGTTCGGCACATAGCAGTCGGGTGCGCCTGCCCGGAAGATCGTGGAGTTTGAGGAACTCGCCCAACTTGTGGTATGTGCTTGTCATGGATTCCACGTATTCCAAGATGTTTGGGTGTTCCTTCACGACTTCGGCGAGCAACTCTTCCGCAAGCCGCAGTCGCTGCTCGACGATCTGTAGTTGATCACTGGTCAGGTCAGGTACGAACGCGTTTACATCGGCATAAGTCAGGCCAAGTTGATAGCGATATTCGGTCACATCGGGAAATTGGCGGCTCAACGCTTCGAGAATCGCGACGGCTTGTTGCTCATTTTGGGTCAGTTGACTGTGAGGTCTCAAATCGCGATCTTCTTCTCGCAGGTACAAAGCCAGCATGTAGCGATAACGCGGATCTTCGGGATCTTCTTCCAATAGCTTCCGCATGGTTTCAGTCGCCTTCTTCAAAGCTACATCATCCCCTGCCCAGGCAATGGCATCAGCCCGGTCGCGATACCGCATGATCAGCCAGGTGGGAATCCTGGTCGACACCGGACGTTTTCGAAGTCGATAATAGCTGGCCGCGCTCGCAAGACTCGCCTCTGGCAAATCGCGGAACTCGATGGGCATGGCGTCGAGGCAGGCGATGGCCTCGCGATAGTTGTCGAGAGCCCGCATCGGCCGACCCATCGCCCAATAGACATCTCCCAGTTCGTTGGCCGTCTGGGCGAAAGCGAGATGCCATTTCGGGTGAGGCGGCAGTTCCCGAAGGAGGAACCCATGAAGTTCGGCAGCATGGGAATATGCCGTTTCCGCTTGCGGATACATCCCCATCATGAAGCGGACAAAGCCAAGCCGCCGCTCGGCCTCCGTTCTACGGCCGATGGTTTCGATGTCTTCGCCGACTTCGTCGGCCAAACGATCGTAGAAAGCCAGCATCTTTTCAAGCAGTTCTGCCGTATGTTCACAGAAGATAAAGCTGACCCGGCGCCGAGCGGTAAGATCCTTGATCACCAGCTTTTTGGAAGGTTCGACACGTTCCGGCGCCAGTTGAGCAAAGATCTCGTCGAGGGCATCGAGCGAGACTTCCGCAACGCGGGTGGCTCTGTGCCGTTGCATTTCGCTCTTATTCAGCGCCTCTCGGACTTCGATATTGGCTTGCTTCGTAACCAGAAAAGCTCGCATTGAAACGATCGCTACCATCAGCACCAGGACAAGCGAGGTTCCCGCAAGAACCGCCATGGACGGATTGCGGCGGCCCCAGCGCCAGAGCTTTTCCAACGAGCTTGTCCGGCGTGCCAAAATCGGCCGGTCTTCCAGGAACCGGTCCAGGTCGGCGGCCATAGCCGAAGCCGAACCGTAACGAGAGTCCGGATCGTGACCGATCGCCTTGAGCACGATCGTTTCCAAGTCGCGTGGAACCGCCGGCTGGATCTTGCGCGGCGGCGTGACGCCCCCCTGGGCGATCTTTCCGACCAATTCTGTCCGGTTTTCAGACTGATAGGCCGGCTGCAGGGCGAGTAGTTCGTAAAGCGTTAGCCCGAGGCTGTAGATGTCGCTTGGAGCGTCCGCGTGGCCGGAAAACCGCTCGGGAGCCATGTACCTGAGCGTGCCCACCAAATCTCCGCTATGGCTGATCTTGCTGTCTTCCAAAATACGGGCCAGGCCGAAGTCGGCGATCCAAAGACGGCCGTGCAGGTCGATAATGAGGTTTCCCGGCTTGATGTCTCGGTGCAACGTCCGTTCCTCGTGGGCGTAAGCGAGGGCATCGGCCGCCTGCCGTCCGAAGTCCGCCACGCACCGCCAATAAGCGGCGCTCAGCGTCTCCTCCGATGGACTCGACTCGTCCATCGCTTCGAGATTGTGGAGATGGCCCCCGATCATCGCCCGAGCGAGTCGCGTCGCTCGCGTCTCCAACGCACGCGGCGGTCCTTTCGCGTCGCCCTTGGCATGCGGTTTGACGATCCGGCGCAATTCGGCGACGATATCGTCCAACCCGACGCCGTCGATCATCTGCATCACGTAGTATTGGTAATCCTTCTGCTGGCCGACACCAAACACGGGCACGATGTTCGTGTGGTGCAGCCTCGCGGCGGTTTGCGCTTCGCGGTGAAATCGCTGCATTCGCCGATCGTCGAGGAACGGCCCTCGGGGCATGACCTTGATCGCCACCCGCCGGTCGAGCGACTCCTGCACCGCCTCGAAGACCACTCCCATACCGCCGCGGCCAAGTTCGCGAACGATGCGAAAATCACCCAGGCGTTCCGGCTGGCGAACGGTGCGGAGAAGTTGCGCGCCGGCGGACTCCTCACGTCTGCGTCTTGCACGCTCCAGAAGCCCAACCACCGGCAGCAGCTCGTGGATGGAGTCGGCCGACTCGGGATGCTTTGCAAGCTGCTCGTCGATCGAGGAAGGCTCGCCGTGGCGGCACATTTCCACGTACTGGTTGACCGCTTCCTCGAAGGACTCGACTTCGGGTCGTTCGTCGGCCATGGGACGCTTCTCCGCAATGAGAGTAGATGCGTCGCTACCACGAAAACACGATTTCGAGGCGGCGCGCTATGAACTGGGCTCGTCTTTGCATGATCCACGCTCCTCGCCGAGTATACCGTCGCACAGAGCCGGAAATTCGCACAACATGTCCTTCAGCCGGCGCAGCGCCCGTGTGTAACGCATCGTCGCGCCGCTCGGCTGGAGTCCCAGAGCCTCGGCGATTTCGTTGTTGCTCAAGTCCTCGAAGTGGCGCATCAGCAAGACTTCCCTGTCGATCGGATCCATTCGGGCAAGGGCGGCTTCGAGTTGGGCCGTCGTTTCATCGCGTTGCGTCGCGACGCTCGGCGAGGTAAGGCTTCCGGCCAGGATATCCGCCAGGCAAGCCGAGGAAGACGCGTCGCAGAAATTGCCGTGAATCGACACCTCGCGATCAGCCGTCCGAATTTGCGTGCCCAGGTGCCTCCGTTGAAGGTCAATCAGTTTCTGGCAGGTGATCGACCTCAGCCAGACGAACGGCGAGACGGGTACATTCTCGAGGTATTCCTCAAGGCGGGCACTGGCCTGCAGGTAGGCCTCCTGCAAAACGTCGTCCACGTCGACCCTTCCATGCAGACGCCGATCGAGTCGCAGATCGACGATCCGCCACAACCGCGGGCGTAACCCATCAAAGATCTCCGCGAGCGCCTTGACGCGCTCGTTCCGAAGTCGACCGACCAAATCGTGTTCTTCCCCCGAAATCCCCATCCGGATCGCCTTCTAAGATACCGCGGATCGCAATCGCGATTTCACGACCGAAGCCCTCACTTTTCGGCAGAATAGCCCCTCGACTTCAGTATAGGATAGGGACTTCCGCGACAGCCGTACATGCTTCATCCAATCCCGGGCCGTGGGCGCCGAAAGCAAAAGCAGGTTGCAGCCACAGTCGCCGACAAACGAATGCGAATGCCCAAGTCGTTGACGCACAGAACTTTAAGTCCCGATTTTCGTGATTTCAGCGTTAATGACTCGAAAAAAATCCAGGAAGCCGTGAAATTTCGGCAGCCGCTGGCGGTATAGACCAAGTGAGGCGTCGAGCGAAAACCAGGATCGAGCACAAATCGCTCCCAATCCGGGTATTCAATGCCTCCAGAATTCGACCGCATCTTGTCTGAATACCGGCCAACCAGGAGGTTCCCTTCGAACTTGTAGTCGGACTTGCGCTCCATGGGACCTGCCACGGCAAAACATATCGCGATGGCCGCCCTGTCGCTCGTTACGGTGTTGGGGCTGATTTGGGTCTGGAGGCACGATGGATCACCGTTGGCGCACGTGGAAGGGACGGTTCTGCTCGACGGCGAGCCCCTGGTCGGCGCGATGGTTGTCTTTGTGCCCCAGAGTCGAGGTGAACGTGGGGCTTCTTACGGCATAACCGACACCAACGGACATTTCGAACTGTCCTTCGGGCGCGACAAGGATGGGGCTCTGATCGGCAAGCACTTCGTACATATCAGTTCAGATGTACTGGACATGGACGATCGCTGTCGCGACCACCCCAAACTGAAGATACCCAAGAGATACAACACGCTTACGGAATTGAGATTCGATGTTACCGCGGGGGCCAACCAGGCGGATTTCCGACTTGATTCTCGCACAGCGGCATCGAAATCGAACTCGGAAATCCGTTAGGCCAGGTTCGACAACTTGCCGCCGTATCCGTCCGCTATGTGCAGAAAATCCGGGGTGCGACCCACGTGGAAACGTCTCGGCTATCGAAACTTCTCTGCTTTCCCTTTCTCTCGTACCAGTTTCTGTACAAGGAGATTTGTGGTGTCTTCGACAAAGAAAGCCGGTTTCACGTTAGTGGAACTCCTCGTTGTGATAGCGATCATCGGGATACTCATTGCCCTGTTGTTGCCGGCGGTTCAGGCGGCACGCGAGGCTGCCCGGCGCTCGCAGTGCACGAACAACCTCAAGCAGATCGGAGTAGCCCTGCACACGTACCACGACGTTCAAAAGGTCTTTCCTCCGGGCTGGCTTTACCAAGGTCTGAATCAGCCGGAATTCGGCTGGCTGACCTTTTTGCTGCCCCAGGTGGAGCAGGGCGGACTGTCAGACCAGATGGAAACTGAAACTCGATCTCTAGGCCAGGTTCCCCGCAGCCTTCGTGTTTCGCGAATCAGCACGTACAAGTGCCCCTCCTCGAAATCGGGTCCGATTCCGCATATCAAGTTCCACGGCGCTGGCAATGACTATGGGACATCCGACTATCCGGCTGTCGCGGGCCTGTTTCTCCATGCGCTGGACCCCTCCAGCAGCACGAACCAACCCTACAAGAACAACGGGATGTTTTTCGGAAACAGCAAACTGAAGATGCGCGACATTCTCGACGGTACTTCCAATACGTTTGCCGCGGGCGAACGCACTCGACGCTGCAAGTCGGGCTTCTGGCCCGGAGTACACAGGTCCGAGCAGACGGACGAGGTAGGCATGGTGGCAAGCAGCGGTGTTGTGGGCGTGCATCTGAACCATCCCGATTCTCCCACGGCCATTCCGGGGGTCACGAGCGAATGCCAGAACGGGTTTGACAGCAACCACCCGGGGGGGGCTAACTTCGTCTTTTGCGACGGGCACGTGGGCTTCATCAGCGAAACAATCGACTCCGACATGAACGGTCTCGATTATCGCACCAATACCGCGTCTGATATCAACAACACTGGCGCACTGGGAACCTATCAGTTGCTCGGGCTCCGCTCGGACGGCCAGCCCGTGCAACTAGATTGACCCCAATGCCGCTTCGCTTTAGCGCCGCCAACGCAATGGCCCATCCGAAATACTCCCGTCACACGAAATGAGGTACTTGAAATGAAGTTGGTCGAAATTCCATTCCTGCGACGAATTCGGGGGAGCCGTTCGGGCTTCACGCTTGTTGAACTCCTCGTTGTGATAGCGATCATCGGGATACTAATCGCTCTGCTCTTGCCGGCAGTCCAGTCGGCGCGGGAGGCGGCCCGGCGATCGCAATGCACCAACAACCTGAAACAGATTGGCGTGGCTTTCCACAATCATCACGACACGTACAAGCGATTGCCATTGGGCCAGTATCGCGGTCGTACGGGACCCAACTTCTGTGGCTGGACAATTGAGATCTTCCCGTTCATCGAGCAGCAGGGTCTTTACGACCAGATCGATCTGCACAACTACCGGGATCTGAGAGCCGCTCTCGAAGACGGATCTTCGAACATTCGAGAGGAGGGCCAGACGGTGATCCCCGGATTCCGCTGCCCGAGCGACACCAGCCCGGATGTCCTGCCGAAGAACTTCCGCGATTGGGAAGACGGTCACCGGAACTTCGACTACCAGCCCGCGACGTCCAATTACGTGGCAAACCGGGGCTTCTCCATCGAGGGCATTTGGGTCATGCAGGTCAACGAGGGAGTCTTTCAACGAGGAGCGACCTACGCCTTCGAGGACATCACCGATGGCCTGAGCAATACTTTCGGCGCCGGAGAAAGGCACGGGAACACGCGTGTCTCGGCCGACGTTGGAGCCGATCTGCACAACGAACGGCAGTTTGCCGCGGCCTCATGGCTGGGGACGACGCGCGACACTCCCGGCGCTCCGGAGGGTTCTTGCCAGATTTTCGGCTACACGAGCATCCGCCTGAACAGGCCGCCCGGACCGATCGACTACCTGGCCGGAATGGGACCGGCCTGGCAGGCCTACGGCAGCGAGCACCCCGGCGGCGGGAACTTCCTGATGTGCGACGGGGCCGTGAAGTTCATCAGCGAAACGATCAACTTCAGCAACGGCGGTTGGCATCCGATTAGCTCCCAACGGCCGACGACACCGGGAACCAAGAACACCCAGAAGTACATCACTCCCCTTGAAGCCGCCGACATGGGCGTCTTTCAGCGATTGGGGATGCGCGAAGATCAGCAGCCAGTTTCTGGATTCTGAACAACTGCAGCGAAAGGAGTATTCCAGATATGAATGGGCAAATCGCCAGACCCCTCGCTGCCCTGACGTTGGCGGCCGGTTTCTCCCTCATTTTGACGGGCTGCGGCAGCGATTATGCCAGTGTGGAGGGCACGATCACGCTCGATGGAAGCCCGCTTTCGAACGTCTCGGTCGTCTTCGAACCGCGCGGGACCGAGGGCACCTCCGCCTTCGGTTCGACCGACAGCAACGGTTACTACGAGCTGCTGACCACCGAAGAACAAAGCGGTGCCATGCCCGGTGAATACGTGGTTCGGGTGCGTTCACCGGAGCCAGCGTTTTTCGGCATCGAGAATGAACCGGAAAGCCCGACCGCCGAGGCGCCGGAGGCGGAATTCAACGAGAAATACGTAAACGCCGTTCCGGAGAAGTACAGTGCTGGTTCCGAACTGACTGCCACGGTCGAACCCGGCAGCAATACGATCGACTTCGACCTGACCGGCGACTAGGCGTGGCTTGGCAGTTCGGCACCCGGTCGGCAAGACAACCCGCATATCGCGCAAGGGTAGTGGAGGATCGTCGCGGAAATCGCGCGTTTAAAACGCTTGGCGCGAGCTATCTCGTCTCCAAGCAATATCTGGCACACCCAACCCTGGCTTCGGTCTGCCTTGGTCCACGCCCCATCGCAGATCGGCGCCGATCTTCTTGCGCCACCAGCCAAGACGGGAGGAACAACATGAGGATGAAAGGCATTTGCAGTGCGACAACGCTGCTGATGGCTCTTTCGTCGCTTCTGTGCAACCACTCCGGCGCCGAGCCTCCTCCGCCGATCGAGCAGTTGCCTGCGCGGCAATGGACTTCACCCCAGCGAGAACGGTACGAAGAGAGGGTGCAGTGGTTTTTCGATGCCCAGTACGGTGTCATGTTCCATTTCGTGCCGAACATGCACCGCTTCAGCACCGGCCGGATCGAGTGGGACAGGCAGCGATGGAACCGATGGGTCGATGCCGTGGATGTCGAAGCGGTGGCCTCCCAAGCCGACGAGATCGGAGCCGGTTACGTGATCCTGTCGATCGGGCAGGGCGGCGGCTTCTACTGCGCCCCAAACCCAGTGATCCGGCGACACTGGGGGCTCGAGACCGGGGAGGCCGAATCGCGGCGAGATCTGCCCATGGATCTCTACGAAGCACTGAGCAAACGGGGTATCCGGTTGATGCTCTACTCGGCGTGCACGCCCTACCTCTTGCCTGGGCCGGCGAGCGAGGTGGCCGGCTGGTACGGCAGCGGGCACAAGTTTCGCGAGTGCACGCCGGAAGGGGCGAAACATTGGATAGAGGCGTTGCAGTGGTATAGCGATCACTACGGCCGGCGGATCTCCGGCTGGTGGCTCGACGGCTTGCGCGAGTGGGCTCCGGGCTACCGGCAAGCCGTTACCGTCGCGATCCGCCACGGGCACCTAGATACCCTGGTCACCAGCGGGACCCACGCGCTGTCCGACTTCCTGCACGGTCACTGCGTGGGCAACTGGGAGAAACAACAGCAGCGGTTGCCGACCACTTGGCGATGGGATGAGACCCACCGCATCCAGTGGCACGCCTTCCAGTACCTTGGCCGATCGTGGGGGGCCCGCGGCACCGCGCACAGCACGGCCTCGATCGTCGACTATGCCAGAAAAGTGATCGAATCCGGCGGCGTGATCACCTTCGACATTGGCACTTTCGACGAGGCGCCCGCGATCGACGGACCGTATCTGTCGATCCCCGGCGAACAGATGGAGCAGCTTCGAGCCGTCCGAGATGCCCTCGAGGAACTCCGATGATTACCACCAACAAAAGACAGCTTGATCATACACTCTTCAGTGGGGCATCCTGTATGGGTTACTCGCCATGGACTCGGCGGACGTCCCGCTGAAACCGGCTGAGCAGTTCCTGAATGTGCCGTCGTTGAGGTACGTCGTTCGGCAGACTGTCCAGTTCTGAAATGGCCAACTGGATCAATACGTCGCCCTCCTCGCTTCGGCCCATGTCGCGATAGACGCGGCCCAGCGTGTAGTTAGCCCGGGCGTGTTGAATATGAGGTTCGGTCTCGGCAGGCCTCTCACCGATTGCATGTTCGAGCGAGGTAACTGCTTTGAGAAGGGCGGCTTCCGCATCATCATACTCGCGGAGGTTGCGATGCAGGTCGCCCATTCGTCGAAGGGCTTCCGCGACCCGAATCCGGGCGTCGGTGCCGCCGTGCCCCTGTATGGCCAGTTGCTCGTAGAATGCCAGCATACGCTTGAGAGCATCAAGCATGCCGCGTGCTTCGTCGGAATCGAGTCTCTGTCCAGGTCGCCGACTCGACTCGATCTGGGTGAACAACTCATCAAGCGACTCCATTGCGACTTGCAGTGCGGCCTCTGCTCGCTCCCGCTGTTCCGCCTCACGCATGCGTTGCTCTTGTTCACTCGCTCGCAAAGCCGCCTCTCGTCTTTCGCCCGCCTTCGCTGAAAAGTAGCCGACCGTTGTCGTGGTGATAATGCCAATAAGCAAGATGGTCGCGATGCACGAAAGAGAAGCAGCGAGCGGGTTTCTCTGCATCCAGCGAATCGCGTGCTCCAAGGATGTGACGTGGCGAGCCCGCACGGGGTAGTTCGTCAGCAGACGTTCGAGGTCATCCGCCAGGTCCTTGGCCGTAGCATAGCGTTTCGTTTGGTCCGGCTCGGTCGCTTTGAGAACAATGACTTCGAAATCGTAAGGTGCGGCCGCTCTTTCGCCTTTCGGCAGAGCCGGTCTTTCGCCCTGCCGAATACACTGAAGCAACCGCGACGGCGTCATGCCTTCAAATGCCGGATGGCCCGCGAGTAATTCGAAGAGTGTGAGACCGAGGCTATAGATGTCGCTCTGTGCGGTCGGCTGTCCTTCCAACTGTTCGACCGGCATGTAGCGAAGTGTTCCCGGCGTTCCGACGCATTTACTTCGCTCTGCATCGCTCTCCAAGGCAAGAGCCAGGCCGAAATCGGCGATCCAAACACGCTCGTGTTCGCCTGATTCATCAGACGCCAAAAGCAGGTTGGCTGGCTTGATGTCGCGATGGAGCACGCCTTGTCCGTGAGCGTAATGCATAGCTCTTGCTGCTTGGATTCCGAACCGAGCAACGCGTCGCCAGTCGATTCGGTCGTCGGTCGCATTGCTAGCAGCGATGAACTTGTCCAGTGAAACCCCGTCGATGTACTGCATCACGAAGAAGTCGTACCCCTGGTCGCTGCCAATGCCGTGGATCGGCACGATGTTCGTGTGGTGCAATCGTCCGGCAATCTGGGCTTCACGTTGGAAGCGTTCTCGTTGTTCAGGATTGTTGAAGTAGCCGCGAGGCAGCACTTTGATTGCGACGCGACGTGCGAGCGAGAGTTGCTCTGCTTCGTAGACAATCCCCATGCCGCCCCGGCCGATTTCGCGTAGGATGCGATAATCGCCTAACTTTTCAACGTCGACATTCCCGAGTGGTGCTGGATTCAGTGAGCAAGTGCTCTGGCTTCCTTTCCAGTCTTCCATGGCTGCGATCGTGGGAAACAGATCGTTAATCTCGTCTGCCCACTGCGGGTATTTCTCCGCGTATTCGACAATCGTGGGCGATTGGCCGCGTCGTTGCCGTTCCAGAAAATCCGTTGCGAGGATTTCGATCGGATCGCGATCGTCACTGAGGTCGATCATGGAGACTTCCAAAGCACGAAAGTTCAGAGAGAATCTGCTTCAGTCGCCGAACGGCGCGAACATAGCGAATGCTCGCCGCCTTCTGTTCGATGCCGAGCACCTCGGCCGTTTCGCTGTTCGTCAACTCTTCGAAGTGCCGGAGCACGAGTACTTCGCGATCGTTCTCGCCCATGCTTTCAACCGCGGTCGTCAACCGATCTGCCAATTCCGCTCGGACTGCGGCTCGGCTCGGTGATGTCGGGTTGCCGACGAGCAGTCGTGCAATGGAGACTGAGGTCGAATGCGGCGACCAGCCGGAGTGAATGGATACTTCGCGACCGGCATCGCGTGCCTTCGCGGCCAGATGCTGGCGGTGAATATTGATGAGTGTTTGTGCAACGATCGCCCTGAGCCACACATAGGGAGAGCCGCATTCCATCTTCGGGAAATGATCGATCCGTTTGGCGGCATTCACATACGCATCCTGCAAAACGTCCTCCGGATCGACTCGACCGACAAGTCGCGGATCCGTACGAACGCGGACCATTCTGACAAGGCGTTCGCGGAATTTGGAGAAGAACTCCGCCAGGGCGGTTTCGTCACCGGCCGTGAGGCGGTCTAGCAGGACGTCGGAAGGATCGGAGGTATCGGGCATTGTGGCGAATTGGCTTCGGCTGGCCGGAAGTTTCGAGAAAATCGGGCTCTGGCTGTAGAAACCGGCCGTCAGCGCGCGTTCATAGCGAGGGGCGGGGCCAGAAGATGAAACCCCGCTGTCGAGATCGAGTTTCGGTTTGCATCTCACTGCGGCGTCGCTGCCTTCACTTCCGAGGGGGGGGCGAGTCGGACATGGCAGATCACGCGGTAGGCCCTGCGAGGTGGCCTTCGGAAGACCTTGCACCGAACTGGCCGGTCAAGGGAATTCAGTTCATCCAACGGAAGAGATCGTGATCAGAGCAAACGAACAACACGTTCCAGCGACGGACCAGCCGTGGCTGTTGGGGAGAGTGCCTAACGGATACTGGGATGAACGCTGCCACAGGGTGGCCTATATGCGGTGGCTCGGGCACCGATTAGCCTTCTCAACGCCCGAGGATTGGTATGCCATCAAACGATGTCACTTCTATGACAACCACGGCAGCGGCCTGCTCGTCAGCGTTTACGGCGACTCACCGCTCAAGGCATTATGCGAATTCATGCCGGAGTACGACTGGTATCCGTGGCTATTCTGCCGAACTCCCCAAAGATTCTGGGCGGAGCGGGCAAATAGACACGTCTACATGCAATGGCTCGAACGACAATTGGCCATTGAACGGCCGGATCAGTGGTACGAGGTTACGAAGGAGGATTTCGTTAGGAATTCTGGACATGGTCTGCTGTCCAATTACTACGGCGACAGCGTATTCGCCGCCGTGAAGGAGTATCTTCCCCGCCGTCGCTGGTTGCCTTGGCGATTTGCCACCGTACCGCAAGGCTTCTGGCAGAAAGCGGACAATCGTTTCCGCTATCTCGACTGGCTGGCAAAGCGTCTCCGTATACGTGTACCGGAACAGTGGTATTCGGTCACTTATCGCCAAATAGCCGACAATCACGGGGCTACATTGGCCGCCTACTACGACTACTCCGTGCTGAAGATTGTGAACGACTATCTGCCCGACCACGACTGGAAGCCGTGGCTGTTCAGGAAGGTCCCGAAGGACTATTGGCAGGATCCGGCCAGTCGACAACGATACCTTGTCTGGCTGGGCGATATGCTTGGATTTCGCTCGCCGGGCGACTGGTATCGCTTGTCACGTCAGGATGTTGTTCGAACCGGGGGCGGCCTGGTACTGACGAGTATCTGCCACAACCGAATGGAGAACCTGCTGCAAGAGCGCTATCCCAAGTACCGCTGGAACTTCAAGCGGTTGGCTCGCCAGGCTTCAGAAGGCAGCGGGCCTAGCGGACGAACACACTGCCGCCTGCCGGAAGTTTGCGAAGAAGGGAGAGCTGCCTCTGGAAGGCAGCCGTCGGCGCGCCGGTAACCTGCAAAGGCGACGCCGTTTCCGAGTCAACCGTCACCTCTTACACCCTGGACAACTCGAACACTGCATCCGGCCGGTCGTTGCCCCCCGCAAACTCGCTCTTGCACGGAAAGGGCAGAGAGTTGGCCAAGAAACCGAAGTTCTTGGATTCGGCCGTAGAAAACAGGTTCGAGTGCGCGTTCTACGACAGAGTGGGTCCCGCAAGCATCCCCCTCTGCTTGCGCGATGGTTCGATTGCCACACGTGTCAACCTCCCGGTTCGCGAAGCTGTAGGGCTTTCTACTTTGGCTGACAAGAGGGGAAAAAGATCTCGTCGTGACTCTGTTCCATCTTTCACTCGTCATTTTTTAGGAGGGTTGGTTATGAAACCGAGACGAAGTGCCTTTACTCTGGTCGAGCTGCTGGTGGTCATCGCCATCATCGGAATTCTGATCGCCCTGCTGCTGCCGGCCGTGCAGGCGGCCCGAGAGGCAGCACGGCGGTCGCAGTGCACCAACAATCTAAAGCAGTTGGGGCTGGCATTGCATAACTACCACGACACATTCAAAAGCCTGCCCCCCGGCTACATCTCGAGTCTGGGTTGGAGTTGGGGAAGCTATCTCCTTCTCTTTTCCGAGCAACAGACGCTCTACGACAACATGGGGGTTGGCGACCCGACCGACTGGTCCAATCCCGACCACCTCAACAACGGCCGGACGTCCCTGAGCGTGCACCTCTGCCCGTCCGACACTTATCCAAACGATGCCCTCAATGATGTGCGAACACCCCGGCAGGCTATTTCGGGGACGGCAAGGCAGGCTCTCGGCTACAGTAGTTACGTTGGAATCCGCGGCAGCAATGGAGGAACGACCACGACTTGGCGACAGGACAGCAACGGAGTGTTGTACGGGAACAGTGTCATCCGTTTCCGCGACATCACCGACGGAACGAGCAACACCGTTGCAATCTCGGAAAGGACTTACAAGAACCACAACGGGTCGATCTGGTGCTGCACTTCCGACGCACACGGCAACATCCATTACACCCTTGCCGACACGGGCACTCCACAAGGCCGCGACGAGTTGATCAACGGGACCCACGCCAATGCGATCAGCAGCCAGCATCCCGGCGGGGCAGTTTTCGCCCTCAGTGACGGTTCAACGCGATTCATCAGCGAGACGATCGATCTGCAGACCTGGCAGGATATCGGAAACCGGGCGGACGATCGTCCGGTGCATATTCCGTGATCGGCGGCTTCAAGATAGGAGCACGATTCCGGCGATGGCACGTCATCGCCAAATCAGGCCCCTGGTGCGTGTCGGAACGGTATTCATCGCCCACCGCGTCCCGCACGATCAAAACGTTCCTCGAATAAGGAGGCATGGGATGTCCTTACGATTGACAGAGTGTTTGGCAGGATTCTTGTTTCTGATGGCCCTTTCTGCGACTGGGTGCGGTGTGGGAGGGCCGCCGCTAGGTACGGTGACCGGAATGGTCACTTTGGATGGCAAGCCGCTCGCGGGCGTTTCGGTGCAATTCGATCCCGGACACATCCGGCCTGCTTCGGGTGTTACCGACAACGAGGGCCGGTACTCGTTGTCTTTCCTGCCAGGCACCGAGGGCGCGCCCTTGGGCAAGAACACGGTGCGGATCTATCCCCAAACCACAGACTCGGCGGGAGACGATCTGCCCGACAGCCAGATCGTGCCAATCCCAGCGAGATACAACGAGAAGTCGGAACTTTGGGTTGAAGTCACGGCGGGCGTAAATTCCTTCGACTTCGATCTCGAGTCGCAATAGTGCCGCGGGCGAGCCACTTGAATCGTCGCGGGTCGCCCCCTCGTGGATGGGAGCTGGGTCGTCAAGGCGCCAGTAGAAATCTGCCACCGCAAATCTCCAATCGCGAAGGCCGACGTTCTCGGAGTTGACTCCGGGATCGTCGGCCGTTTCTTCCATCCGCCACTCGCGGAACGAATCGCGTCTCCTCCAAGAAATCCAAAGGAAAGCGCATTTGCCTGTAGAAAGCGGCCTTACGCGCGCGTTCCAGGGCATGTGGAGTGCCGAAGCACTGAATCTCCCCCGCGGGTAACGCTTCGGCCAGAAGTGTGTCCCTAAAGCGTTGGCAGAGTGGGAGTTGCGAATGAAGATCTTACTGCGGTATTTGATGGTTCTCGGTCTGTTGTTTAGCCCGGTGCTGCTCGGGATTCGACCGATGGCCTGGGATAAATCCGTGCGCGAAAGTGGACGCCCTGCTGGACGCATCTTTCACATGTTCTGTTACTTCGCGACGTATCCGCCGGACAACCCGAGAGAAGTCGAAGCCGGTCGGTTCACTTATTTGTAGACTCTGAGGAGGGAAGCTGATGAGGATCTCGTCTGTTAGTTCTCGCAATTTGGTTTGCGCTCTGGCAATTTGTTGCATGGCCGCTCCCGTGCTGTTGACCGGCTGCGGTGGTGGCAACTCGGTGAAGACGGTGAATGTCGAAGGCACGGTTACCCTCGACGGACAACCGTTGGCGAATGCCGATGTCGAGTTCCAACCGGGCGACAACGGTTCGCCGTCCTACGGAAAGACGGATGTCGACGGCCACTACGAACTCATGTTCACGGCCGATCAGTCCGGAGCGCTTCTTGGGGAGCATCAGGTCCGCATTACCACGGAAGGCGAGACGGAAGACGAAAGTGGAAACACAACCACTTCGGAAGAGGTTGTTCCTGCGAAATACAACGCGGAAACGGAGTTGAAGGCGACCGTCGAAAAGGGTGGCGGACCCTATGACTTCACTCTGACGACAGAGTGAAGTGTTGGCGATAGGCCTTTGGCCCATCCTGCCGGCATTTTACGCGGCAGTAGTCAAGTCGAGGAACGGAAGAAGGATCGGGCTAATCGTGGTTTCTTATCTTGCCGCGGCATATTGCGGCGCACATTCTCTTTTATGAGGAGGTTTGCTATGAGTCACTCGTTTTCACGTCGACGGGCCTTCACGCTCGTCGAACTCCTGGTCGTTATCGCAATCATCGGCATTTTGATTGCCCTGTTGTTGCCGGCCGTGCAGGCTGCTCGTGAGGCAGCCCGGCGATCCCAGTGCACCAACAATCTCAAGCAGATTGGCATCGCACTGCACAACTACCACGACACCCATAAGTCGTTCTGCCCCGGCTGGATGATCAACACCCCTGCGGGAGGCAGCCCGTCCGGATACGGATTCGCCGTATTTCTAATGCCGTTCATGGAACAACAGGGATTGTACGACGCATTGGACCCTGCTGGCTACACATTTTGGGTCACGGGCCACAATACCGACCCTGCCCTCGGCCCGATTCAGGATCTCCTTCAGACGGATATCCCCAGCTTACGTTGCCCATCGGACAACAGCGACGACTTGAACAAGGCGATTGACGGCTACAGTACGGCCGTGGCGAATTATGTGGCTTGCCGAGGCTTCTTCTATCGGGCCGGGGCGGCTTCGGCCGACAACAACGGGCTGCTCTATGGATTGAGCAACAAGAAGTTCCGCGACATCGTCGACGGAACTTCAAATACCTTTGCCGTCGGAGAGAAAGCGAAACCCAACGGCGCCGCCAACTGGGCTGGCCCCGGTGGACTGGGCACGGCTGCGAATTGTGGTAGCAGTACCAGCTATAAACTAAACCATCCCAGCAGCAACAACGCTTTCAGCAGCAAGCACCCGGGCGGGGCCAACTTTGCCATGTGCGACGGTTCGGTGACATTCATCAGCGAGACGATCGATTACAACAACGGCACGGCATCCGGCAGCAACACGGGATATGTCGCTTTCAACAACAGCATAGACGTCTTGGGCGTTTACCAACTCTTGGGCGTCATCGATGACGGAAGACCAATACAGGGAGGATTCTGACGGCCCGATGATGTCGCGGCACATTGACGATTTCGCGTAAGTTACACGACCTCAGTTCCCTCGTTCCCGGAAGCCTCTTGCGGATACCCGCGATGAGGCTTCCGGAACTTCGCGTGAAGTTAAGCGCTTTGAAGAAGGTCGGACGCGGCCGTAACAGGAACTTCTAGCAGGAAGTGAAATGGTTGTAAGTTCGCTCATCCCAACTCGATTGCAGAACGGAGCTTGCGGAAAGGTGACTTGTAGGTTGGTCTTGTGCTGCGCACTCGTCGCTGGAACGAATTGCCTCATTGCGGCAGAACCTGGGAGATATGCGGAGGCCATGGATTGGGCCCAAGGCGGACGAAGAATCTCGAAGCAGAACGGCAAAGAGACGACGTCAACTCTGTTTACATCTTGGAGAAGCCGACCGATCGACTCGGGAATCGTGATTATCGACGGTGAATACCTGCCGCCGCCCTATGTCTTGGAGCAGCACGACAGGCAATTACTCCTAAATGGCCGCCCTATCATCTTGGACCAGTTCCAAGACAAGAATTGGCAGCGCGATGGAAGGCGTCGCAAGGATCCTCTCCAACAACTGGAACGTCGGCTCGAACAGAACCGACTGCTCTGTAGCTTTGACGGAATTGTTGTATTGGTTGACGAGGGTA
>Ga0180436_10001903_pt1 | contig 20104 bp, 18 predicted proteins | sample SS_ome_2_FD_132434 | JGI IMG/M metagenome (GOLD analysis project Ga0180436, IMG submission 132434) | Hypersaline lake sediment archaeal communities from the Salton Sea, California, USA - SS_3_S_2 metaG | ecosystem: Environmental > Aquatic > Non-marine Saline and Alkaline > Hypersaline >...
GCGGCGTTCGCGGCCGGAACCACGACGATGCGGGACTCGTCCCCGGTCTCAGGATCGACGTACCGTGCGTAGTGAGGCTGGAATCCGTACGGCGCCGGGACTCTGAGCGTCACACCGCGCGGGATGGTCTGCGAGTAGTAGTAGCCCTGCGCCGGGTTGACCTGGTCGGCGGGATTCGGCGGATCGCAGTTGTCGAGGTTGGCGCTGTACGGGTAGTCGACGCAGGCGCGAGCGATGTGCAGGTCGGGCACGACGCTCCACTCGACACCCTCTTCCTCGAGCACTGGGATGAGACGTTCGGAGAAGCACATCTCCGCCGGGAAGAACCCGACCGAGTAGTTCGCATCCCCCCACGCTCCGGGGTACGCCGCCTTCTGGATCTGGATCTCCTTACGGAACGCATTCTCGTCCATCAGCGGGTTGATTCCGTGGTGGTGACCGACGAGCACCATGTCGCACCGGCTCCTGCCCCCCGAAGTCGTCCAGCTCCTGGCCTCGCGGTACTGCGCATACCAGTTCGGCGCGTAGACCCCGCCGTTCCAGCCGTTGTCACCGAGGCTCGAGATGTTCTCGATGAGACTCCCGGCAAAGCTCACCTGCGCACCCGCGTCGGGGATGTCGAGGATGGAGTTGATGGCGTCACGTGGGTAGTACTGGTAGTCGCCGATGCGGTCGGCCTTCCCGAAGATCTCCGCCTCGTCGTTCTCGGAGTGACCGAGCACGATGGTCTCATACGCCTTCTCGTACTGCCCCGGCGTCGAGGTGGACTCCGCGGGCCAGTAGATCGGTTGGTGCATGTGCCAGAGATAGGTGGTGTGGATGGGTGCAGCGACGGCCGGGCTCGCGACGAAGACGGCGGCAGCCATGAGGCTCAGCGCAGGAAGGATGGTGCGGAGGCGGCTCGAACCAGGCATGGGATCTCTCCTCAGGATGTGCGTGTGCGCCGCTCGGTCCGGGCGATGCCGGAGACTCGTGTCTTTCTCCATTATACAACTTCGGCACTCTCGAGGCACTCATGCAGGCAGCCGGCAGCAAAATGATTGACGGTCACGCATGTATCTTGGTATCCTGTGGGGGCCGACGCGTCCGTTCCGGCTGGAGCCGCGGGGAACCATGCCCGCAGCAGAGCCGTGACGGAACAGACAAGGAGGACACCATGAGACCGAAGTTCGCGCTTCGCATCCTCGCCGCATTCCTCATCGTCGCCGCGATCCTCTCCCCTCGCACGTCGCCTGCGGCGATCGACTTCGCCGTGACCGACCTCTATCTGATCTGGGAGGACGACAGCTTCAACATCTACGCCGAACTCGTCGTGCAGAGCGCGGCCGAGAGCGACACCTACACTCCCGAGATGTCGTACTACCTCGACGGTGCGTTCGTGGGCAGCAATCCCATCCCGATCGAGGTCATCGAGCAGATCGACTGTGAGCAGAGCCAGGACTGTTCGCCGGCGTGCGACCCCATCATCATCGGATACCAGATCTCGTTCGGCAGCTGTCTGGCCTTCGCGGGCGACGGCTGCGGATGTGCCTATGCATACGTGGACAACAGTGGTCCCTACCCCTACACCGGCCAGGGCACCTGCACGGCCGTCATCGACAGCGATGCGGTCTACACGGAGATGGATGAGGAGAACAACGTGCAGATGATCGAGATCAGCGGCGTCCCGGTCGAGCCGCTGTCATGGACGATGATGAAGGCGCTCTATCGCGCGGAGTGATGCCTTCCGGTACCGCGGCGGCGGACATCCGCGCGGGGGCGGCCGTCCCGCTCTCAAGCCGTACCAAACAACCAGAGGGGCCGCCTCTTTCGAGACGGCCCCTCTCTTGTGTTCTCCGCCGCCGGTCTGCCCGGGACGCGTCCCGGTCCAAACGCACGCAGGCGACCTGTGTCCACCGACGCGCGGGACGGCGCGGCTTTCTCCTAGTACATCCCCTCGCCCGGCATGGCCGGACCCTTCTTGTCGTCCTCAGGCTTGTCCGTGAGGATCGCCTCGGTCGTCAGAAGGAGGCTCGCAACACTGGCAGCGTTCTGAAGCGCGGAGCGGACGACCTTCGTCGGGTCGATGATGCCGGCCTTGACGAGGTCCTCGTACTCCTGCGATGCCGCGTTGTAGCCAAAGGTGTCGGACTTGTTCTCGCGAACACGCTCGACAACGATCGAACCCTCGACACCCGCGTTCGCCGCGATCTGACGGATCGGAGCCTCGAGAGCCTTGATGACGATGTCGATACCCGTCTGCACGTCGCGGTTCTTCTCCTTGATCTTCTTGAGCGCCTCGGTCGTGCGAAGGAGCGCAACACCACCACCGACCACGATGCCCTCTTCGACGGCGGCCCGCGTGGCGTGCAGCGCGTCCTCGACGCGCATCTTCTTCTCCTTCATCGAGGTTTCGGTCGGCGCGCCAACATTGATGACGGCCACACCGCCGGCGAGCCTCGCCAGCCGCTCCTGGAGCTTCTCGCGGTCGTAGTCGGACTTCGTCCGGTCGATCTCAGCGCGGATCTGCTCGATGCGCGCCTTGATGTCGGCCTTCTTGCCGCCACCCTGGACGATCACGGTCGAGTCCTTGTCGATCACGATACGCTTCGCGCGACCGAGGTCCGTCAGCTGCGCACCATCGAGCTTGAGGCCCTTCTCCTCGGAGATGACCACGCCACCCGTCAGTGCCGCCATGTCCTCGAGCATCGCCTTGCGGCGATCGCCGAAGCCCGGAGCCTTCACCGCCGCGCCGTTGATCGTGCCGCGGAGCTTATTGACGACCAGTGTCGCCAGAGCCTCGCCCTCGACATCCTCGGAGACGATGAGGAACGGCCTGCCCTGCTGCGCGATCTTCTCGAGCACCGGCACGAGGTCCTTCATCGCCGAGATCTTCTTGTCGTGGATGAGGATGTAGGCGTCGTCGAGCACGACCTCCATCCGCTCGGCGTCCGTCACGAAGTACGGCGACAGGTAGCCGCGGTCGAACTGCATGCCCTCGACCACGTCGAGCGAGGTCTCGATGCTCTTCGCCTCTTCGATCGTGATGACGCCGTCCTTACCGACCTTCTCCATGGCGTCGGCCAGAAGAATGCCGATCTCCGCATCGTTGTTCGACGAGACGGACGCGACCTGCGCGATCTCCTTGCGACCCTTCACGTCCTTGGAGATGTCCTTCAGGGCGGCCATAGCGGTGTCGACGGCCTTCTCGATACCGCGCTTGAGGTACATCGGATTCGCACCGGCCGTCACGTTCCTGAGACCCTCGGCGACCATGGCCTGGGCCAGGACGATAGCCGTCGTCGTTCCGTCGCCGGCGACGTCGGCGGTCTTCGTGGCGACCTCCTTGAGCATCTGGGCGCCCATGTTCTCGTAGGGCTGCTCCAGATCGATCTCCTTGGCGATGGTGACGCCGTCGTTGGTGATCACGGGAGATCCGTACTTCTTGTCGAGCACGACGTTCCGGCCTCTCGGACCGAGCGTCACGCGGACTGCGTCCGCGAGCTTGTCAACGCCACGGCGGAGGTGATCGCGTGCTGTGGAGTCAAACTCTACCTGCTTTGCCATGCTGTACTACTCCCCGTCTTGGCTCGATCCTAGAGGATCGCCAGGATGTCATCGTCCTTCATGAAGAGATACTCCTCGCCGTCCACCGTGATCTCACTGCCCGACCACTTGCCGAAGAGCACCTCGTCGCCCACCTTGACGTCCATATCGATCCGCTTGCCGTCGTCGGTCATGCGGCCCGGGCCCTTGGCGACGACCTTGCCGCGCTGGGGCTTCTCCTTGGCCGAGTCCGGAACGATGATGCCGCCGGCGGTCGTCTGGAGCTCCTCCTCGAGCCTCTTGACGAGAACCCGATTGGACAGCGGCTTGATGTTCAGCTTCTTCGCTGCCATCTCTCTCCTCCTTCATGCATGTGACCCGTGTCGCGTTGCCTCTGCACTCCACACCGTCGCCGCCTCCCGGCCGCGCACGCCCGAGCCCTCGCCGGGAGATGCGGGACAAGGCCGTGCGGCCGGTTAGCAGTCGTCTTATCGGAGTGCTAATCTAACCGAAGCGCATCGAGGGTGCAAGCGGTTTTTCGAGGAGGCTCGCTACTGCTCCGTGACCTTCTCATAGACGAGAGCCAGCCCCATGAGTGTGAGATCCGGCTCGACCCGCTCGATGGTCTCCGAGAGCGGAGCGATGGTCGGAGCCAGCCCGCCGGTGGCGATCACCAGGGGCTTCTCCCCGATCTCGGCCGAGAGCCTTCTCACGATAGCGTCAACCTGCCCCGCCGCTCCGAAGATGATGCCGGCGCGGAGCGATTCGTCGGTGGAGCGGCCGATCGACGATTCGGGCGCATCCATCCTCACACCGTGAAGGAGCGCCGCACGTCTGAAGAGGTTCTCGCTCGACGTTCTGACGCCGGGAGCGATCGCGCCACCCGCGTAGTGGCCGTTCGCGGTGATGACGTCGAACGTCGTGGCCGTCCCGAAATCGACCACGATAGCGGCCCTGCGCGTGAGCTTCCGCACGGCGACTGCGTTCGCGAGCCGGTCCGCCCCGACCTCCGTGGGGTCATAGTAGTCGATGATGATGTCGAGCTCGAGATCGGAGCGCACGACGACGGGCGGGAGCTTGAGCGCGTCCCGCGACATCTGCTCGAGCGCGCCCGTGATCGGAGGAACCACGCAGCAGATCACGACACCGGAGATCTCCTCGATACCCGCGCACGCGTGCTCACAGAGCTGATGGACCAACAGTCCGTATTCGTCCGCCGTACGGTCGCGGTTCGTGCTCACGCGCCAGCTCGAAACGACCTTGCCGCCCCGCAGGAATCCAAAGACCATGTTCGTGTTGCCCACGTCGATTGCCAGAAGCATGTTCCCTCCGAGTCGAGCTGGTCCCCGCGTCCGCCGTCAACGCGTTGTCGGTCTATGCCGACAGCAGATGCCGCACCAGAATTCCTGTCCCGACGGCCACGAGCATGCTCGCGAGCGTGCCGATCAGGTAGTAGTCTGCGAAGCTCTTGTCGTCGAGCTCCCTGAATCTGGCGATCGACTTCGCCGCGATCACGAAGCCCAGGGCGCCCCACTGTCCGAACAGCACCAGCGAGAAGACGAGTGTCCGTTCGAGACACCCGATGGTCCGTCCCATCGCGTACTGATGACCGCTCTCTCCGGCCTCCGCGGGGACGACCTCCGGATAGCGCGCGAGCAACCGCCTCACAACCGCCGTCCCGCCCTTCCAGTTGAGCGCAAGGCCGCCGGCGACCGCAGCGATCCGTCCGTACGTAGCGATCGCTCCGCCCGCTCCACACGGAACCCAGTCCGCGAACTGCACCGAGCCGCTCCGTTCCGCAACGAACCACCACAGGGCCAGGATGGCCGCCGCGTGCACGGCCTGGTCGACCATCAACCCCGGGAATGCGCGCTCCGGAATGTCGCGGACGATCGCTCTGCGGACGATGTCGGTCACCGTATGGACCACGCCCAGCGCGATCAGTCCGACGAGCAGCTGCGGCGTGAGGAACGGTACAGCGACCACGACATGCGTCCCCAGCGTCGCCAGGCCGTGGATGAGCATCGCGCTCATCTGCCGTTCCTTCCGCGCCGCAATGCTCTCGGTCTGCACGACGAAGTCCGCGATCGCGTGTCCGACGAACAGGAGCACCAGGAGCGTCAGCGAGGGGGTCCAGCTCACACCCTGCCTCCCGCGTCGCGACGGGTCGCCTCGATGGCCCCCGAGAGGAGCTTCTTCACCGTACGTTCGGCCTCTGTGAACGGTTCGTAGAGCGCCGCCTTGAGCGCCTTGCTCACCGTCGCCTCGCTGACGCCCCGCGCCGCCGCGGCCGCCTTCTGCTCTCCGAGCTCACGCACGACGAACACGGTCTCCGCCTGTACCTCGGTCCACGACCGCCGCACACCGCCCATGATGCGGAAGAGCCCGTTCATCAGCTCGTCCCGCGCTCCGCCGAACCCGGCCACGGTCACCCAGCGGTCATCGCGCTTGCCGCGCTCGACCGCCTCCCGTGCGCGGTGGAAACACGGGCCGTCCATCCCGATGGCATCCTGCCGCAGCGGGGTGGCAAGCTCACCCACTCCGATGCCGTATCTCGCCCGCACTCCCCCCAATCCGCGCTCCAGCGTCGCGACGACATCGAATGCGTGCTCAGCCGTGAGGAGAAGCCCCTGGAACTCGTCGCCCAGGGTCACGACGAACCGCGCCGCAAGCGCATCAGCCCACTCGGCGTTCGCACTCGAGAGCGCCGCCAGAACGCTCGCCTGCGCCGCCGCGCGATCCTCAAGCCCTCGTGAGGCGACCAGGTCCCCGATCAGCGCCACGTATGTCTTCGCTGTTCCTCTCATGGTTTGCCTCTTCCCGCCACGTCCCACGAATCAGCCACATTCGTGCAAGCCTGCGAGATTCATTCCAGTTAGCCGTAAACGGCTAATATCGTATTACTTAGCCATATTAGGCCAACCCTGCGACCCTGTCAAGCAGCATCTTGCCGCTCCGCCTCGCCACGCGGCAGCGGCGTATCAGCCCCCCCTATCAGCGCTCGCGAAGGAGACCCAGCGTGACATCCCCGTGCGGCATCAGGACAACGCGCTCACCGTCCTCCACATCCACCACGAGCCCCCCGTCTTCCCGGATGCCCAGGGCAGTCCCGCGGAACGTCTCCTCCCCCCGTGTCGCGAGCACACGCCTCCCGAGTTCGAGCGAGCGAGCGCGCCACTCGTCCACCACCGCAGCGAGACTCCCCCCCGACACCATCGCAAGACGCACCTCGAGCTCCTCGAGCAGGAGCTCACGCAGCCCCACCAGCCCGACCGGAGCCCCACCCTCCACGGCGAGCGACGTCGTGCGGTACTGCTCGGTCGACGGCAGCTGTCCTGCGCTCAGATTCGCGTTGATCCCGATTCCCAACAGCACGGTTCGCGCCGCCGCCTCGGCCATCACACCTCCGAGCTTCGCTCCTCCCGCGTAGAGATCGTTGGGCCACTTCACGCGCACGTCCACGCCGGCCGCCCTCCAGCACGCGGCGACGGCGGCGAGCGCCCCAGCCACCGTCACGAGCGGTCCCAGTGAATCCGGAGACCTGAGCAGAACGGTGAGCCACAGCCCGCCGCGCGGGGACTCCCAGCGGTTCCCGCGGCGCCCGCGGCCGCTCGTCTGCTCGGCCGCCACGACCACGAGCCCGTCCGGGGCGCCCGCGCGCGCGCGTTTGCGCGCCAGGTCCATGGTGGAGGTTACGGTGTCGTGGGTCTCGATGGTCCAGCGGGTGCTCACGGCGCGTCCTCGTCGAAGAGGAGCGACAGGTCGAGCGCCGGCGCGGAGTGCGTAACACTGCCGACCGAGATGAAATCGGGACCGAGCGACGCGATCTCGCGGAGACGTTCGAGCGTGACGTTGCCCGAGACCTCGATCTCGGCGCGGTGCGCGTGCGACCGCGCCTTCGCGATAGCCTGTTCCATCACATCGCGCGACATGTTGTCGAGCATCACGCGGTCGGCGTGCGCGTCGAGCGCCCGGTCCAGCTCCGTGAGATTGGTGACCTCGACCTCGATCTTGATACCCGGGTGCCTCGCGCGGACTCCGGCCACGGCTGGGCCGATGCCCATCGCGGCCGCGATGTGGTTCTCCTTGATCAGAGCCATGTCCCAGAGGCCGACCCGGTGGTTCGCCCCTCCACCGACCGCCACCGCGTACTTCTCCAGCACGCGAAGTCCGGGCGTGGTCTTCCTGGTGTCGAGCAGCCGTACGCCTGTCCCCTCGAGTTCCCCGACGTATCGAGCCGTGATCGTCGCGACGCCCGAGAGGCGCTGGAGGAAATTGAGCGCGGTGCGCTCGGCCGTGAGGATGGCGCGGCTTCGACCCTTGAGCGTCGCCACGACGGCGCCGGGCCTCAGAGCCGCACCGTCGATGAGGTGCGACGTCATCACCAACGATGGATCGAGCGCGCGGAAGACCGCCTCCGCGACCGTGATGCCGGCCAAGACACCGTCCTGCTTTGCGATGATGCGCGCGCTGGCCAGCTGCCCCTGAGGGACCGTGCTGTCCGTCGTGACGTCGCCCGTTCCGACGTCCTCCTCGAGCGCGCGGCGGATGATGTCCGCCGCAGCCTGTTCGATCGTGCTCACCGCTTCCTCCTGCGTCTGTCATCGCCGCGGATGACGTTCTCCTTCGCTGGCCTCGGCGCGTCGCCCTTCCCCCGCCTCGGCGTCTTGCGGGCGACCGGCACGCCCGACGCGGTCTTCGCCGCGCCGCCGCGCTTTCCGCTCTTCCTGGCTCCACCGGCGAGCGCGGTCATCCTCAGATCGTCGATCCGGTCGCGGAAGCTCGCCGCCTTCTCGAACTCCAGCTCGGCGGCCGCCTGGAGCATCTGCTCCTCGAGGATCTCGATCATCTGCGCCGTATCCATCCCCGGCATGAGGTCGAGCATCTTCGAGTCCTGTTCGAAGTCCTCCTTCGAATCGGCGACCGCGGTGGCGCGCATGATCTCCTCAACACTCTTGACGATGCTCTGCGGCGTGATCCCGTGCTCCTTGTTGTACGCGAGCTGCCGCGTGCGGCGACGTTCCATCTCCTTGAGCGCCCTGTCCATCGAACCGGTGATCTTGTCGGCGTAGAAGATGACCTTTCCACTGAGGTTCCGCGCCGCCCGCCCCGACGTCTGGATGAGCGATCTGTCGGACCGGAGGAACCCCTCCTTGTCCGCGTCGAGCACGGCCACAAGCGAGACCTCCGGCAGGTCGAGTCCCTCTCGAAGAAGGTTGATTCCGACGAGCACGTCGAACTCCCCGAGTCTGAGCCCCCGAATGATCTCAACACGCTCGACGGCGGCGATGTCCGAGTGAAGATAGCGCACACGGGTGCCGAATCCCGTGAGGTAGTCCGTCAGGTCCTCGGCCATCCGCTTGGTCAGTGTGGTCACGAGCACCCGCCCCGACTTCGCGACGTGCAGCCGGATCTCCTCAAGAAGGTCATCGACCTGTCCCGCAACGGGGCGCACGATGATCTCCGGGTCGACCAGTCCCGTCGGGCGGATGATCTGTTCGACGACCACGCCGCCGCTCGCATCGAGCTCGAACTCGCCGGGTGTGGCCGAGACGAACACGGCGCTCTTCATGAACTCCTCGAACTCCTCAAACACCAGCGGCCGGTTGTCGAGCGCGGATGGAAGCCGGAAGCCGTACTTGACCAGCGTCTCCTTCCTTGCGCGATCCCCGCGATACATGCCGCGCACCTGCGGGATCGAGACGTGCGATTCGTCCATAAACATCAGGAAATCGTCCGGGAAGTAGTCCAACAGCACGGCCGGGCGTTCACCGGGACCGCGGCCGGACAGGTGACGCGAGTAGTTCTCGATGCCGGTGCAGTAGCCCATCTCGCGGAGCATCTCGATGTCGAAGCGCGTCCGCTGCTCGATCCGCTGCGCCTCGAGAAGCTTGTTCTCGGCGCGGAACGCCTTGAGCTGGACCTCGAGTTCGTCCTGGATGAGCTCGATGGCGCGGTCAACCCTGTCCTGCGTCGTAACGAAATGCTTCGCCGGGTAGACCGTGACGGTGTCCATCTTCCGGATGGTCTTTCTCGAGATCAGATCGATTTCCGAGATCGTCTCGATCTCATCGCCCAGAAACTCGATCCGGATCGCGCGTTCCTCATACGAGGGTCGGATCTCCACCACATCGCCGCGTACACGGAACGAGCCACGCACGAACTCGTAGTCGTTCCGTTCGTACTGCATGTCGACGAGCTTCCGAAGCATCTCGTCCCGATCGATCGACTCGCCGACCGAGGCTCCGAAGAGGAGCGACTTGTAGACCTGTGGGGAGCCGATCCCGTAGATGCACGAGACCGACGCCACGATGATGACGTCCCGACGTTCGAGGAGCGATGCGGTCGCTCTCAGGCGAAGCCGGTCGATCTCGTCGTTGACGTCCGCGTCCTTCTCGATATAGGTGTCCGTGCCGGGAACGTATGCCTCGGGCTGGTAGTAATCGTAGTAGCTGACGAAGTACTCGACGGCGTTCTCCGGGAAGAACGACTTGAACTCCCCGTAGAGCTGCGCCGCCAGCGTCTTGTTGTGGGACATCACGAGCGCCGGGCGGTTCATCTGCGCGATGACGTTGGCCATCGTGAACGTCTTGCCCGAACCGGTGACCCCGAGCAGGGTCTGGTAACGGTCGCCACGCTCCAGCGCCTGGACGAGCTCCGCGATGGCGCGCCCCTGGTCGCCCTGCGGCTCGTAGTCTGCAGTCAGCTTGAATCGTTCGCTCATGATGTGTGTGGGTTCAGTGTGACATGCCGTTCTCGTCGACGATCAGCCCTTCGACGAGCCGCGAGCCGGTGCCGGCCGTTCCGAGAAGTGAGCCATCGAGGTAGAGCTCGAGACCGCCTCCGTTGCCGACATCAAGCGTGAAGCGCTCGTTCGCCCGCCACGTGCGCTCATCGCCCGCGTCGAGTGTGAGGTCGGCCGTGGGCACCGCGTCGGCGGAGACCCGGACCCACGTCCGCTCGTGCGCGACAACCGTCAGCTCCAGCTGGTGCCACTCGATGAGCGTGTCCTGCGTCGTCGCCTCGAGGACCTGTTCCTCCTGCGTGGGCTCCGGCGGTATCGGGTCGGGACGGTTCCGAATGCGTCCGACACCCCAGACGATCCCGGCGACAACGATGAGTGCGGCGAGCGTGATGATCCCGACGCGCTGCCAGATGAGGCCGGTCCGCCGCGATGTCTCGTGCATCTCGAGCTCGACGGCGTCCCACTCGTCCGGTTCGGCGCTGTCCTGCTGCTGGGTGAACCGCATGTACATCTGGACGACGTCGTCCTCGTTCAATCCGAGGAATCGCGCGTAGGTCCGAAGATGACCCTTCACATAGACGGGCGCCGGCAGGACGCTGAAACGGTCCTCCTCGAGCGCCCCGACGATCTGGCGGCTCATCCGGGTCGCCTTCGCGACCTCATCGATCGTCTTCTCCTGCGCCTCTCGGGTCTGCCTGAGGAACTGACCGACGGACTCCATGCGTCCTCCGATGTTCGCGCGCTAGTACTCGTATCGAATAGTATAGCTCAGGACGGCTTCGCCGTCAGCCTTCACCGGAATGAGAAACTCCACCCGGGAGGCGTCCTTCTTCTCGTATGTGTGGGTCTCACCGAGGATCGTCCAGTACCCCTGGGGGTGTTCGATGACCCGGACCACGACATCCTCGGCCTTGTGATTGCGGATCGAGACCTCGTAATCCTCCTCGCGGACCCGGTCGGTGATCTTCCGCCGGTTCACGGTCGTCCGCTCGGCGGCTACATCGAAGGCGTTCCCCATCAGAAGCGCGACGTCCTCGTCCTTTGCGGTATGGTCGATCCGGTCCTCCCCGATGAACTGGAGATCGCCGGCCGAGTCCTCCTTGTACATCCGGACGGTTCCCGCCGGAAGCGGCAGTCCGAGCCCCGCATCCTCCGAATTCGCGAACTCGAGCAGGACACGGACGTCGGTGCCGTAGTAGTGATCGAACTCCAGCACCTTCTCCACGCTGACGCCCGTGCTCGGGAAGAACGTCAGTTGCTTGATCTCACGGTCCGCGACGGTCGACGGTGTGTCGAGCTTGTAGAGGTGGTACTCGAAGAGCTCCTCCTCCGCGAACTCGGGCATCCCCATCCCATCCATCGCCTCCGCCTTCATTCCACGCATCAACACGGCCTCCGGCTGCCTCGTCGCCCTGTTGACGTCGCCCGCGACGAGGTCGAGCTTCGCATCGGTGTACGTCGCACCCGAACGGTTGTCGACCGAGACCCACGCGGCGAGATCGACCGCATCGTCACCGGCGCTGACGACGCCGACGTACTCAGCGTGCCAGTTGATGCTCGATGTCAGATAGGTCACCTCGACCAGACGCTCCCCCTCGTCCTCCGCCCCTACCTTCCACACAAGTGAAGGCTTGGAGATGAGCCCGGCGGGCAGCGAGGGAAAGCGAACGTACGATATCTTGCTCGCGCTCAGTGACACGATCGGACCGTTGCCCCGCCCCTGGTCGAGCATGACCGTCGTCCCGTCATAGCTTATCAGCGTTCCGGAGAACAGGTCGGCGTCCTCCGTCACGACATCGATGTCTCGCTCGAGGTACTTCTCGAGCACCTTCGATGTGCTCGCGAGATCGAATCGGTAGTTCTGCTCCCAGACCGATGCCTCAGCGCCGTCGATGACGCGGAAATGAACCGACGTCGGATCGATGCGCTGCGCCACGTCGGGGAAGCGCACCTCCTGGACGCCCCGGTCCAGGTCGATCGTCCGCACGTCCTTCACCAGCGCGAGATCGCTGTTGTACACGGTGATCGCGACCCCCTCGCCGGCCGTTTCGGCAGCGGCAGGAACGGTCGCCATGGAAACAAGAAGCAGAAGCGCCAGCATCCACCCGGTCTGTCTCGTGAACATATCGGACCCCCCTTGCTGTCGAGCGTCTGGACTAGCCGAGCGTGAACGACAGAACGAGTCCGAGTGCACCCGCCGCCCAGCAATAATACGCGAACCGGTGGAAGACCCCCACTGTCACCAGTCTCATCAGAAGCGCGATCGCCGGGAGCGCGCTTGCGAACGCGGCAACCGTACCCGCGAAGATCGTCCACCCCGCTGCGCTCCCACCGCCAACGATATCACCAAAGCTCGTCAGTGTCGCCCCGAGGATGATCGGGATCGACAGGAGGAACGCGAACTCGGCCGCGCGCGTCCGATCGAGTCCCAGACCGAGGCCCGCTGAGATGGTCGAGCCGGACCTCGAGATGCCGGGCATGATGGCCGCCGCCTGTGCAAGACCGATGAGCGCCGCGTCGCGAGCCGTCTCGTGTCTCCGCATCCCAGCCGGGATCCGACGCGTCAGCCAGAGGATGACACCCGTCACGAGCAGCATCGACGACACGAGGATGGGCCTGTCGAAGATCTCACCCACCAACTCATCGAACGCCAGTCCCACCGCGGCGGCGGGAATCGTGCCGATGATGATGTACAGGGCCAGACGCGCCTCGCCGTGGTCGAACTCGCGCCGGGCCGCCCAGCGCAACACGGCGCGCAGCATCGACGTGACCCGCGCGCGAAAGAACCACAACACGGCCAGCGCCGTCCCGAAGTGAACGAACACCTCAAAGGTAACGCCCGGACTCGTGATGCCGAAGAAGTGCTCCGCAAGAGCCAGATGCCCGGAGCTCGAGACCGGGAGAAACTCGGTGAGTCCCTGGAGAATGCCGAGGAGTATCGCTTCGAGAACCGTCAATGGAATTGCCTTCCGCTACAGGATGCCGAGCGAGACCGCCGCGAGCCCGATGACCATGGCCATCTTCAGGAGTGCGGATGCGCGGCTCGGCCGCGCGTCCTCTCCCGACCGGGCGATCGACGACAGCGCGAGCGCGAGCAGGACCTGCATGCCTATGGCGATCATGCCGTACCACAGTCCGAGCGTGCGCATCGCGAACGGGACGATGATGACCAGCATCGCGGCGACGATCGTGATCCGCGCGGCGAGCAGTGCTGAACCGGCTCCGCAGACGGTTGCCAGCGTCCGGACCCCCTGCACGGTGTCACCCGCGACGTCCTCCGCGTCCTTCGCGAACTCGCGCGCCAGGTTAAACAGAAATGCGAGCGAGAGCGCCGCGAGTACGGGCGCCGCAACCGGGCGCCCCTGCGAGACCGACCCGAGATAGAGCACCGAGGCCGTCACGGCGGCCGCCACGACGTTGCCGAGCACCGGGATGCCCTTGAGGACAAGCGAGTAGGCCACGGTCAGGAGCACCCAGAGCAATACGATGTCGACTGCGACGACTCCGACGCGCGTGGCAAGCGCGATGGCCGCGGCATATGAGACCAGGGCGGTGGCGAGCGCCGCGCGGGACGAGAGTGCGCCGCTGGGCACCGGCCTTCCCGGCCGGTTGACGGCGTCGGCCCTGAGGTCGACCCAGTCGTTGAATGCGTTCGCCCCGGCCACGGCCGCGAGCACCGCGGCCGCGCCCCAGAGCGCCGGCACCGGCATGATACCGTGCGCAGCCTGGAGCCAGGCGCCGACGAGCGTTGCGCACCCGGCGATGGCGAGGTTGACGGGTCTCACGAGCGCGAACGCCGCGACCGGCCGCGACCGCGCCGTCCGGGCCTCCGTCGACCCGCTAGATGCGGAAACCGACATATCCCGTCACCTCCCAGATCGACTCGTCTGCCGGGTCGGCGCCCTCGACGCGGTAGATCCCCGCGCCGATCCCCGACTGGAACCCCCTGAGATCGTCGTACTCGAACAGGAGCTTCACGGAGTCCACGGCCCGGACGTCTCCCGATGGGAACTCGCCGTCGGGATCGTCGATCCCCCTGTAGTACGGTACCCGGAGACTCCCCTCGCCCTTGCGCGCGTGGACGTACTCAAGCCCCAGCGCGATGTGACGACGCGGGTACACGCGCGTGAGGAGAAGCAGCCGCTCGGCGTCCGGGCCGAGATCGAACCCCAGCGGGAAGCCGTCGTGCTCGAGACGGTGCTCGACATGCTTGTGCGTATAGGTCCACTTGCGAGCCTGTGAGTACTCGAGCGTCAGATCGATGTCGATCGCGCCGGAGAGGATACCCGCGAACCGGTAGCCAAAGGTGGCCGCGTACTTGTCAGGGTTGTTCGTGTCCCGATCGTACTGGAGATCGTCCGCAAGAAGCTCCGCGTACAACTCGTGTCCCGGCACCGGCCGCCAGTCGACATCGAGCGACCAGAAGATGTTGTCGTCCGCGCGCTCGTTGTGCTGTGAGACGTAGTAGGGCGCGAAAGGATTGAGGTAGATCGGATCGGGGATCGTCCCGCTGTAGACAACGGCCTCGTTGAGACCGACCGAGAGCTTCGGACCGGCGATGACCAGACGGTGTCCCGCGAGGAAGACGTGTTCGTCGATCCCGAGATCGTTCTCGGTCCCGATCCCGGTGTACTCGAGCATCGCGTTGAGCGCGGTGAACGAGAGCGGTCCGATGGACGCTCGCATCTCGATGCCGTCGAGCGTCGGCGCACTGCCCGAGAGCAGGAGCCTTCCGCGCTCCGAGCGTCCCCACGCTGCACCGCTGCGCCCCGCCGTCACGCGCCAGTGCGGGCGCTCGACCATGACGTACCCGTGGACGATGTCGGCCGTCATCCCCCGCCACGCGCGCGCGCGGTTGGAAACGCGCTCGATGCGCTCACCCTGCTGACCGTGGAACACGATGTTCGCGTCCGTGTAGAAGCCGATGTCCTCGCCGAACCCGCCCCAGACCTCGTACCGGAGCGTGGCATCGATCCCGAAGTCGTCTTCGATCGACGGGAGCGCGATGGAGTCGCCCCCGGCGGGAACCAGCGTATCACCCCGCGCACCGAGACTCTGCTCGACCCATGCACTGGGCTCCCCCGGGTCAAAGCGCTCGGTCGCCCCGACGAAGCTCCCCGTCACGGCCACACCCAGTGCCATCCCGAGCTGCGCCTCACCCTGCCGCGTATACGCGGTCGGCGCATCGACGGCCGCCCGGTCGAACTCCAGGAAGAGCTGCTCGATCAGCCACCGCTCCCGCGGTGTCAGCGAGTGCGTGGGAGCCGTCCTTCGTCCCTCGGCGTCACCGGCGCGTCCCTCGGCATCACCTACGGGTCCGTCGGGCCGCCCGGTCAGGACCGGGTCGAGCTCCAGGAGCGCATCCAGCACCTCGCGCCGCGAGACCGGGAGCGTCGTGAGATCGAGATCGATGATGCCGCGCGTCGTCAATCGACCCAGCAGCGGATACGACCAGTGGCCGAGCGGCACGATGGCGGGCGGACGCTGGATACGCGGACCCGTGTGATGAAGTGTCCCGCGCGGGCCCCGGAAGGTCATCGTGGGGATGGCCGTCTCCGGAGACCGCGCCGCCGCCGTGAACACGGCGGCGAGAAGCAGAAGCAGAACGAGCATCGAGGTGAGGATGGGCGCGAGGCTGCGCGAACCTGTCATTACGCGCTCCCCCCGGCCTTTCGGTACGCATCCGAAGCCTCGACACTCCTGCCGAGCCGGTCGAGCACGAGGCCGAGCTGATAGTGGACGGCCGGGTCCTCCGGGTCGCCTTTGACGGCGCGCCGCAGGTAGCGTTCGGCATCCTCGAGGCGGTCGAGCGACGCCAGAGCCGTTCCAATGTGGTAGGCAAGTGCCGGCGTCTCGCCACGAATTGATGCAACGCGCTGGAGCTCCGCGAGGGCCCTGCCGAATCGGCACTTGCTGATCAGCGCGACACCGAGAAGATATCTCGCATCGGCGTTCTCCGGCGAGTGCCGGACCGCAAGCTCGAGTTCGGGAAGCGCCTCCTCGTCGGATCCGCTGGATATCAGCGCGGCACCGAGGTTGAACCTCGCCTCCGCGCTCGTGGGATCGACCTCGACGGCCTTCCGGAACTCCTCGATCGCCTCGACGAGCATGCCCTTCTCGCCGTAGACGGCGCCGAGATTGAGATGGTGGTCCGCGTTGTCGCTGTCAATCTCGATGGCGCGCTTGAACTCGAGGATCGCCGCGTCGCTCTCCCCCATCGCATCGAGCGCGTATCCGAGATTCGTGTGTGCCTTCGCGCAGGCGTAGTCCGCATCGATGGCACGACGGTACCAGCGCGTGGCCTCCTCGAGCTCGTTGCGTCGCGCGTACGTCACGCCCATCCGGTAGTACGGCTCGGGGCTGTCCGGAGCCAGTTCGATGGCCAACTCGTGCTGGCGGACGGCCTCCTCGCTCCTCCCCATCATGTCGTAGACGCGCCCGAGGTTGTAGCGGGCCACCGCGCTCGCCGGCTCCGACTTGGCGGCGCGTTCGAACTCGGTCGCGGCCGCCTCGTGGAGTTCGAGCTTCCGGTAGCATGTGCCGCAGGCGAGCATCGCGGTGTGGTCGGTCGGTCGGCGCGCCAGATACTGCTGCAGCACGACGACGGCGTCCGCGAGTCGTCCGGACTCCATGTAGGATATCCAGAGATCCCTCAGAGCCACATCGTCGTTCGGGGCGGCTCTGAGCCTCTTTCTCAGCCCGAGCAGGTCTTTCTGGATCGGGTTGCGCACACGCCCTCCTCCTACACCCTTCCGCGCTTCTCGAGAACCTCTCTGATCTTCTCCTTGAGCTCCGTGAGATCGGCCGACTTCACGACATAGGCATCGGCCATCCACGAAGCGAAGTCCTGCTTGTACGTCGAGTACGCCGAATTGAGAATGACCGGCAGATCCCGTCTGCGCTCCATGATCGTCCGGAGGCAGTCGATACCGTCCATCCCCTCGAGGCGGATGTCGAGCACGACAAGGTCGGGCGGGCCGTCCTCGATGAGCTCCAGCGCCTCCTCAGCGCTCTCCGCGGTCTCCACCTCGTACCCCTCCCGCTTGAGTTCGCTCTCATACAGTCTTCGGATGTTCTTCTCGTCGTCCACTACCAGGAGCTTGATCATCACACTCCTCCACTCGATCGGTCAGTGTCGTCGCGACGGTCGGCGGCCTCCGGGGCGCCCTCCGTGTTCCCGTAGATTCGCTCGTGTGCCATCTCGGCCGTGCTCCGGATGATGGGCAATCGAACCAGGAACGACGTACCGTTTCCCTGTTCGCTCTCAGCCGTGATCTCGCCACCGTGATTCTCCACGATCCTCCTCGTGACCGCGAGGCCGAGTCCCGAACCCGACTTCCGCGTCGTGAAAAACGGCACGAACAGCTTGCTCATCACGTCGCTCGGAATCCCCGGGCCGGTGTCCGAGATCCGGACGATGATGTCGTCGCCCCGCTGCACGCTCGTGACGGTGACGGTGCCCCCGTCCTCCATCGACTGGATGGCGTTGCCGATGATGTTGAGAAACGCCTGCTTGAGCTGATTGGCGTCCCCCATCGTCACAGGAAGACCATCCTGAAGATCTCCCACGAGCTGCGTCTGCGATGATAGCAACCCATGCGAGAGGAGCTTCCGCACATCCCGCAGGATCTGGTTGATATCCAGGGGACGCATCACCGGCTGCAGATGACGTTCCAGCGTCAGCTGCTCTCTGAGGATCTGCTCGAGCCTGGTCACCTCTTCGAGGATGATCCGCGTATGCTCACGCCGCGGGTCGTCCGAATCCATGTCCTCATGAAGCTGTCTGGCGAACCCACCGACGGCGATGAGCGGGTTGCGGATCTCGTGCGCGACGCTGGCCGCCATCTGCCCGATGCCCGTCATCTGCTCGACCTCGCGAAGCTGCCGCTGCAGCTTCATGCGGTCGGTCACGTCCTTGATGTACTGAATGGCCTGAATGGTCTTGCCGTCGCGGTCCTTGACGGGGAACGTGTAGACGTCGACGCCTCGGCGGTGGAAACTCCCCGAGAGCTCAAGCTGCGGGACGAGCGCCGCCTTGCCGGTCGCGAACGTACTGTGCGCCGGACACGCCTCACACGCAACATCCCCACGACAGTAGACCTCGTAGCAGGACATACCCACGAGATCTTTGGGTTCGCGGCCGAGAAACGCCGCCTCCGCCTTGTTGATGGCGATGACACGGAAGTCGGCATCGACGATGATGAGACCGTCTGTGATCCCGTCGAAGATGGCCTGGAGCTGCTGTTTGCTCTTGAAGATGTCGTGCTGATGCCGGTCCGCGTAGCGCGACCGAGCGCGCCCGGCGAACCACCCGCCGAGCAGGCCCGTCACGAGCGCAACCAGTGCGCCCACAAGGAGTACCACCGGCGGTTCGAGCCCTCCGATCGCCATGTGCGCGACCCCTGTCCTTCCCGAGTGGAGAGTAGATGACGGAACGGTGGGCGGAGCATGTCATCACCGCTCATCGGGCGTCATGGTAGCCCCACCCCCACAGAGTGTCAAGGCCGAACCCCTTGCATCTAGGGGACTTCCGGGGTACGGTTCGCCTTCGCCCGACCGCCCCCATCCTGCGCCCGTCCGCACCGGGAGTGTCGCCGGGACCCCGCGGGGAAACCTCCCGGGAGTGGACGCATCCAAGGTCGCGAGGCGCCTCCATCGGACGCGCCGTGATTCTGCCTTGACGGGATGCCGCTCGAGGCCGTAGAAGTACACGATGGTCGAGCCGGGCACGCCCCCGTACGAGACGAGGCCCTGTACGAGAGGACGCCCCGTGCCGAGCCGGGTCACCCTGAGAGGACAAGGAGACACGCATGGACTGGGGGATGACACTGCCACATACGAACGTGACACTTCTTCAGCTGGCTACCGCCTTCGGTGTGCTTGTCGTGGGACTTCTCGTCACACGCATCGTCCTCGCCGTGTTCCGGCGACAGCTCAAGCAAACCAGCCTGTCGGCCATCCTCATTGAGTTCCTGGCGAGATTCTTCGGCATCCTGCTCTACGTGATCGTCATTCTCATCATGATGAGCACGCTTGGAGTGGACGTCGGAGCCATACTCCTGAGCCTGTCGGCTATCGTCGGACTCGTTCTCGGATTCGGGATGCAGGAGACCTTCAACAACATCGCGGCCGGGATGTGGATCGCCGCGCTGAGACCGATCGACCTCGGTGAGGTCGTCACCATTAACGGCATCACGGGCAAGGTGAAGAGCGTGGGCATTCTCGCCACCGAGCTCCTCCAGCCCGACAACGTGTACATCACCATCCCGAACGGCCAGGTCTGGGGCTCCCCCATCATCAACGCGACGCGCATGCCGATACGCCGTGTCGATGTCTCGGTCGGGATCGCGTACGGCACGAATGTCGACCAGGCGGTCAGCGTGGGGATGGAGTTGATGAAGTCACACGCCGGTGTGCTCGCAGAGCCGGCGCCGACGTTCGTACTGACCGAGCTTGCGGACTCATCGCTCAATCTCCAGCTAAGGCCGTGGGCGAACACCGACGACTATTGGGCGGTGAAGGGTGAGATCACACAGGGCATCTACGAGGCACTCGCGGAGGCCGGCATCGAGATCCCGTTCCCGCGGCTCGACATTCACATGGACAAGCCGTAGCCGATAGAGAAGCGACACTGGAACGGGGCGAGAATACCGCTGCAGGCCCCGGGCGAGGGACGCGTGCGCGGCACGCCCTCATGAGGAGGACAGGGATGTTCAAGGAGTTCAAGGAGTTCGCGATGCGCGGCAATGTCGTCGACATGGCGGTCGGTATCGTCATCGGCGGCGCGTTCGGGAAGATCATCGCATCGTTCGTCACCGACGTGCTCATGCCCCC
>Ga0180436_10001904_pt1 | contig 20103 bp, 16 predicted proteins | sample SS_ome_2_FD_132434 | JGI IMG/M metagenome (GOLD analysis project Ga0180436, IMG submission 132434) | Hypersaline lake sediment archaeal communities from the Salton Sea, California, USA - SS_3_S_2 metaG | ecosystem: Environmental > Aquatic > Non-marine Saline and Alkaline > Hypersaline >...
GCTCGATGCCATGGCGCCCGAAGCGCACGCACACCGTCACGACTTCCCCTTCCGCCACCGGAGGATCGTCCGGATCGACGAAGAAGCGGAATCCGTACCGCACCGATCGGGTGCGGATCTCCTCGATCGAGAGGCGGATCGTGAGCACGTCGTCGTAGCGGACCGGTCTCCGGAACTGGCACGAGGCCCTCACCCGTGGCCAGCCGATTTCGGCCTCCCCGACCTGTTCGTGAATCGAGTGGCCAAGGCTGCGCAGAAAGGCGTGCTCGGCGGTTTCCATATACCGGTAGAAGTTCGAAAAGTGCACGATCACCGCGAGGTCGGTTTCGTGCAACTCGACCCGCCGCCGGAACTCGCAACAACAGGGCCGCACGTTCCCGCTCATGACGCCGCCTCCCGCCTGGCATGCATGGCGGGCCGGCGCCGCCCCGCGATCACCGCTTCCGCCAGCGCCACGAATCCCTCCTTCATGGCCTCGACGCTATACCGTTCCCTCGCGCCGCGGCGACCCCTTTCTCCGAGAACCCGCAAACGATCCCGGTCCGCAAGGAGGCCGCTCCAGGCGTCCGCCAGCGCGGACGCATCACCGGGCGCAACCAACACCCCGCCCCCCGTGTCCTCAATCAGTTCCGGGAACGACGAGGCCCGCGGCTGGACCACCGGCGCCCCGGCCGCCATGGCTTCGATCACGTAAAGCCCGAACGCCTCGGGGTAGACGGCGGGAACCGAGAAGATCGTCAGGTCCCTCAGGAAGCGCGCCTTTTCCTCGCGGGTCACGTTCATCGCCCAGCGAACGTTTCCGTCCAGACCGGCCTCCGCGAGCTTGCGCTGCAACGCCTCCACGCCGGGTTGGTCCCCCTTTGTGCACGCTCCGCCGATATGCAGGCGACAACCTTCATGCCGCTTGTCCCGGTGCAGTTCGAGAAAAGCGTCCACCAGCAAGTGCAGCCCCTTCTCCCTGATCATCCTCGCGAAGAAACCGATCACCGGCGGACCGTGGGTCTCCGAGGCCTTCGGAAGGTATCCCTCGAAATCGATTCCATTCGGCAACACTTCGATGGCCTCGTCGGAGAGCCCGAGACGCTCCGCCATCAGAAGCGCGTAAAACCGGCTCGGCGACACCAGGGCGTCCGCCTCCGGAATCCGGGCGCGCAGCTCGTCCCAGCAACGCTCCCGGTAAGGTGCGGGCAGATGATCAAGAAAGGTGTCCTCCCCCTGAAAGAACACCAGCACCGGCACGCCGAGGCGGGCCTTCAACTCCCGCGTCAAACCCGCAAGGAGGGCGTTCGAGAGACAGATCAGGTCCGGCTTTTCGTGGTGTTCGAGCCACGCGAGAAGCTTTCCGAGTTCCTTCGTCAGGCGGCCGGACTCGACCCGCAGCATCTCGAGCGTCATCACCCCCTGCTCCCGGGCGCTCGTCAAGTGGCTGCGCCGCGCCGCAAACCGCAACAAGCCCGCATTGTTGAACAGGCGGTCGAGCCACCCCGGCGTGTGCCGGAAGAGGGCCGTCTTCTGTTGCAGGAACACGTTGATCCCGCCAAAGAAGACCGGGACCTCGCGCCCTTGCGGAAGCCCCTCCTCGTCCAGCGTCATCGGAAGATACATGGGAAGCAACGCCACCTCGTGCCCGCTGCGATGGAGGGCCACGGCAAGGGCGTTGTCGCGCATGCACGCCCCGCAGTGATAACTGCCGGTTCCCGCCGTCAGAAAGGTCGCCTTCATGCGGACGTCGCAGCCGGGACCCGCCCGTAGTCCAGCGGCTCCGGCAGGTCGGCGAAATCATTCATGGCTGCCGCGAGGTCGCTGTAATCCCGCCCGTCGAGATTTCCGATGAGGCAATCCGTCAGCTTCCCTCGAAGATGCTCGTGCTTGCGCACCAGCCTCGCGAAACTGAAGCCCTCGTCATAGAACGCATAGACCAGCTTTCGCATCACCTCGATCATCCCGCAGAGTCGTTCGCCATAATCCGCAAACCGCCCCGCGGCACAGCTTCCCGTTGCAAGAGCCGCATCCACCGCATCCGCCGCCATCTCGCCGCTCTTGAGGGCCAGAAAGACCCCCGACGAAAACACCGGATCAAGAAACGCAAAAGCATCCCCGGCCAGCACCACCCCGTCCGCCGCGCAGCGTTCGCCCCGATACGAATACTCCCCCGTCACCCAATACTCGCCGAACTGTTCTCCATCGCAGAGGTGATCCCTGACCCACGCGTTCTCCTCGATCTCACGCGCGAAGATCTCCGCCGGGTTCCGCGTCCCGCGATACAGGTAGTCGCGCCCCGCCACGATCCCGGAACTCACGATGTCGTTGCGAAGCGGAATGTTCCAGAACCACCCGCGTCCATCGAGATAAGCCACCGTGGTGGCCCCCTCGTCAAGGCCCCGGTCGCGCTTCGCCCCCTTGAACAGCGTCCAGATCGCAATCTTGTTGAGCCGCGGGTCCCGCCGCCGCCAGCCTTTCTTGCGCAAGAGGAGCGCATCGCGACCGCTGCAGTCGATCGTCAGCGGAGCGTGCGCCTCATATCGTCCCCGGCCGGCCGTCTCCGCCATGACCCCCGTCACGGCCCCGTTCCGGCCGTGGACGAAGTCAAGCACCCTCGTTTCCTCCCGCACCTCGGCCCCCTTGCGGGCCGCGTTCCGCAAAAGCATCTCGTCAAAGACGGCCCGCTCGACCTGCCACGTCGTCGCGGCGGGATGATCAAGGTGCTGAAAAAAATAGAAAGGGGCCGAAACCTGCCCGTCCTGCTTCACGAACTGCACACTGTGCTTCCTGACAAAGGCGTGCTTCTCCATCTCGTCGAGCACCCCGAGCCGCTCCAGCGTAAAGTAACAAAACGGCATCATCGACTCCCCGACATGATACCGGGGGAAGCGCTCCTTTTCGAGGACGAGCACCCGCCGCCCGGCCTCCGCAAGGAGCGCCGCGGCGGTCGAACCGGCCGGCCCACCCCCGATCACGATCACGTCATGCCCGTCCATGTTCGTCTTCGTTCGCGTCTCTGGGAAGGATTTCGATGATTCGAGCAAGGCAGATTCCGGATTCGGTCGCGAGCCGGTTGTAGCGGCCGTAGAAGGCCTCCGCCGACCCGAGCGCCGACAATTTCGGCGGAAGGGCGTCCCGCGCAACCGAGAAAAACCCCCCCGGCCTGCTCCGGAACTCGAACCCGCTCTGCGTCATGAGCGTCCCCAAAGGCGTCCGCTCCGCCACGATCGCCTCCCGCAAGGGCCCCGGAAACCCTTCCAGCTCGAACTCGATCAGCCCGAACTCATACGGCTTGCCGCTCTCCGCCCCCTCAAGGATCACCTCCCGGAAGTAGCGCCCGTCGTTCCGCCCGCTCGCCAGAACCCGCAGCGCAATCCGCTCCCGGTAGAACTCTTCAAGGGTGGTGGTCATGTCGCCCCCGTGCACAAGGAGCCGGTTCTCCGGCTCCGGCACCTCCGCCGGACCGCACCACGCGAACAGCTCCGGCGACATGCCATACTGTGCCAGCGAGGCCCGAAGGGAAGACGAAAGCTCCACGGATGTCATGCAACGACCCCTCAAACGATCTTCTCGGTCCGGTGCTCCGGCAGGAAGAAGTCGTGCAGGATGTTGTCCACGCAAAGCAGGCCGTCGCGCTTCAGCACGAGCGCCCCGTCGTCGACCACCAACAACTCCTCGTCGGAGAGCGCCTCCAGTTCCTCCGCGAATCGATCGAGGATCCGCACCCCGAACTTGTCCTCGAAGTATCCCGCCTCGACGCGGCCGAGTTTCATCTGCAGGATGAACTCGCGGATCATGCGCTCTTCCTCGCTGGTCCGGAAGGCCCGCTTCACCGGGATCCCGCCCGCTTCGACGGCCCGGTCGTAATCGTCGATCTCGGTGAGGTTCTGGTAGTGCACCCCCGCCACGTGCGAGAACGACGCCACCCCGAGACCGACGAGGTCCGCCCCGCCCCACAGGGCGTCGCGATAGATGAACTTCGTGCGCTCCGGATCGAGCACCGCCGTGTAGCCCGAGGCGACGGTGTACCCGTTCCGCTCGAGTTCCGCGAAGGCCTCCTTCACCCAGCGCCGCTTGGTTTCCCAGTCCGCCACCGGGGCCACCAGCGAGCCGCTCGCCTTCATGTCCTTGTAGATGGTGGTGTTGTAGGGGATCTCCATCTGATAGATCGTCACGCTGTCGGGCCTGAGTTCGAGAACCTTCTCGATGTTCCGTCGCCAGTTCTCTTCGGTCTCCTCGAGCATCCCGGCGATCAGGTCGACGTTGATCTGGTCGAACTCCTCGGCCCGGGCCCGCTCATAGGCGCGCCACACTTCCTTGCTGCGGTGGGCGCGCCCGTTGATCTCGAGGATGCGGTCGTCGAAGTTCTCGATCCCGAGACTGAGCCGCGTCACCCCGATTTCCCTGATGGCGGCCAGCTTGCCCGGGTTGAGGGTGCCCGGCTCGCACTCGAAGGCGACCTCCTCGGCCTCGTCCCACGGGAGGATGGCCTTCATGCGGTCCGTCAGTTCGTGAAGCTGCCGGGCCGAGAGGTAGGACGGCGTCCCGCCGCCGAAATACACGAAGTGCGGCCTGCGGCCCGCAAGCAACGGCTTGCGCGCCAGCATGTCGAGTTCCCGCACCGTGCAGTCGAGGTAGCTCATGATCTGCTCCGCGTTCTTGTCCGTGTAGACCCGAAAGTAACAGAAGTGGCAGCGCTTCCGGCAGAACGGGATGTGATGATAAAGCCCCAGCGGCGTTCCCGGCGACGGTGGCTGCTCGTAAACGGCGCTCACCTCCGCCGCCTGTTCCGCCGACCAGAACGAAAACGGCGGATAGTTCGAGATGAAGTAATTCCCGGCCCGGGTGGCTTTCTTCTTCGCGGTGCTCGTGCTCATGTTCATGTCGTTCCTTCCTTGATGGCGAAAAGCGTCCCGTCCTCCCCCCCGATGACGATGCGGCCGTTCGCAAATGCGGGGGAGACGCCAAGTCCCTCCCCAAGGTCGAGACGCCAGATCTCGCTCCCGTCGTCCCGATTCAGAGCGTATAGCCTCCCGTCTCCCGAGCCGAAGACCACCGCGTCATCAAAGACCACCGCCCCTCCGTCGATCCGCGCTCCGGTCCTGAACTTCCAAACCCGCTTGCCGCTCCGGCGGTCGATGGCGTGCAGATGCTTGTCGCGCGACCCCACGAAGACATGCCGCTCCCCGAGCGCCGGGGGACTGAAGACGGGAAATTCACCCGCTTCACAGACCCATTCCGGCGCTCCTGCGAAGGCATCCGCCGCCACCACCTCGTTCCCGTAGGTCCCCGCATACGTCATGGTGCCGTCGGTGGCGATGGAGGCCGTGATCTGCGCCCCGACCGGCACTTCGTTCACCTTCGACCCGTCGGCAAGCCTCAAGGCATGCACCACCGCGTCGCAGCCCCCGAACACGACCGCCCGCCCGTCAACCACCGCCGGACTGCCGTTGATCGGCTCATTGATTTCATGCGTCCACACCTCGGTCCCGTCCGCCGCTCGCAGGCAGCGGCACACGCCGTCGTATCCATTGACGATGACGAGATGCTCCCCGTCCCCGGCGCCCGCAATCAAGGTCGCGCCGCTCGGGAACTTGGCCCCTCCTTCGATCTTCCACCGCACTTCACCGGTCTTCTCGTCGAGGCAATAAAAAAAGCCGTCGCCGGAGCCGACGAAGACCCTCCCCCGCGCAATCGCGGGCGCCGCCTCGATCGTGTCTCCCCCGCCCTCGGGGACGAACTTCCAGCGTTCCTCTCCGGTCCCGGCGTCGAGCGCGTGAAACACTCCATCAATCGTCCCCACGTAAACCACCCCGCCTGCGATCCCGGCGGCGCTCGTGACGGGTGATCCGAGGGTCTTCGTCCAGGCCACCACCGGCCTGCGCGGAACCCGGTCCCGAACCCGGCCCTGCAGGGTGACTCCTCCCCGCGGCATTGCCCATGAGGTCGTGTTCCAGACCACCGGCGAAGCAGCCTCCCGGCTTCCCGACGCCGATTCCTCCGGCGTCTCCGCTTTCCGCTCGTCACAGGACACCCCGAATCCAGCGATCAACGTCCCGCCCAGCGCCCCTCGCAGAGCCCTCGCGAATCCCAGATCACACGCCGTGCTCCTCCGCGCCGCCGTGCCGGCTCGCTCCGGCCGTCCCATGCCCGAAACGTTCCGCAGCGGGCGTCCCGGCGTGCCCTCCTGATTCGCGGGCGAGGACTCGCGCCGGCGCCCGATCGTCTCTCCAGTCTCGTCCAAGGCGGCAAATTGGTTCGCGTTTTCCCGCCCAACTTGAACCCCCCTCGCCATGTTCGCCACCGGAATTTCGACAATCGGCCCAATAGCGGCTTGACCGGGCCCCGACCTCTGCCATTTGTGCCTTCGGTCGCCGTCCGCGATCATCCCAACCACCGAAGCCATGAAGAACACTCCACGCCTCGCCCTCCTCGCCGCCTGCATCCTCCCGGCCCTGACCGCTCCCCTCGGCGCGGAAGACGCCAGGCCCGCACCCGTCAAGGTCCTGCTCATGACCGGGCAGAACAACCACAACTGGAAAGCAACCACGCCCGTAATGCTGGATCTCTACGAAGCCGGCGGAAGGTTCGACGTCACCGTGAACGAGAAACCCTGGGACCTCAAAGCCGGGGAGTTCGCCAAATACGACGTGGTGGTGAGCAACTGGAGCATGTGGCCGGGAATCGGCGCCGACCCATGGAGCGACGAGGTGAAAACGGCTTTCCTCGAATTCATGAAGAAAGGTGGCGGGCTGCTCGTGGTGCACGCCGGCAGTTCCATCCACTATCAGTGGCCCGAGTTCCAGAAGATCATCGGCGCCACCTGGGCCAAGGGCGTCACCGGCCATGGTCCACGTCACGAGTTCGAGGTCACCATCACCGATCCCCAACACCCCATCACGAAGGGAATCAAGCCCTTCAAAACCTTCGACGAACTGTGGCACAAGATGCTGCGCACCGGGGAACCTGAAATCCTCGCCACCGCCTTCTCCGCCAAGGACAAGCGCGGGACCGGCGAGGACGAACCAATGGTCATGGTCACCCGCCACGGCGAAGGACGCTGCGTGAACCTCGTCCTCGGTCACGACGCCAAAGCCATGTCCAACCCCGGCTTCAAAAAACTCTTCCTCCGCAGCACCGAATGGGCTGCCACCGGCAAGGTCGAAAACTCTGACTGACCCTCCACCCCACCTGTATCGGCATGACGCCTCTTCCCCGATTCCTCACCGTGGCGGCGGTCGCTGCCGGGCTCCTTTCCGACTTCGTCCTCGCCAAGCCGCTTGCAACGGCCGCGGGTCTGGTCTATGAGGACGCAAACGGGAACGGAGTCCGCGACCCCGGCGAACCCGGGATCGCCGGGGTGCCGGTAACGGAAGGGGTCGGGTTTGCGGAAACCGATTCGGACGGGCGGTTTCAACTGCCGCTGCGACCCGACCCGGTGAAACGCCACGGGGAGCCGCATGTGGTTTCGATTGCCACTCCCCGGAGCTATGTGCCGGCAGGCCCGTGGTTCCGGGTTCCGGGGGCGGGAGGAAAAAGCGAACTGCGATTCGCCCTGAGAAAACGCGAAACTCCGCTTCCCTTCACTTGGATTCACGGCACCGACCCGCATGTGCCCAGAGCGGGACGGCCGTGGTTCGAGGCCTTCCGCCGGGATGTCGCCGCCCGCGGCGCGGACGTGCAGTTCTGCGTGCTGACGGGCGACCTCGTCGACTTGAGCGACGCGCATCCGCCCCGCCAGGCGCGCGCCGAATTCGATATCCTGCGCGAGCAAACCGCGGACTTTCCCGTTCCGCTGCGCGTGATTCCCGGCAACCACGACCTCGCCGGTGTCCGGGGCCTCAAAAACGGCTGGACGCCGGAGACAGACGGATATGGCTACAACTTCTACACCCGAACCGCCGGTCCTCTGCGTTGGTCCTTCAACGTGGCGGACGTCCATTTCGTCGGTCTCGACTTCAACACCTGGACCGGCAAGAACTGGGAATGGGGCGCCCCGCCCTCGGCGGTGGCCTGGCTGGCGAAGGACCTCGCACGGGCGCCGAAAGGATCGCGTGTCGGCCTGTTCGTCCACCATTACTCCAATTCGAAATCCCTCGAGGCCTTCCTGAAGGAGCACCCGGTGGACTGGATCTTCGTCGGGCACGGCCACAAAGTGCGTGAAGAAAGCTGGCTGGGGATCCCCGTGTTCGAGAGCGGGTCGATTACAAGGCAGGGCAAAGCGAAGACTCCTCCGCCCGGCTACCGCGTCGTCGAAATTCGCGAGGACGGAATCCGCACCGAATACGTGGCGACTCGCACCGGCCCGCCCTCGTGAGGCGCGCAACCAAAAGGCGTCAGGAAGGCCGCCTCCCGGCAAGCGGGTTCCAGATTCTCCGACAACCGAATCCGCGAAAGTGTTTGTCGTTGGTGCGGCGAGGAATGGAACGACTTCCTCGACATCGATCTCAAACAGATCGACCCCGAACTATGGAAATGACCCTGGTGCTCGACACCCATGCCTTCAGCGACCGGCGGCGGCGCGGGCGTTGGAAACACCTGCCGCAGGTCCAACCGGCTCGGGAGATCGGCTAGCGAGGCAAGCCTCGGACCATGATGCAGGGAACACCCGGCGGGGTGCAGTCGCTCTGCACCATGAATCTTGCATCCCGCATCATAAGGGCTTCCGGAAAACCTGACTCGTTTGTGACGAGTTCTGAATTTCAAGAACTCTGGCCTTGCTCCCGGCCGGGGAGAAATTCTGGAAACCGGCCTCGCGGGGTCCGGTTGGCAAGGGAGAGCGCAACCTGGCCCCCTGCGGGTCCGGAGCGCCGTCAAGCCAAACAAGGAAACTCCAACGATCAATAAAACAATGAAATACTCCACCTCCATCCTGTCCACCCTTCGCCGTGCTTCCCATGGAGCCGTCTTTGCTGCTCTTGCCATGAACGGCGCCGTGCATGCGCAGGGATTCCTCACCCCGCCGCCGAACGGCTCCCTGCCATTGGTTGACCAGGCGCTCGACGGCAGCGGTGCTCCCGAGTCGAACATGAAGTCGCTGACCCAGATTCAGCCGGGTCAGGTGATCCCAAGCAAGGATCCCAACCTCCCCGCCCTGAACGGCAGCCTCGCGTCCTACACCATTTCCGCGCCGGGCAACTACTACCTCACCGAGAACCTTGTCGGCGGAAAGCCCATCATCATCACCTCGGATGACGTGACGCTCGATCTGAGCGGATTTGAAATGCGCTTCCCCGGCGGTGCGCCCGCCACCGCCATCTCGGTGGCGCCCGGCCCGGGCGGGGCGCCCGAGCGCGTCCACGTCCGCAATGGATTCATCGTCGGCGGCTGGGATGCCGGAGCGGTCCTTCCCGATTACTCCTCGGTGCGTGACCTGAACGTGAGCGGAGTGAACACCTTCTGCATCTCGGTCGGGGCGCAGTCGACCGTGCACAACTGCATCGTGCACGGCCAGCCGCTCGAGGGAGCGGAGGGCCCCCTGCCCCACGCCGGAATCTTCGGCGGGGTGGGCGCGGTCATCAGCCACAGCACGGCCCGCGAGATCCACGGCGTCGGTATCGAGGTCGACCGCACCGGGCGCGTCGTCGACTGCACCTCGAACTGCAATCTCGGCCGCGGCATCGTGGGCGCGGACGGCGCCAGTCTGGAAGGCTGCACCAGCTTCATGAACAACGAGGCGGGAATCGCCGTGGGCGCCGGATCCTCCGTGGTGAACACCACCTCCCACGAGAATCTCGCCGAGGGCTTCTACCTTCTGCCCGGCACGGTGGTTGCGCACTGCGCCAGCCGCCTCAACGAGGGCCAGGGCTACCTCGCCGAGGGGGAAGTCCCGGGCGAACCGCGCGGGGAGGAGGCCATCGGGTTCCCGTTCTCGGCCAATGGCTCCAGCTTCCAGCACTGCTCGGCGACGCGCAACCAGTTGAGCGGCTTCCAGACGACCATCAACTCGACCTTCGTCCACTGCACCGCCGGCCACAATGGAACTGCCGACGGGAGCGCCGGCAGCGGGTTCGACGTCATCGACAGCTGCCGCATCGTGAACTGCATGGCCTCGAACAACCTCCGGCACGGCATCGAAGGGCTCGAGGACAACTACATCGAGCAGAACACCTGCCACACCAATGCCATGGATGGAATCAACCTCTTCTCGACCGCCAACATCGTCATCAAGAACTACCTCAAGTTCAATGGAGGCGCCCCGACCACGCCCGCCCCCGGGGCCGGTGGCATCGCCCCCATCGTGCTTCCCTCCGCCGCAGCGCCGAATCCCTTCGGCAACTTCGTCTTCTAAGCCGCGGCCCGAGACCTGAACGAAACGCTAACCGAGCAAAATCATGAATGCTTCCCGATTCCTTGCAGCCCTGCTGGGCGGCGCCCTCGGACTGCACGCGGCCTCCGCGGGTTCCACCATCACCACGGGCGCCCAACACGGCTACGGCGCCAACATCGGTTGGACCGACTGGAAATGGGACCCCGCCACGCCCGATGGAGTGACGGTCGGAACCTACGTCGTCGAGGGAAAGGTCTACGCGGCCAACGTCGGCTGGATCGACCTCGGCGACGGCGCCCCGGACGACGGAATCCACTACTCGCTCACCAGCGGTGACTGGGGAGTGAACCACGACGGCGCCGGCGGCCTCGCCGGCTACGCCTACGGCGCCAACATCGGCTGGATCACCTTCGCCCAGACATGGGTCGATCCCCCGCGGGTCGACCTCGCGACGGGCGCCATGAGCGGGTACGCCTACGGCGCCAACGTCGGCTGGATCAGCCTCGACGGATTGGAAACGACCATCGAGTGCGGTCCCGACAGCGACGGGGACGGCATCGACGACGCCTGGGAGTACGAGCAGCTTGCCGCGGCCGGCAAGGCCGCCGACCTGAACCTTCTCGGCCTCGGGGATGCCGACCAGGACGGTTCCAGTGACGTGGACGAGTTCCTTGCCGACACCGATCCCTTTGACGGCTCCAAGCGCTTCAATCTCGAGGTCGTGAACGCGGACAAGGCGACCGGGGACGTCGAACTCGGCTGGAATGCGAGTGCGCGCCGGGTTTACGACTCCTACTCCCGGAGCGCACTCTCATCGGGATCATGGAACAGCCTCGATACCGATATCCTGGGCGGGTCGTACACCGACGCCACCGGGTCGCTCCCGCTCCGCACCTTCTACAAGGTTCGGGCCCGCATCCCCCTCAAACCGTAGGCACGGGATTGCGGCAACCGGAAGCGGGTTCCCGAAGCAATTCGGGACCCGCTTCTTCTGTTCCGTTTCATGCGCACAGGTCTTCTCGGCAACCCTCCCTGAGATCGATCAGGTTGATCGGTGCCGGAACATCCATCCGGCGATTGGGAGGGTGACGGCGGCGATGGCGGCCATCGGCCAGAGTTGGGGCCAGATATCGTGAAGACCGGCACCTTCGAGGAACACGTGGCGGAGCGCGATGACGACATAGCGCATCGGATTCACCAAGGTGGCGGTCTGCAGCCATGCCGGCATATTCTCGATCGGGGTAGTGAAACCGCCGAGGATGACAGCCGGCATGATGAAGAGAAACGCTCCAAGCAGGCCTTGTTGCATGGTGGTGGAAAGCGACGAGATGAACAGCCCGACGCCAACGATCGCTAGCATGAAGACGAACACCGCCGCAGCAAGGGCGGCCGCCTCTCCGCGGAACGGGACGCCGAACCAGTAGACGGCCCCGAGCGAGAGCAACATGGCGTCGGTGAACCCGAACACCAGCCCCGGGACGGCTTTGCCGACGAGGATTTCCGCTGGCCGGAAGGGCGCCACCAAGAGCTGGTCGAAGGTGCCGAACTCGCGTTCCCGGGCCACCGAGAGCGAGGCCAGCAGCATGACGACGACCATGCTGATGACGCCTCCAAGGGCCGAGATGATGTACCATCGGCTGAGGAGGTTCTCGTTGAACCAGGCGCGGTTGTCGACGGTCACCATCCCGCCCCGGGGATCGGGGGAGGGATCGCCGCCGAAATCCGCGTTGAATCGCGCGACGATCTCGCCGACGTACACAAGGGAGACCGCGGCGACGTTCGAGTGGCGGCCATCGACGATTGCCTGCAACGATGCGGTCCGGCCGGAGTGAAGGCGCTTCGCGAAGTCGGGCGGGACGTGCAGCACGAGGCGAGCTTCCTGCGGATCGATGACTTGGGCGATCTGTCGGTCTGATTCAAGGGTTCGCACCCGGGTGAAGGCCGGCGAACCCTCAAAGTGCGCGAGGAGGTCGCGCGACTCCGGAGTACGGGACTCGTCGAGGACGGCGTAGGGCACGTCGCGCACGTCGAAAGTGGCGGCGTACCCGAATACGAAGAACTGGATGATCGGCGGCCCGATCACCACGAAGCGGCTCTTGGGGTCGCGGAGAATGATCGCGAATTCCTTCACGACGAGACTCAGGATGCGTTGCAGGGCGCTCATGACCGGGGAAGGCGGGGGGAGAGTTTGAGCCGTGTGACGGTGAGCAGCAGGAGAGCCATGCCGGCCAGCACCGCGCCCGCCGGCAGCAGCACCGACGGAATGTCGCCCGCCATGAAAAGCGTCTGGCTGATCGTCACGAAGTAGCGCGCCGGCACCACGTGGCTGATCACCCGGATCGCGTGCGGCGCAGCCCCAAGGTCAAACAGCAAACCCGAAAGAAAAAAGGCGGGCAGGAATCCCGCGATGATCGATATCTGCGCCGCCACAAATTGGTCCCGCACCGTCGCCGAGATCGCCAGCCCGAGACCCAGCGAGGCAAGCATGAACAATCCGCCCAGCGCCCCGAGCAGCAGCAAAGAGCCCCGCAGCGGCACGCCGAACAACAGCACCCCGAGGACGACCGAGAGGGACATTCCTCCCATGCCCAGCACGAAATACGGCAACATCTTGCCAAGCAGGATCTCGCCGCTGCGCAGGGGGGTGGCAAGAAGGGCCTCCATGGTCCCGCGTTCCCACTCGCGGGCGATCACGAGGGCCGTCAGCAGCGTGCCGATCAGCGTCATGATGAGGGTGAGCAACCCCGGAACAAGGAAGTTGGTGCTCTCGGCGGATTCATTGAACCAAGTCCGCGACCCCAGTTCAACCGGTGGGGGTGTTGCCGGTTCGCCGCGCGCCTGCATGACGTCCGGGAAATTGCCCACCGCGCCGGCGACGTAGCCCTGGATAAGCCTGGCCCGATTGGCGTCGACACCGTTGACGATGAGTTGCACGGGGGCCGCCTCGTCGCGGTGGAGATGTTCGGAGAACCCCTCCCGGATTCGCACCATACCGTCCGCTTCGCCTGCCTCGACCATCCGTTCGGCATCCGCCATGCCGGCCACGCGGATCACGTCGAAATATCGCGACAATTCGAGGCGTGCCAGGACGTCCTCTGCTTCCGGGCTGCCGTCGTTCATCACCACTGCGATCGGCACATCGCGGGGATCGAGCGACACCCCGTATCCGAAGATGACGAGAAGGACGACCGGCATGATGATGGCCAGCGCGACGCTGCTCGGGTCGCGCCGAATCTGGAGGGTCTCCTTCTTCAGGAATCCACGCAGGCGCATCAAGGACGATCCATGCTCAGCCACCCTGGTTTTCCTTTCCGGGTTGCACCCGACCCTCGGCCAGCGCGATGAAGGCGTCCTCGATAGTCGGGTCGGGCTTGTCATTGGTGCGCGCCATGGCGCGGATTTCGTGCGGGGTTCCCAGCGCCAGCGGACGCCCTTGCGACATGATCAGCATGCGATCGCAATACTCGGCCTCCGCCATGAAGTGGGTTGTCACGATGACGGTCACGCCCGATTGGGCGAAGCCGTTGATACGCAGCCAGAACTCGCGGCGCGCCAGCGGGTCGGCGCCCGAGGTGGGTTCGTCGAGAAAGAGGATGTCCGGTTCGTGCAGGGTGGCCGCCGCCATCGCCAGCCGCTGGCGACACCCGCCCGGCAGACTTCCGGCCGGCTGGTCCTTGCGGTCTTCCAACCCGAACTCGCGCAGGGCCCAATCGAGCCGCTTCCGGAGGCGGCTTCCTTTCAGTCCATAAGCGCGTCCGTAGAAGCGCAGGTTGTGTTGCACCGGAAGATGCTCGTAGAGCGAGAACCGCTGTGCCATGTATCCCAGGCGCTCCCTCGCGACTGCTCCCGACGTGCGGAGGTCGCGACCAGCGACGCGGAGGCGTCCGCCGCTCGCCGGAAGCAACCCGCAGAGCATCCGGAAGGTCGTGCTCTTGCCCGCCCCGTTCGGGCCCAGCAAGCCGAAGACCTCTCCCTTGCGCACCTCGAAGCCGATCCCCCGCACCGCTTCGAAATCACCAAACCGCTTCGTGAGATCCCGGACGCTCACCACGGCCTCGGTTCCGTTTCCATGGTCGACCCCGTTTTCCACCGCGACGCGGTTGGGGCCTTTCGCCACCCGGGGGCTCAGCATCTCGACGAAAGCGTCTTCGAAAACCGGCTCCGCCGGCGTCGCCTCCGCACACAACCCGGCCGGCAACCCGTCCGCCTCCGGCACGCGGCCCTCCGCAAACACCACCCGCACCCGGCCCGATCGGATCGTCGCGTCGATCACCCGGGGTTGCCGCGCCATGACCGACTGGACGTGTCGTGGACTGACTCCGGCGGCGGGCGTGACCAACCGGACGCGCCCCCGCATGCCCTCGCGGAACTGCCGCGGGGGCCCTTCGCTCAGTTTGCGGCCGTCATGGAGGATCACCACATGATGACACCGCTCGGCCTCGTCGAGGTAGGAGGTCGACAAGACCACCCCGATCCCTTCCCGCTCGATCAGATGATAAACGATCTCCCAGAGGTCGCGGCGGGAAACCGGATCGACACCCACCGTCGGTTCATCGAGCAGGAGGAGGCCGGGCGACTTCACAAGGCAGCACGCGAGGCCGAGCTTCTGTTTCATCCCGCCGGACAACCGCCCAACCAGCCGGCCGGTGAACGGCCCGAGTCCCGTCATCTCGAGCAGCCGGCCAAACCGCTCCGGCCGTCGCGCCATAGGCACTCCCTGCAGGTCGGCATGGAAATCAAGGTTCTCCCTGACCTTCAGGTCCTCGTAAAGCCCGAACTGCTGGGGCATATAGCCGACGCGGGTGCGGATGGCGTTGGCGTCGCGCACCGGATCGAGGCCGAGCACGCGGAGACGTCCCTCGTCGGCTGCGTGAAGACCGGCCGCCAGCCGGAGCAAGGTCGTCTTGCCCGCCCCGTCCGGACCGACGAGTCCGGTGACCCCACCCCTGCGGGCCACCACGGAAACCCCGTCCAAGGCGCGAACCCCGCCACGCTGGAATGCAAGGCACACGCCCTTGGCTTCCATGACGACGTCTCCGCCATCTCCAGTGCCGCGATCACTCATGGCGGATTTCCTTTCCCGGCCGGGGGCGATGGCGCCACCGCGCGATGGCGGTTCATGGCCTGCTCCGGGTGGAGTTCGACCGTCACCGGCATCCCGAGCCGCAGCCGGTTGTTCGGATCATTCACCCAGACCCGCACCTCGTACACCAACTGGGTGCGCAGTTCGGTCGTCTGGACGGTGCGGGGCGTGAACTCCGCAACGGGTGAGATGAAGCCCACCCAACCATCGAAGGGCTCATCGCCAAGGGAGTCGCCCGACACCTGCGCCGGCATACCCTCGACAACCAGCCCCAGTTCCGGCTCGGGAAGATATGCCCGCACCCACTTCGGATCGCTGAGCGCCAGCACGAACGCCGGACGGTCCGGCGACCCGATCTCGCCGGCCTCGATCACGCGGCTCCGGATCACTCCGTCCGCCGGGGCCTGCAACACGAGATCCTCGATGCGTTGGTTCAACAGCGACACCTGAGCCGTGGCCGCCTCGACCCGGGCCCTTGCCTCGGCGATCTCTTCCTTGCGAGACCCTTCGAGCGCAAGCCGCAGCGCCTGCCGGCGGACCTCAAGCTCGGCCGCGGCAACATCGAGCTTCGCCCGGGCGTCGTCGAGTTGCTGCTCGCTGCTGGCGCCCTGCCCGGCGGTCTTTTCGAGTCGCCTGACCGATTCGGCGGCGTTGCGCTGCCGCGCTTCGGCGGCCGCCATCTTTGCGCGCGCCTGCTCGATTTCCTGTGAGCGCGGGCCGGCCTCGAGTTTGCGCAGCACCTCCTGCCCGGCTTCCCGTTCGGCCTCGGCCTGCGCCAGTTGGCGGGCCAGCACATTGTCACGTTGCCGCGCAAGGACCTGACCCGCCTCCACCGTGTCCCCCTCTTCGACCAACACCTCGGCCACCCGCTCCTGCTCGGTGAACCCCAAACGGGCCTCGCGAATCTCGACGTTGCCATAGAGGGTGATGACCTCGCTTCCCGTCTCGTGGTCGCGCACCCACCACCACGCCACGACCCCCGCCACCAGCCCGGTGATGACCAGCAACCCGATGGTGATCCGTTTTCGCTTCGATTTCATTGCGGCCCGGCTTGCCTCTCAGTTCACACCATCGGGCCGAAGGATGCGAGCGTCCAGCCACGTCAGGATGGTCCTGCGCCTCAGCGACGAATTGCTCGACCTCGACCGCGACATCGAGGTCCGCTTCAACGGCCAGCGCGCCTTTCATGGCAGGGTCCGGCGCCACCTCGAGCCGATCGTGCGCTCGCTGCGCGAACGACTCGATCCGGAGAGCGTCGCCTCCGCCACGATCACGTTGCAGGCCCCCGAACCGGAGGGAGACCCGTGAAGATGTCGAGGATCTACTTCCCGGTCGTGAAAGGCGACGCCGGGAGGCCTTCCTTGTTGTAGAGGTTGATTCCCTCCGGGTTCGATTCGTATCCGAAGCGGACGTTCTGGGGGTCCTTCACGTCGTCGTGCCAGGCCACCACCGTGTCGCCGTCGATCTTCGCCTGCGCCCAGTGCCAGTTGCCGTCGGCGTCCTGGATCGCGAAGCGCTTCAGCTCCGCGCCTTTCGTTTCCTGCGTCGGTTCGAGCCCTTTCTTCTCGCCGGTCATGAGACCCTTGCCAACATGATCGAAGCTGATCCGGATCTTGTCGCCCTCCTTCTTCATGCCCTTGTAGAGCGGGCCGGAGGGGACGACGTCCCTGCCGTAGTCCATGGCCAGCGCCCAGCGCGCGAGGCGCTTCCCGACGTCCTGTTTGTTGCCGGGGTGGATGTCGTTGGCCTGGCCGATGTCGATGATGACCGCCATGCCGGTATGGGGCAGGCGCAGCGCCCGCCGCTGACCTTCACGGACCGGCCCCCATCCCCCGCCCGCCGGGTTGTCGGCCGGCTTCTGGAAATTCGCCAGTTGCACCCAGTAGAACGAAAGATCCTCGTTCTCGAAGACCGCCCGCCAGCCCTTCACGAGGGCTTCTTTCATGAATTCATACCGGAGTCCGTCTCCGTTGTTCGATTCGCCCTGGTACCAAATTGCTCCCCGCACGCTGAGGGGCGTCAACGCATGCACCATCCCGTTATAGATTTGCATCGCTTTGTGCTTGGGCGTCTCGAGGTAATCCTTCATTTCCGGCACCTGCTCGAAGCCCACGCGCGGCGTCCACGGCTCGATGCGGGTCCCTCCCCAGTTCGTCCCAATCAGTCCGATCGGAACATCCAGTTCCTTCTGCAGCTTGCGGCCGAAGTAGTACCCCACCGCCGAGAACCCCGGCACCGTCTTCGGCGAGCACACCTGCCATTCGCCCCGCGCCTCCTCCTGAGGCTCGGGCTTCGCGACGTGACCCGGCACGTTGAAAAGACGAATCTTCGGGTGATCCGCGGCCGCGATTTCCTCCTTCGCGTTCATGGAACGATTCACGCTCCATTCCATGTTCGACTGCCCGGAGCAGATCCAGACCTCGCCCAGCAGCACGTCCTTGAGGGTGATGGTGTTGCTCCCCTTCACGGTCATGGTGTGCTCCTTGCCATCGGCCTTGAGAGGCGGCAGATCGACCCGCCACTTCCCGTCGGCGCTGGCCGTCGCGGTGGCGCGCTGGCCGCCGAGTTCCACCGTCACCTTCTCCCCCTCGTCCGCCCAGCCCCAGACCCGGACCGGCGCCTCCTGCTGCACGACCATGTGGTCGCCAAAAACCTTCGAAAGCCGCACCTCGGCCCGCAGACCGGAAACGGCAAGAATCGATACAACCGCGGCGCCAAGGCCGGCGGATATGTGATGCGTCTTCATGGCGTTGTTCGCTGAATCGTTATGGTGTTCGTTCAATGGTGCTCGGATCGCTCCTTCGTCATGGCGGTCCGAATCCCTCCCGGGAGACTTCCTGCTCAAACTGAATTCAATAACGAAAGATTCGTCTCCGCAGCTTCCCTCATAACGCCCATTCCACCGCCTTTGTATCAGCAAATCGTCCTTTACCCTCCCGTCGCATTCATTCGGGCGCATTGAAGGTCCGTCCGCCCTTCACCTGAAAGGCGTCCCGGTAGAGCCGGGTGAATTCCGTTTCGCTCACGGGCCGCGGGTTGAACCGGCCGGTCCACTGGCGGGCGGCGTCGGCCGCCAATTCCGGGATAAGTTCCGGCGGCACTCCGCATTTCGCCGGTTCGGGAAGACCGGCCAGTCCCAGCAGGCGGCCCACCCAGGCCTCCAGCGAGCCCTCGAAACGCCCCCCCCGGACCAGGAGGCCGCCATACCCGGCGTAGATCGCCCGCGCCGATTCGTCCTCCCGGTTGAAGCGCAGGACCGCCGGCAACATGAGCGCCACGGCATGGCCATGGGCCAGGCCGAGGCGGGACGTCAAGGGATTGGCGGCGGCATGGGCCGCGCCCAGCATGCTGTTCTCGATCGCGAGCCCGGAAAAGGCCGCCCCGAGCAGCATCTCGCTCCGCTCCGCGAGCCCGGCTTCATCCCGCAGCACGCACTCGATGGATGACGCGATGCGCTCGAATGCCTCCCGCGAAAACGCGCTCGAAAGCGGATTGCGCCGCGTGCAGACAGCCGTCTCGAGGGCATGCGCCAAGGCGTCGAGTGCCGTCAGGACCGCCACCCGGGAAGGCATCGAGACGGTCAATTCGGGGTCCAGGATGGCGACCTTTGCCAGCATTTTCGGGTCGCCACAGGCCATTTTCTCGTGCGAGTCGTCGCGGCTGATGACCGCGTAGGACTGGCACTCGCTCCCGGTTCCGGCGGTGGTGGGAACCGCCACGAAGGGAAGCATGGGCTGCATGGCGCGGCCGTACCCCCGGTAGTCGGACACAGCACCGTCATTGGTGAGGAGAAGATTGCAGCCCTTGGCAGTGTCGAGGCTGCTTCCCCCGCCCAGTCCCACCACGCAATCCACTCCCAGGCGCGCCGCGAAATCGCGACACGCCAGGACGTCGGATTCGACCGGGTTCTCGCGAGTCTCGTCGTAAATGACGACCTCGATGCCCGCCTGCCGCATGAGCGCCTCGGCCCGCGCGGCGTGACCCGCTGAGACAATCCCGGCGTCGGTCACGATCAAGGCACGACCGCCGCCGGCGTCCCGCACACATTCCGGGAGCCGCTCGAGAGCGCCCGGACCGGCGACCAGCCGCGGGCTGGCTCTGGTTTCAAAAGGCGTCATGTGGCCGCCTTCGCGAGGTTCCCCTGAATCGCGCGGCGGCGGAACAGAAACTCGAAGAGGTTTCCCTCGTGGGGCTGTTCCCACTGCACGCGGTTCGTCGGGAACGGCCCGATGTTGAGCCGTTCGATCATCGGGGACGCCATCAGCTCGCGCATCCAATCCGGATCGTCGGTGAATGCCGAGACCACAAGGGTTTCACCGATCTCACCGAGCATCCTGCCCCGCGGAATCTCCACCACGCTCGCAAAGGGAAACATGAACTCCGTATTCGCGAGGGGATGATCCTTGTCGGAGCAGGAAATCAGCGTCGGTCGCAGATAGGTCTGCCCATATGCCTCGACCCGTCGCGGACCGTCACGATGGCGAGCCGTGACGTCCTCCGCCCCTTCCACCTTCAGATGGGCGTCGATCAATTCGTCGATGGCCATGGCCCGCTCCACATTCGAAAACCCGCAGAGGAGAGCCTCCGGGTGATCGCGAGGGAGGGGCTCGATCTTTGCCAGTTCCCGCGCCAAGGCATCGGCGACCTCCTCGCGCTGCCCCGGCACAAGAATGGCGGATGCGTTGATGCAGCTCCGTCCGCCGTTGGCCGCAATCGACTCGACCAGCGTTGCGAGATGCTCACGCCACGTGCCGAGGAAGTCGTCTCC
>Ga0180436_10001905_pt1 | contig 20097 bp, 19 predicted proteins | sample SS_ome_2_FD_132434 | JGI IMG/M metagenome (GOLD analysis project Ga0180436, IMG submission 132434) | Hypersaline lake sediment archaeal communities from the Salton Sea, California, USA - SS_3_S_2 metaG | ecosystem: Environmental > Aquatic > Non-marine Saline and Alkaline > Hypersaline >...
ACTGATTCAGGTAAAGCGGGTACATGGACTTCTATCGTCATTGTGGAATCCTGCAGTTCATGCTTGGGTTAAACTGACCGGTGAGTGCTTCTTCGATCAGGGTTTCCTGTTGTTGTCTGTGTAATTTGGGGTAACCTACGGCAGGGGCCGCGGCAGCGGGTCTACCCACATAAAATAAATCCCTGCCCACCTCCATTTGGCGCAGAAAGCGATGCTTGATCATGTCCCAGGCTCCCTGGTTTTGTGGTTCTTCCTGAACCCAGATCATCTTGTCAGCATTGGAGTAGGGGGCAATGGCAGCAGTAAAGTCTTCTACAGGGAATGGATACATCTGTTCGATACGGATGATGGCGACATGTTCAATATTACGAGCCTTGCGTGCTTCATGCAGTTCATAATAGACCTTGCCGGAGCACATCAGAATGTCTGTGACCTTGATTGGGTCTGGTTCTTCCGGATCTCCGATCACATTATGGAACTGGCCTTCGGTGAACTTCCACAATGGCGAAGCTGCCAGTGGATGACGCAGTAAGCTCTTGGGTGTCATTACCACCAGTGGCCGACGGAAAGGACGTAACATTTGACGACGCAGTAAATGAAAAGTCTGGGCAGCACTACTGGGAACACAAACCTGCATATTATGCTCTGCGCATAACTGCATGTAGCGTTCGATACGCGCTGAAGAATGTTCCGCTCCCTGGCCTTCATAGCCATGAGGTAGAAACAGGGTGAGACCACAGTGCAGTCCCCATTTACTGTAGGCTGAGGAAATAAACTGGTCGATGACCACCTGGGCGCCATTGGCAAAATCGCCAAACTGCGCCTCCCAGATTGTAAGTGCAGTTGGCTCAGCGGTGGCATAGCCGTATTCATAAGCGAGAACGGCTTCTTCGGAAAGGACTGAGTCGATGACGACAAAGTCAGCCTGGTTTTCACTGATGTTGGAAAGCGGTACGTAGCCATCACCATTGGCCTGGTTATGCAGTACTGCATGACGATGAAAGAAGGTACCCCGGCCTGAATCCTGGCCGGACAGCCTTACCGGAATCCCCTGTTCCAGCAGAGAGGCATAAGCCAGTGTTTCACCGAATCCCCAGTCCACCATTTGTTCACCGATGGCCATCTTGTGGCGATTGTCCATGATCTTGACGATACGTGGGTGTAATTCAAAATCCTCTGGTACTTTTCGAAGCTGTTCGGCCAGGTAGAGCAGGTGTTCGTGAGTGATATTGGTATCGACCTTGTAATCCCAGTTGATGCCTTTGTATGGGTTCCATTTCACGGTATGGTGGTCACCCAGGTCACACAACACCGGCCTTGCTACCACAATGCCCTTTTCAAGCTCTTCACGATAATCATCGACCAGGTCACTGGCTGTTTCCGGGCTGATAATGCCCTTGGCGATCAGGTTTTGTGCATACAGTTCGCGGGTGGTTTGCTTATTACGAATTTTTTTGTACATCATGGGCTGGGTAACAGCCGGTTCATCCGCTTCATTGTGGCCATGACGTCGATAGCAAACCAGGTCGATGATGACATCTTTTCTGAAACGGTTTCTGAAGTCCAGCGCCAGTCGAGTGACGAATATCACTGCCTCTGGGCTATCGCCATTCACGTGAAAGATAGGGGCCTGCACTGTTTTACCCACATCGGTGCAATACAGGGTAGAGCGGGTATCAAGTGGATTACTGGTGGTAAAACCAATCTGGTTATTGACAACTACATGTACCGTACCACCCGTTCCATAACCGCGTGCCTGGGACATGTTAAAACTTTCCATGACCACACCCTGGCCGGCAAAAGCCGAGTCGCCATGGATAACCACGGGTAGTACATGGTTGCCGATATGATCACCGCGCCTGTGCTGGCGGGCACGCACCGAACCCTGAATGACCGGGCCGATGATTTCAAGGTGCGACGGGTTAAAACCAAGCGCGACATGCACACTGGTACCCGGTGTATTGATATCGGTTGAAAAGCCCATGTGATACTTCACATCACCGGAGCGTATTTCTTCAGAAATTTCCTTGTTGCCTTCGAACTCATCAAAAATCTGTTGGGGTGGTTTGCCGAGGATGTTGGTTAATACATTCAGACGGCCGCGGTGCGCCATGCCTATGACGACTTCCTCGATACCCTTGGTGCCACAACGTTGAATCAGTTCGTCCAGTAACGGGATAAGGGTTTCGCCACCTTCCAGGGAAAAACGTTTTTGCCCGACGTACTTGGTATGCAGGTAGCGTTCCAGTCCTTCTGCAGCTGTTACCAGGGTCAGCAGCCAGCGACGGTATTCATCATCGATTTCCGGATTGACCTGGTACCCTTCAAGACGTTTCTGGATCCAGCGTTTCTGTTCGGTGTCGGTGATATGCATGTACTCTGAACCAACATTGCCGCAGTAAACTTTTTCCAGAAACCTGATGATCTGTTTCAACGGCAGCTGTTCTTCCGCATACAGTGAACCGGTATTAAAAACCTTGTCCAGGTCAACAGGTGTCAGGTTATGAAAGGCCGGAGAAAGATCGGGCACATCCACTCTGTCACGTAAAGTGAGCGGGTCAAGTTCGGCATGCTGATGGCCACGTACCCGGTAGGCATTGATGAGACGTAATACCGCTGCCTGTTTTTCAGCTGCATCTGCGGTCAGGCTGTTATCAGCAGGGCCTGCTGGACGATTGAGGTCACGCGCCAGCAAAGCGAAATGCTGGCGTACTGGGGAGTGGGGTACATCGGCAACAGCATTGGGCTGTTGGCTTTGCATCTGGTCAAAATGTTTGCGCCATTCATCACTTACGTTGCCCGGATCCTGCAGGTATTGTTCATAGATCTCTTCTATGAAATTGGCGTTACTGCCGGAGAGGGCAGCAGTGGCTCGCAGAAGTTCCAGGTTATCGCTCATAATTGATGCGGATTTTGTAAAAGGAATTGTTGGTTATTTACTTATTTAATATAGATTAGCACAGCTATTATTTTTGGCAGGAAAGAATTGCCGGAAAATCTTCAATACTGATTATGAAGATTTCTTGCGTGCACGCAGAGCTTGCTGCTTGATTTGAAGTTCTTCAAGTTGGTCTGAAAGTTGTTTGTGCATAGCCTGGTAGGCCTTCAGTTGGGCTTGTTTGTAGATGCTGTCAGGCAGATGTTCGATCAGCGCAAACCTGGCTTCGAAAAAAGCGATGTTGGCCTCGGTTTTGCTGATCTGTGTTTGCAGGTTCATAGGACTATTCTAGCCTAATCATTACTTCGTGTCTGGTCTGTAAACCGGAGCCTTGGTAACAGGAGAGGGTAGACGGTCAGCTGGCCATAGAGGATGGTGAAAACGCTGCTGCAATGCAGGGCGTTGTTGTTGCCAGATTCCTCTGCGATATTGCCTGGCATATTCTTCAGCTGATATGAGTTGCTGCTGGCGGGACATGGGTAAACGCTTCAAACTTCTTTCCTCAATCAGGGCGACTCCTTCGCTGACGATGCGACTAGCGATATCCATGCCTCCCAGTGACATTAAAACATGTTGATTACCGGTGGTTTGAATCAGCACTGTTTTACCGAGTATCAGGGTTTTAAGCCTTTTGGCAGTGGCTGACTTTACCTGGTTGGGAAAGGAGATGGCCTGAATCCCCGCCAGCTGAACTTTCTGACGTTTACCGGAGGGAGCAATGGTTTCAATCGTGCCGTTTTCAAAAATATTGACGACCTGTACGCTGAGCTGTTGGCCAGTCATTCCCGTGGACATTTCAGTGGCCTGTACAGCTACAGGAAAGCCGGTGAAAAACAACAGCTTCAGAAATAAAAAGGTTTTCATTTGAATCCAGTGCCGAGTGTTTTGTTTCATGATATTGTTTCAGTCATATCTAAATATAAAAATTTTCTGTTATGAAGTTTATCAACGAATCTGATTATAACCATCACCAGGTTGAAAAGACCGGTGTGCTATTGACCAACCTGGGCACGCCTGATTCCTGTGAGACTTCAGACGTCCGTCGCTATTTGCGTGAATTTCTTTCGGATCCGCGCGTGGTTGAAGTGCCGCGCCCTGTGTGGTGGATGGTGTTGAACCTGTTTATCCTGACGACACGTCCACCTCGCTCGGCAAAAGCCTATAAAAAAATATGGACCGAAGAAGGCTCGCCCCTGTTGTCTATCACTCAACGGCAGGCTGAGAGACTTCAATCGAGCCTGCAGCAGGTTTATCCCGACCAGTTCGAAGTGGTGATGGCCATGCGCTATGGAAACCCATCAATAGCCAGCGGGCTTGAAAAATTGCGTCAGGCCGGTGCCCGCAAGATACTGGTGTTTCCTCTTTATCCCCAGTATTCAGCTACCACAACGGCGTCGACATTCGATGCGGTTACTGCTGAGTTTCAACACTGGCGCTGGGTACCCGAGCTGCGCTTCATCAATCATTATCACGACGTGGCCGACTACATTTCTTCGCTTGAGCAAAGTGTTCGTGATTATTGGCAGGAGCATGGAAAGGCAGAAAAACTCATCATGTCTTTCCATGGTATCCCCAAAGATTACCTGTTAAAAGGCGACCCCTATTTTTGCGAATGCCAGAAAACAGCACGTATGCTTGCAGACAGACTGGGTCTTGCCGAGTCTCAATGGCAGATTACGTTTCAATCACGCCTTGGTGCCAAGGAATGGTTGAAACCCTACACGGATAAAACCCTTGAGTCTCTGGGTAAGCAGGGTATAAAAAGCGTACAGGTTATCTGTCCCGGATTCAGCGCGGACTGCCTGGAAACGCTGGAAGAAATTGCGATGGAAAACAGGGATATTTTTCTGCAAGCCGGTGGTGAGAATTATCAGTATATTCCCTGTCTAAACACCAAGGATCAGCATATTGACATGATGCATAAACTGGTGGAACAACATGTTCAGGGTTGGGATACCAGCACACCTTTGCAACAACGCCAGTCTGATGCGGATATTCGAAGTAGCCATGCCATCAAACTGGGTGCAGAAAAATAAATTCAGGCGTTAATCGATTCCACATTGGTTATTTTCAAGAATCTTTATCGCATCCCGGATCGTCGGCGCATAAGTTTTGGCGACACAGCATGATCCGGCGTCAGCCAGGTGTGCCTTGATCAGCCCCAGCATAGTTTCCAGTTTTATGTTTTCCTGTGATTGCAGCTCTACAGCTGGCGCCTGACTCAGCTCTTTGCACGAAAAAACCTGTCCTTCGCTGTCAATCAAGCGATCCTGTGGTTCAAAAGCATTGTCGCTTGAAGTTAAAACCTGATGCCAGGCAGACTCATTGTCCAAAAATTCAAGTTCCGGATCATTGTCATAGTGCAGGATAGCGGGCCAGTGAATCTGTTTCATATAGTCATTTTACTGAAATATGTCAGTAAATCGTCACTTTTCTTTGTTAGAATTCATTTTCATATTTTTACGTATTACTCAGGGAAATCAATGAAAGTTACGGTTTTTGGTATCGGATATGTTGGCCTGGTACAGGCTGCTGTGCTGGCCGACGCAGGACATGATGTTTATTGTATCGATGTAGACCAGCAAAAGGTCGATAATCTCAAGAAAGGCATCATTCCAATTTACGAGCCGGGCCTGACGCCACTGGTTGAGCATAATTACCAGGAAGGACGTTTGCATTTCAGTACCGATGCTGCCGAGGGTATAGCTCATGGTGAAATCCAGTTTATCGCGGTTGGTACTCCTCCGGATGAAGATGGATCGGCTGACCTGAAATACGTGCTGTCTGTCGCAGAAACCATTGCTACTCACATGGATAGTCCAAAAATAATAGTAGATAAAAGCACGGTTCCAGTGGGTACCGCCGACAAGGTCAGGGCCAGGGTGGAAGAAGTGCTTGCCAGTCGCGGTGTCGATATCAATTTTAACGTGGTTTCCAACCCTGAGTTTCTCAAGGAAGGTGCAGCTGTTGGAGACTGTACGAGTCCGGATCGTATTGTTATTGGTACTGACGATGAAGATGTTGCCGATACTATGCGTGAATTGTATGCGCCATTTAACCGCAACCATGAGAAGATTATTGTTATGGATGTACGTAGTGCCGAGCTGACCAAGTACGCGGCCAACTGCATGCTGGCCACCAAGATCAGCTTTATGAACGAGATGTCACAGCTGGCTGAACGACTAGGTGCAGATATCGAGGCCGTGCGCCATGGTATCGGGTCGGATACGCGTATTGGATACCAGTTTATTTATCCCGGTTGTGGTTATGGCGGTTCCTGTTTTCCCAAAGACGTGCAGGCTCTCATCCGTACTTCTGACGGCATTGGCTATAACAGCGAGTTACTTAAGGCCGTTGAAGCAGTTAACTATCGTCAGAAAGAAGTCATTTTTGACAAGATTACAAATCATTTCAACGAGGGTGTTAAAGGTAAAACTTTTGCACTTTGGGGACTAAGCTTTAAACCCAAAACGGATGATATGCGTGAAGCACCTTCGCGCGTTGTCATGGAAGCTCTGTGGAATGCAGGAGCCAAAGTGCAGGCGTTTGATCCGGAAGCGATGAACGAATGTCAGCGTATCTACGGCAGTCGTGATGATCTGACTCTCATGGGTACCAAAGAGGCCGCATTACAAAATGCTGATGCCTTGATAATAGTTACTGAATGGCAGCAATTCAAAGCCCCCGATTTTGATGTCATTAAAGACCACCTTTCCACACCGGTTATCTTTGACGGGCGTAATCAGTATGACCCTGCACGCCTCAAGAAAAAAGGCTTTACCTATTACGCAATCGGTCGTCCACAATGAAAGCTTTTGAGAAATACAGTTTTGGCGACAAAGATATAGTCAGTTAATAATGATTTCTACAGATTCATCCCAAACAGTTAATCTCTTTATCCGCCTCGGGCTGATCTTTCTGCTGATCCTCTGGTGCTATGAGATTATTAAGCCATTCATTATTCCACTGATGTGGGGTGGAATAATTGCTATTGCTGTTTATCCGCTTTATCAGAAGCTCTGTGAGGTTACAAACCAAAAGTCATTATTGTCTGCTACTTTCATTGCTGTTGGACTCATGGGGTTGGTCATTTTGCCAATGGTGTTGTTAACCAGTTCATCTATCGATGTGGTGCGTTTGATTTCTGACTACCTTGATTCAGGAAAAGTGGAATTACCGGCAATACAGCCTTTACTCGCCAAGATTCCTTTAATGGGCACTTACCTGCAAGAGCTTGTTGTTACCAAGGATATCGAAACCATTTTGCAAAAGCTTTCACCGGTATTTAAAACCGTTGGTAAACAATTGTTGTCATTGTCTGCCAGTTTTGGTGCGATGCTGCTGCAAACCATGGTGGCTATTGTGATTGCAGCGTTATTTCTTTATCAGGCTGATACTGCCAGGCAATGGTCGGATAACCTGAGTAAAAAAATTGCAGATGAAAAGGGACTCGTTTTAAGCAGCCTTGCGGTTTCAACCGTCAGTAATGTGGCGCAGGGTATTCTGGGTGTGGCGATTATTCAGGCCATGCTTTCTGGAGCAGGGATGATGCTGGCAGCGGTACCGGGCACGGGTTTCTGGACCATGGCGGTGCTGGTTGTGGCGACCATACAGTTACCTCCAATGTTAATTTTATTGCCGGTTGCTATCTATCTTTTTTATAGCAGCACCTTGTTTGTAGCCATTGCTTTTCTGGTATTGGCCATAGTGATCAGCATTATTGATACACCATTGCGTGCCTTTTTGATGGGGCGTGACAGCAAGACACCGATTCTGATTATCATGATGGGTGCCATCGGTGGCATGCTGGCGTTTGGTATTATCGGGCTGTTTGTAGGGGCTGTAGTACTTTCTGTAGGCTATGAACTGCTTAAGTCGTGGTTAGCAGATTCACAATAAATTCGCATACTGCCTGCTCATCATTCAACGGCAACACCGGAACAGATATCTCCTGTACAGGTGGCTCATCAGAGGCCACCGCTACAATACTGTCATCTTCAAGATAAAGCAGTGGTTTATTCAGGGCCGGTCGGTAAACTTCGATTTTCGGTATCGCTTCCTGGCGGAAACCTTCTACCAATACAAGATCCAGTTTTTCAGTATCAAGCCGACTGAGTTGTCGATGCAGCTCTGGCTCCGTTTCTCCATCTTCCTCGATGATAAAGGCCGTTCGATACCTGGATGCCAGAATAATCTGGTCCGCCCCGGCTTTTCTCAAGCGATCCGAATCCTTTCCCTGCTTGTCGATCTCAAAATCATGGTGAGAATGTTTAATGGCAGCAACACGGATACCCTTGCTTTTCAGGGCAGGTATCAGTCGCTCGAGCAGGGTGGTTTTTCCAGTGCCTGACCAGGCAACTATGCCAAGCACGGAGACAGGAAATTCCGACATGGTGAATCAGGATCCCTTGGAAGCTTTGATGCTCTGATGGAAAATGGCCTTGTGGATATCACCCAGACTGACCATGCCGATCAATTTACCATTGTCAGCAACAGGTATTCTTCTGAAACGGTTGTTTGCCATGAAAACGGCGGCTTTCAATATTGGCATGTCAGCGGTCACGGTTTTGACATTTTTAGCCATCAGGTCTGAGACAGGCTTTGTCAATAAAGAAGAATATTCTTTGGTTTTTTCGGTGAAGTCGATAGTTGCCAGGCTTTCCATGGCATCTTCGAGTTTTGGAAACAAGTGAGATAGAACATCTTTTTCTGCAATCAGTCCAACGAGTTTTTCGCCGTCAACCACCGGAATACCACTGTAACGATAAAGGCACATCAGCGATGCCGCTTCCATGACACTGGTATCCGGAGCGACGGTCGTAATATGTTTACACATTATTTCATTCACGTTCATTTTTTTTCCTCGGTGATTCGTTCATCAGTTCCAAGTGGAAGTAACCGCAGGCTGATGACAGCGTAATTTTTGTTATATCCGCATTATCATAAACCATTCAGGTGCAAATAGTCTTGATTCATATCACGATGCGATCATAGGTCCAGTATAGCCCGGTAAGACCGATCAGTGCAGAGCCTGGGATGATGATGACGTTTCGGTACCAGTCGCGGTTTCTGAACCACAGGCCGACACTCAAAAAACCTATTAAAATGATTGCCAGCTGTCCAATTTCCACTCCGATATTGAAACTGATCAATGCGGTGATAAAGGCATCTTCCGGCATACCGAATTCTTGCAGCATACTGGCAAAACCCATGCCGTGCAGCAGACCAAAAGCAAACACCAGCAGCAGGCGGCTGTTATGCAGCTTCCTGTGCCAGATGTTTTCAATTCCAATGTAGGCTATGGACAGTGCGATTAACGGTTCAACGATATTTGCGGGCAGATTAAGAACACCAGTCATCGACAAACCCAGTGTGATGGTATGCGCAATGGTGAACATGGTGACCTGCCAGAGTAATGGCCGGATTTTCGTACTCAGAAGAAAAATACCAATAATGAAAAGGATATGATCCATTCCAAATGGCAAAATGTGTGCATAGCCGGCATTGATATATTCCGTGATCACCGACCAGGTAGAGCGCTGAGTAAAAACCTCGGTCAGTGAGAAAGCATCACTAGTTTTGTCACTGCGAATCCATTGCCATTGCGACCAGTGCCATTTTTCATTGCTTTCATCGACCTGCCTTACTCGCACCGCATTGTCACCAAACGCAGCCGGGTAGTACCAGTGAAGCAGCTTTGCATTTCTCGGGATTTTTCCTTCGAGATAGATCACACTGTTGCGAGGCACCTGGGTGTAACCGGGAACCGGAATATCTACCCGGGTGATTTTCAGTGGAGTAGGCTGGTTATCGAATAGTAACTGCGCCTTGGTTTCGAAGGTTTCATAAAAGGGTTTGAATCTTTCCTGTAATTCAACTGCAGGTAATGCCCGCAATTCATCGTACTCGTCTGCTGTCGGCGCTTCGGTGGTGTTCTTGTATTGCGCATTAATGCCAGTCAACAGAGCTTCAACGCTGGCTCTCACTTCTATCTTGTAATGGCCACTGGTGAAAACGCTGATTTCAACGAGGGCTGGTTTGACGACATCGGCTATTACTCCTTTGTTGAGTAATAACAGAAAAAAAATAAGGAGTAATCGGGATGTAGCACGGGTCATGAAGGAGAGCTTCCAGTTGTCTTTCAGCAAAGTGTCTGCAGCAGGGAAGCTGCAGCCAAGCCTGCATGGAAGTATTCACGGCGCCTTTGCGGGAAGATAACCGGGAGCTTGATATTGCTGGATTCCCGCCTTCGCGGGAATGACAATATGTTATGCATCAATCTTTTTATATTTAATCCTGTGCGGCTGATCAGCAGCATCTCCGAGCCGACGCTTGCGATCTCGTTCGTAATCTTCATAGTTACCTTCAAACCAGGTAACCTGCGAATCGCCTTCAAACGCGAGAATATGCGTTGCAATACGGTCAAGGAACCAGCGGTCATGCGAGATAACGACTGCACAGCCCGGGAAGTTCAGCAAGGCCTCTTCAAGGGCGCGCAGCGTTTCAACATCCAGGTCGTTGGTGGGTTCGTCAAGCAGCAACAGGTTGCCGCCAGACTTGAGCATATTGGCCAAATGTACACGGTTGCGCTCACCACCGGAGAGATCGCCAACACGTTTTTGCTGGTCGCTGCCCTTGAAGTTGAAACGGCTGACATAGGCGCGCGACTGAATTTCATAGCGGTCAACTGTGATGATGTCTGAACCGCCAGAAATTTCTTCCCACACGGTTTTGTTGTCATCCAGCGCATCACGAGACTGGTCGGCATAGGCTACCTGTACTGTTTCACCGATACGCAGTTCACCTTCATCAGGCTGTTCCTGACCGGTAATCATGCGAAACAGCGTGGTTTTACCCGCACCGTTCGGGCCAATAATACCGACGATGCCGCCCTTGGGAAGATTGAAAGAGAGGTTATCGTACAGCACCTTATCGCCAAAAGACTTCTTGAGGCCATTGGCTTCAATTACCATGTCACCCAGGCGCGGGCCGGGTGGAATATAGAGTTCGTTGGTTTCATTACGTTTCTGAAAGTCCTGGCTCTGCAGTTCTTCAAAACGTGCCAGACGCGCCTTGCTCTTGGCCTGGCGGCCCTTGGGATTGGAGCGCACCCATTCCAGTTCGTGCTTCATGCTTTTGACTCGCGCCGCTTCCTGCTTGGCTTCCTGCTCAAGGCGCGCTTCTTTTTGTTCCAGCCAGGAAGAGTAGTTGCCTTCCCATGGAATGCCATGGCCACGGTCGAGTTCCAGTATCCAGCCAGCCACATTATCGAGGAAATAACGGTCGTGGGTTACGGCGACCACTGTGCCCTGGTAGTCGTGGAGGAATCTTTCCAGCCAGGCAACGGATTCTGCGTCAAGATGGTTGGTAGGTTCGTCCAGCAGCAACATATCGGGCGCAGACAGTAACAGACGGCACAAGGCTACGCGGCGGCGTTCACCACCGGATAGTTTGCTCACATCAGAGTCCCATGGTGGCAGTCGCAGCGCATCGGCAGCAACTTCCAGCTGACGGTCCAGGTTATGTCCGTCAGAAGCCTGGATAATGTTTTCCAGCTCGGCCTGACGTTTGGCCAGTTCATCAAAGTCTGCATCCGGCTCGGCGTAGGCAGCATATACCTTGTCCAGTTCGCTCAGGGCTTCCTTGATATGGCCCAATGCTTCCTCAACATTTCCACGTACATCCTTGTCAGGATCAAGCTGTGGTTCCTGGGGTAAATACCCCACCTGGATACCGGCCTGAGGGCGGGCTTCGCCTTCAATGTCGGTATCGATCCCTGCCATAATACGCAGTAGCGTGGATTTACCGGCACCATTGAGGCCAAGTACGCCAATTTTCGCGCCTGGGAAAAATGACAGGGAAATATTGCTGAGAATTTCGCGTTTTGGGGGGACAATCTTGCCAACGCGATTCATTGTGTAAATGTATTGAGCCATAGCTTTGACCTTGTAAAATACAGTGTTAAATTAGTAGTTATATAAATTGTCTAACTTTTGTCTAAAAAGTTATCTGTTTTTCTTCAAAATTTTCAGTATTTTACCTTAATTGGTCTTGGTGATGAAATTGGCATCAATGCCAATATCTGAGTTTGCTTCAAGCTAGATGTTTACTCTCTAGCAGAGAATATGGGAAGCTCTGTAGAAATGATTGAAAAGTTCTACGATCATGTTCGCAAAGATATGAATACTGATAGGCTGATCAATAGTTAGGTCTTTGTGCTTTTATATGTAAAACGGAATACAAAAATTAGAAAAGGATTGAAATGCCAATACCAGATTATCAAACTCTCATGCTGCCAGTGCTTCAAATAGCATCATCTGGTGAAGAAATTAACCTCTCAAAAGCAACAACTGAAATATCAGGTAAATTCAATCTGTCAGAAGTTGAGCAAGAAGAAATGCTCCCATCTGGTACTCAGTCTGTGATTAAAAACCGAATGGGTTGGGCTGTGACATATTTGGTAAAGGCAAACCTATTGAAAAGAACTCGGAGAAGTCACTTTCAAATTACTGAAAGAGGTAGCGAAGTTCTTGCTACCAATCCTAATGAAATAAACAAAAAATACCTTGAACAATTTCAAGAGTTTGTAGAATTTACTAATAAGAAAAATAAAGGTTCTGGAAATAGTACGGATGAAGAAACAGCGCCGATCACTCCAGAAGAGCGAATCAGTGAAGCATTTACAGAAATATCGGATGAGTTGAAATCTGATTTGTTGAATCGTGTATTGGAAGCAACACCTGAGTTCTTTGAAGTGTTGATTGTAAAGCTACTTGTAGAAATGGGTTACGGTGGATCAACTCAGGAAGCAGGTGAGCATCTTGGTAAGTCTGGAGATGGTGGAATAGATGGCGTTATCAAAGAAGACAAACTTGGTTTAGATAAAATCTATGTTCAAGCAAAACGCTATGCGATAGATAACAAAATTGGGCGCCCAGCAATACAAGCATTTACAGGCAGTCTTGTCGGGTTTGGAGCAAATAAAGGTGTATTTGTGACCACCTCTACATTTTCATCTCAAGCCCATGAATATGTAGACCAGATACCACAGAGTATTATCCTGATTGATGGCGACATGCTGACTAAACTAATGATTGAAAATAATGTGGGTGTGAGACTCCATCAATCAATTGAATTGAAGCGAATAGATGAAGATTTCTTTATTGAATAAAAGGATAATTTATGATTGTAAAAATACATGGCGGGGATGTGCCAAAAGGTGTTTATGTCTTTAATAAAGGCGTTATTGAAGGTCCAAGCCTAGTGAAAAAGACTAATCTTCCGAGTTTGAAATTATATGAAAACCTAGTTGAACTCGAGGTGTTAGATTCGGTGAACACTTCGGAAAGGACATACACTGGCACAATCGCTTCAGGATTGTTGGGTTATGCGTTATTAGGTCCACTTGGAAGTATTGGTGGAATGCTGGTGGGTGGGGCAAAGAATAAAAAAGATGTTGTGATTTTTGCGTGTGGATTATCACCAAAAACAACTTTTATTGCTGAGACCGACAAAGAAACATTTTCTTCTATAAAAGCAATATTAAATCGCAATTTAGCAAATAAAAAGGTCGTAGCAGAAAAGCAAGAGCAAATAGACAAAGTTTCAAATGAGAAAGAATGCCCTAGATGCGCAGAAACAATCAAATTAAAAGCGAAAGTCTGTCGGTTCTGTGGTTATGAATTTTCTGGCGAAGAGATTGAGGCAGCTATAGAAGAAGCTAATGAAGCCACCGAAAAGGTCACCGCAGAGATTGAAGATATCCAATCGGAAAGCATATATGCTGAAAAATCTGCTCAATTGTTAGCTGAGCTTCACCGTCTTGCTGACGATGAATATGAGCTTAGTAGAAGACTGTCGGATGTACCTAGAAACTGTAGAGACTTGGTAAAAGAATACATTTTGTCAAAACCAACTAGAGAAACTACCAGAGATATACTTGAAGAACTATGGATCAAACATAAATCTACTATTCCCAAGGCAATGGATTGTATTAAAAAGGCAAAAGCTTATGTAAACCCAGGTCCCATCCCTGATGATATGTTTGAAGAGATGTTAAGAAAAGGCGTCATCTAATTAAAGACTCTTTTTTTTATCTGATAATATTATTGTGTTGTTGTAAAGGAAGTTGTAATGGAACAAGCAGGAATAACAATATTCACTGGGGTCTTTATCGCCGTTATTACATCTTGGCTCACAGTACAATTTTCACTCAAACAGTTTCGTGATCAAAAATGGTGGGAAAAGAAAGCAAATACTTACGAAAGGATTCTTGAAGCACTCCACAAATCAAAAAAATTTTCGGATGAGCATCTTAAGGCAGAATATACAAATCGTGATGTGAAAGAAGAAAGAAATAACGAGTTAAGGAAGCAAGCAAATGAATCGAGAGAAGAAATACTGAGAGCAATAGATGTTGGGGCGTTTTATTTAAGTGATGAGGCAGTACAAATTCTCAAGAAATATGATGCTGATACAGATGATTTGGCAAGTCTTGATACCTGGTATGAATATCTAGATGCGGACAATACAATTTGCCATCGTACGTTAGAAAAATTGATCGTTATAGCGAAACAAGATTTAAAGAGATAAGTTTCATTACTGAAATAGGGAAGGGAGTAAGCAATGAGAAAAATCGAAGTTCATGGTGGAGATATTCCAAATAATACTTACTTTATTGATGATGGAAGTATTAACGGAGTTAATTTAAATGACACACTCATTGAACTTGAGATTTTAGATTCTGTAAATATGTCTGAGAGGACATATTCAGGAACATTTGCTTCGGGATTAGTTGGATACGCGCTATTAGGTCCCTTAGGAAGTATTGGCGGCATGTTAGTTGGAGGACCTAAAAAAAATACGAACACTGTTATATTCGCGTGTGGATTAAGCAATGGAATAACTTTTATTGGAGAATCTGAACGAGAAACCTTTTCCTATCTTAAATCAATATATTCTAGAAATATAAACGATCAGAAACTTGAAGCAGAAAAACAAGAATCATTAAGAAAGAAGTCTGAAGAGAAAGAATGTCCACAATGCGCAGAAACCGTAAAACTTAACGCAAAAGTATGTCGTTTTTGCGGGTATAAGTTCACAAAAAATGAACTAAAGGCATCGTCAATAAGTGCCTTAAAAAGCAAACGTGAATTAGAAAGTAAAAAAGCGCAAAGCAGAGAAGCAAGTTATGATGTAACTTTAGATGCTAGCGGCTTTCAAGGTAAGAAGGAAGAAATATCGATATTCATCGGGGCTCATCTAAAAGTCATAGGTGCCAGTGATGTAGTAAATGATTCAATTAGTAACCCGCCAGTAACAATTAAAAAGAATTTGGATTACAAATCAGCCGTATTCTATAAAGAAATTTTAGAAAAATTTGGTGAAGTAGAGATCATAGAAAGAGCTAGCCAACCTGGAAAAATAAGAATATCAGAAGAACAAAAGGAGTTCCTGAGAGGCGTAGCTTCTCGTGTTGATACTACTCCTTCTGGAAGTGGTGGTTGTTTTATAGCTACAGCGACCTATGGTGATTATGACCATCCTGATGTTATTCGCCTTCGAAAGTTTCGTGACAATTATTTAGCCAAAAAAAGTCTAGGAAGGCAATTTATAAAAACTTACTACTCTTATAGTCCCTATGCGGCAAATATCATAAAGCATAGCCATTCACTCAGACTATTGAGTTACATGATAATCGTGAAGCCATTGGTTATATTTACCTATTTTCTGAAAAATACCGTAACTAGAGATATTAACAACGACTAGGGTGGCAAGATTTAAGTGCCTTCAAAAATCCACCAGTACAATATCGGCAAGGATAATCTGTATTGCTTCTATAGATTTATAGTCCTTCCTTGGGAGTTGGAGTGGTCAGATAAAAAATTCCTTGTCAGCCAAGGCACTTTACAGAATTACTGTACAGATCACCGCATCAATATTAAGTCATTTAGTTCTGTGGATAAGCTAATTCAAGCCATTGAATCCAAATATGAAATTGAGCAAAAAAATGTAAATGGAATTCTATGGTTTGTTAGGCAGGAATCAAAAGCCAAGGACACCTTAAGGCATCTTAGAAACTGCTTCGCGCATGGTAATTACAAAAAAGACAGAAAAATCGAACATCATGCGTTTTTATAGAAAACATCAATAATGAAAAAATAAAAGCGAAAGGTTTTATTCCGTTAAACAGGCTAAATGGACTTGTTCGTGCCGCCAATAGTTGTGTGGTGAACCGATGATAGTTGAAGACTATCGAGTAAATAGGTAGAGAGGATGCGTTATGAAAGTTATTAAAGGATTAACGAATGAATAAAATAATAGTTCATGGTGGAGATATTCCAAAAGATACCTATTTCATTGAAAACGATAAAATTAATGGTCTGAATTTGAAAAACATGCTTATTGAACTAGATATTTTGGATTCAATAAATATGTCGGAAAGAACATATTCAGGCACATTTGCCTCGGGTTTGGTTGGTTACGCATTACTTGGTCCTCTCGGGGGGATAGGAGGAATGCTAGTCGGAGGATCTAAAAAGAAAACCAATAATATTGTTTTCGCATGCGGATTAACCAACGGTATTACTTTCATTGCTGAATCAGACCATGAAACATTCTCTTATCTAAAGTCTATCTTTTCAAAGAATTCTCAGGACAAACAACTCGAAAGCGAAAGACAAAAATTGTTGAATGAAATTTCAGACGAAAAAGAATGTCCACAATGTGCTGAAACAATCAAATTAAAAGCCAAAGTATGTCGATTTTGTGGTTATGAGTTTTCTAGCGAGGAGTTGGAAGATTCTTTAGAAAAAGCCAATAAAAAGATCCGAGAACTTGAAAGTAAAATCAATTCTGAGGCTGAAAAAAATGATAGTTACAGAATTGAGCTAACATGTAGAGGTCGCAATACAGAAGAAGAAATAATTCAAGTATTAGTCAATGCTGGTTATTCAGCAGATAAGCTAAAAAAGTTTGCTAATAAAGCAGTAGAAAATCCACCAGCTGTTTTTGTTTCAAATATTGATGAAAAATTAAAAAATCAATGGGAAGCATATTTTGAAATGAATGGAATAGAACTTGTAAGATCAAAAGTCGTGAAGACAAATGAGAGAATCAAGACAATATCGGATTATCCAGCTAAAACAGCTGAAGCACTGAGTCGAGCGCAGTACCAGGCTAATAAAAAGAAACTACTAAATAGAATCTAATCTGACTTTAATGTAGGTATCAAGCTTCATCAATCTATTGAAGCGAATAGATGAAGATTTCTTTATAGAAAAATAGGTCAATTGAGTGGAACCATCGAAGGAATTATATAGATCATGGATAGTTACGAAGTAGATTTGTTGTCAATTCTTCCGTCGGTCAGGCTTGAAACTCAATCATGGGGTAATGGAAAAAAAGTAGAAGATGAAGCTCTAATAAATCATTTTGATTTTTGTGGCTCCAAAATATTTTCTCTGAAATATTTAAAAGACAATCAAGATATTTTGCCCGAAAACTATGTGGGTTATTTAGATTATTTAGAACCTCGATTAATAGACGCTGATGGGGATGTTCTTGATGATTTTACAATTATTCTGGATCAAAAAGAAAAACTAGATATTCGAGCTCAAGATAAAACTTTTACCCGAGAATTGATTTGCTACCTTTCCTATGTGGACAAACTCGATAATTGGGTCGAATTAGACTTAGTTTCTGTTGTTTGTTACCCCAAGGGTGGTAGGTCAATATATTTAAACAACAAAAGAGAGTTATTCGGTCAAAAATACTTGTATGTTCTCCCTAGTGAGCAAAATCATATTCATAATCTGAGAATTCGTAAGGATTATGAAGAGTCAATCATAAAAACTTTTGCTCACATTAAAGAAAAAAAACAAGATTTCTTTTTAAGAATTTATCAATCGATTTCATTATTTAATGATTCTTGCCGTATGTACCCGTCTTCTGAGTCTAGCGCAATAGTATTGTTGTGTGCCGCTTTTGAGGCTTTATATCAAATACCTAAACGCTCAAAAAAGGATACTTTTTCTTATGCTTTCAAGCTATTTTGGGGGTTGGATGACAGGATAGAAAAATGGGCGGGTGAGTTGTACGACTTAAGAAGTAAAGTAGTACACGGTGGAGTAGTAATTAAAGATCATTTGTTGGCTTCATCAGATAAACATTATCCTCATTTTGAAATTGGAAGGGAAATATTTAACGACTCATTGCTTTTTGTTCTTGAGGCAAAAGGAACCTTAGGGTTGGAATATGAGTACAAAAGCAGGATTCAAGAAGAATTACGCAATAAGGTAATCTCTAACAAAGAAAAAGCAGATGATTTGCTTAAAGGTAAAGATAGGTATACATATGCCGCTTTTTTGAATAATGATGAACTATATAAAGAATTCCTCACCAGAATTGAAAGTTTTTCCTCACTGGATTATTCAGCTAGTGAACAAGTCTTCAAAATAATCAAAATATTTCTAAGCATATTAGCTGATTGGATCCAATTTGATTTACATAGTCAAAAAGAAAAACATGGCGATTATCAAGAATACCTCGAATGGAGAGCGGAGCAATACAATAAGGCTCTTGATATTATTCAGAAGCTAACAGGCATGAAATCTTCTAACTATCAAGAAAGATATAAAATTGAAAAGGAATTGTCGGAATTAAGACAAATATTTAGAGGCTTTGAGCCCATTTCACATAAAAAAGATGAATTTAAATTTTCAATTAGCGAGTATGTTGAGCGATTTATTTCAGCTATTTGGGGGACTTACATTTGACCCATTCTAAGCAGCCTTCTTCACTATCCGATACAGATAACTACGGGTAATTCCATGTTTTCGAGCTAGTTCAGCTTTATTACTAGTTTTAGCAAACTCTCTCTTGATTTCAGCTATCTGATCATCAGAAAAAGACGATTTTCTTCCTTTGTATTTGCCTTTCTGCTTGGCTAGCTCAATACCTTCTCTCTGACGCTCTAACATCAGATCCCTTTCAAATGTAGAAATAGCGCCCAGCATAGTCAACATTAGTTTCTGAAAAGCATCTTCTTTCTTAGAGCCGTCAAAAAGTAGATTTTCTTTGTGAAATTTAACCGAAGCACCCACAGAGATAATCTGATCAACAATATTGAGTAAATCCTGGGTGTTTCTAGCAAGACGAGATAGTTCGTGGACATTAACAAGATCACCATCACGGAGATTGTTGATCATATTTTGAAGTTCAGGGCGATTCATATCTTTGCCCGATACTTTTTCAATGTATTCACGATCACAATCAACATTCAGCAATTGACGATCTGTATTCTGAGATACGGTAGAAACCCTGATGTAGTTGAATATCATTCGTATACTCCACTTCAATGTGTGTACTTAAAGTCTATAGGGCTTGCGTCAAAGTGGCAACCAATACCGAAATTAATGTATAGGTCACGGTTTTTCGATGTTTTAGAAGCGTGTACTGGAACTGTGGTCATAGGTCACTTCTTAGGTATGTCTGGAAAAGTACCGCTTTCAATGGCTTTAAAGGCATCTCTAACGAATTTCTTGTAGCGTGAGACTGTTCTAATGGCGCTTTCACGATTTTTGACGGTGTTTGCGTAGGGAAATAGTTCTAACTTATTGGCTACCTGTTCTTCTGTCATAGATTTGGACAGTTCATAGGCTCGTCTTGCTAGGTACAGCTTGTTCTTTCTATTGTGTTTAAGAACTTCACCTTTCTTTGCTCTCTGTTTAGCACCCACATCAATTTTCAGATTCTTCATTTCTCTTGAGGGGTGAAACCGTGCTTTTGATTGATATTCATCACTTACGTGTTTCTGTCTCATTATCTTGCTGAATATCTGTTCTAGCTTTTCTTTGTCGGAATTTAGATTGACTGAAAGAAGTATGTTGTCCTCTTCAATCTTCTCGGGAGGCTCAGATAGTACTTTTATTGAATCACCCATAAATGGCTCGCAAAATAATTCAAATCCGAAATCTGGATGCCTCCACCATTCTTCAAAGTCCTTGAATAAATTCAGATCACCAAACTCAGCAGGGATGGTAATCCCCCCATTTTTAACCAAAGTTATCAGTAGAGGTTAAGCTGCCATTGCCAGTTTCTGCATTGGCGTTATCCCACCCAGTGCCATGTTGGGTCTTTCATTATTGTAAGACCATAAC